>ENA-OWOC01000022-OWOC01000022.1-gut-metagenome-genome-assembly--contig:-NODE-22-length-154206-cov-17.548398_pt1 | contig 154206 bp, 126 predicted proteins | sample MGYA00248245_ERZ651791 | MGnify/ENA primary metagenome ERZ651791 (study PRJEB26908, sample SAMEA4031703) | gut metagenome | biome: gut; feature: normal infant; material: stool | place: China | collected...
GGCGATACAAGATTCGAACTTGTGACCCCTTCCGTGTCAGGGAAGTGCGCTACCACTGCGCCAACCGCCCGGGTCATCCTCCGGTCGAATCAATCAGTATGAATCAACCATCCGAGAGCGGACAACGGGACTCGAACCCGCGGTCTCAACCTTGGCAAGGTTGCGCTTTACCAACTAAGCTATGTCCGCATGTGTTACCTTCACGGGCAACAGGTGACAAAGATACGCCAATCTCAGGAAAAAGCCAAGCCCCCGCGTGTCCCACCGGTTTTCCAACGATTATCGGGTGCCGCCGTGCACATAACTCGCGGTGACCGTATACAGCAGCCAAGCGATGGGCATGGCCAGCATAAACAGCGGGTAGAACCAAGCGATGGACACATCTGGCACGGCCATGGCCGTGGAAATCAGGAACGCATGACGATAACCGATCAGCTGGCCGAAGAGGCCAAGGCCCTGATCGGCGACCGTGCCGAAGTGAAGTTCCTGAACTACGCCGACGTGCCGTTCTTCAACCAGGACGAGGAATTCCCGAACCCGACAGCCGCCGTGGCCGCCGCCTTCCTGGCGCTCGTTGCGGAGTAATCCCGCCTGAATCTTGGTTACGTTCCGCCTCAAGGCGGACGGCGGACCAGCTGCATCAGCAATGTGCCGAACCCCTCTGATTGACTCCAATCAGAGGGGTCGCTGCGTTTCAAGGGGCTGATTTGGCCTTCTCCGGAGGTCTACTCCCGTTTCAAGGGGCTGGTGGCTGAGTAGACACGGGCCAAAAACGGCGTAATGACGTTAGCCCGGAGCCGTTTATACTTGTGGTTTCCCGGATGAGGAGCCCCTCGAAACGGAGATAGACCTCCGGAACAGCCCAAATCAGCCCCTCGAAACGGAGTTAGACGGTTGGGATGTCGGAAAGAACACTCATGCCGGCCCAAGAACCCCCACTATGTCAGATATCGCTGCCCAGCACGCAATACTGACCGTACAGCACGACCCGTCCTTCATGAAATCAGGCACGGTATGGGCTTCATCCCTCAACGCGCGATAATGGCGGTATGACGCAACGACAACTGATGCGGGCCACAGTCGAAACGCCCATCGGCCGGATGATGATGGCCTCGGACGGCGAGGGCCTGACCGAGCTCTGTCTTGAAGACTGGTGGTGGGCCACCGATCACCAAGCCGTTCTCGATTCGAATCGCGAATCCGATCGCGAATCCGATGTGTTCCGTATGACCCGCGTATGGCTGACCGCCTATTTCGCCGGCGAGCGCCCCGGCCTAGATCAGACGCCGCCGTTGCATCCCGCCGGCACGCCATTCCAACATGAAGTGTGGAATCTGGTGGCCGAAATTCCCTATGGCATGACGGTAAGTTACGGCGAACTCGCCGCCGAATTGGCCGAACGACGCGGTGGCGGCCGCATGGCCGCGCAGGCGGTCGGAGGCGCAGTGAAGCGCAATCCGGTTACTATCATCGTGCCCTGTCACCGCGTAGTCGGCTCGGGCCGCGCATTTGGCGGCTACGGCGGCCGACTCGACATCAAGGCCGAACTGCTCGACCACGAAGGCGTGGATCTGGCCCGCTTCAATCTGCCGAACCTTTGACGGCCCCAGCGGTCCGCCTCGTCAAAAGGATTGAGTGGTTACCCCTCCCGCTGGCGGGAAGTGGCACGTAACGCCGGAGGGTGGTCGGCTGGCTGGCATCGCAACCCCCGCTACCCGACAATTTTCGACAAGCTGACGGGAATCCTCCCACGAATTGTTCGCCGTCGGTGCAGTCTTGCTCGATCGCGCCGGCCAAAACCGTACAATCCCTACAATGGAATGTATATGGTTAATTGCTGCGCGCAGCCGCACGGCCGCACGCAATCGCAAGACCACATGGCCCAAGGGGATATGCAATATCAACGGAAGCAGGAGGTGCGTATGACCGGCATTATCGATTACGCGCACACCGAAACGCGCTCCTTCGCCGACTTGCCGTTCAATGAAATCGACGCCTTGATCATCTCCACGCTCATCTATGAGGATGTGGCCAGTATCTGTCCGACGTTGATGCTGGATGAGACGCAGTCAGGCTCGTTCGCCGCACGCATTCGCGCTTTCGAGCCCAAGCATCCACTGATCTGGCTGAAAGGTATCTGGCATCCCGAGCTTGAATCGGTAAGTCTTGACGAGGCCAACCGCGAGCTGCATCGTTCGCCGAAAACGCATGCCGACGACAAGCCGCACGAAGCCCAAATGGTTTCAGTGGTCAATCCGGACCTGACCCACGACCTGTTCCAGGCCGCGGGCGAGAACCCCCGCTACGCCAACGTTCGTCTGGGCGCGGTGGTCGAGCACATCAATCAGGGTGAGCAAACCCAATTCGCCGCCGCCACCTTCCAACTGCCCGACGGCCACAAGCGCCGAAAGCCGACCTACAAAGGCACGTTGGTTATTTCCTTCCGCGGCACCGATGATTCGCTCATCGGATGGAAGGAAGATTTCAATATGGCTTTCCAGTATCCGGTGCCGGCGCAACGTTCAGCCAGCGCCTATCTGGATACGGTGGCGCGACTGTGGGAAGGTCCGATTATTCTGGTCGGCCATTCCAAGGGAGGCAACCTGGCGATTTACGCGGCCATGAACGCCGACCCCAAGGTGCGCAAGCGCATTCAGCATGTCTATTCACTGGACGGCCCCGGTTTCCCGCCGGAGATTGTGACCAGCCCCGCCTACCGCACCATCCAGCCGAAGGTGACGAAAATCGTGCCAAGTTCGTCGATTGTGGGCATGATTTTCGAGACCCCGGAGCCTTGCCGCGTGGTCTCTTCCGATTCGGATGGCATTATGCAGCATTCCGCCTTCACCTGGCTATTGGATGGCGACCAGTTCATCACCGAGCCGGATTTGAGTTCCAGCTCGCAGTTGTTTAACGAGGAGCTGAACCATTGGATCGCCACGCTTACGCCCGAACAGCGCGAGCGTGCGGTGGACGCGCTGTTCACCGTGCTGCACGCCAACGGCGCCACCAGCTTCAGCGAGGTGATGAGCAACTTCCCCGCTTCGATTCCGGCGATGCTTGGCGCGTATGTAGGGCTGACCCCCGCAGACCGGCGTCATTTGGTTGAGGCCCTGGCGATACTGTTCAAGGCGTCCACGGCCAAACGCAGGCCGACGCCCGCCCCGGCTTCCGCACCAAGTTCTGCGACCGCCAAAGGAACAGCCGAGACCCCAGCAGGAACCGCGACAGGAACAGATAGCGCGGCCCCGGCCAGAGCCGATACCGATGCCGATGCCGGCACCGCAGCTTCGCCCTCAGCGGAGGACGCAACTGAAATCGCCGATTAGCTCATAGACATGTCCACAAATAATAGTTATACTGCCCAATAAGTTATTAGACAGCGTGACCATATCACGCTGGTGCATCAGGAGGAAGAGATGCCACGTCCACGCCATGATTCCGAGGTGCTGCCCGCCAAAGAACGCCTAGAGAACGCTTTCTGGGAATTGCTCGCCGACCGCGACTACCGCAAGATCACCGTCACCGATGTGGTGCGTGAGGCTGGCGTGAACCGTAATTCGTTCTATTATCACTTTTCCAGCCTGCCCGAATTGGCCGATTCAGCCATCCTGCATCAGGTCGAATCGATTCCGATCAACCGCACCCCCGACCCGAATGGCAATCCCGAGGAACAATGGCGAGACCGCGTCACCGCCACGCTCTCCGATCCAGAGCAACGGCAACGCCTCGACCGCCTGGCCCTGTTGGCCGGCCCGCACAGCACGCTTGAACTGACCGAATCGCTGCGCGACTTCTGCCGTCTGCAAATGCTCAGCACATTGCAACGCGACCCCAAGAACCTTGACCTGAAAACCGATCTCATGGTCGAGTTCACCGTGGGCGGCATGCTCGCCGTGCTGCAACGTTGGCCCGAATTGAGCGACGCCATCGAAATCAAAGACCTGCTTAAAGAAGATGTGGCCGTGCTGGCCATGGGCATATACCTGGCCATGAGCCAAAAGGACATGCTTAATTACTGGAATCGCATCTTCGTGCACAATGCGCAGGATTCGGCCGCCCCCGGCATGCCGGCCGCCGCCACGCATGCCGCGCCATCCCCCATCTCACCGTCGAACGGCCCCGCAGGATTCCCCGGGTACACCGCTTGACCGAAAACCAGCGAGTCTGGATTGTTTCCGCCGAATGAACCCCCGCGTGAGGTTTCTCACAAGGCATAATCAGCCTCTCATGCTGGCGTTTCCAGCCCACGCACAGGAAGATGGAAGCATGAGCGAAACATCGAACAAAGCCCGTCTGGAACATGACTGCATCGGCCAGATGGAGGTGCCGGCGGACGTCTACTGGGGCATTCACACCCAGCGCGCTATCGGCAACTTCCCGGTCTCCGGCATCACCGATAGCCAACATCCCGAGCTGATTCGCGCCTATGCCACGGTCAAGCGCGCCTGCGCCATCGCCAATGAGGAATTAGGCCTGATCGACCCGGCCAAGGCCGAGGCCATTCGCGCCGCCTGCCTAGAAATCGAGGCCGGCAAACTGGCCGATCAGTTCCCGGTCGATGTGATGCAGGGCGGTGCCGGCACCTCGTCGAACATGAACATGAACGAGGTGATCGCCAACCGTGCGCTGGAAATCGCCGGCCACCAGCGTGGCGATTACACATACATCCATCCGAACGACGACGTCAACGAGTCGCAGTCCACGAACGACACCTACCCTGCCGCCTGCAAACTCGCGCTTATCGACGCGATCGGGCCGCTCGCCGAGTCCACCAAGAAACTCGCCAAGGCCTTCCACGATCTGGCCGACAAACATATCAATGACGTGACGATTGGCCGCACGCAGCTGCAGGACGCCGTACCAATGACCTATGGTCAGGAATTCCATGCGTTCGCCACGCTGTTGAAGTCTGATTTGGCTGCATTCGATCGCGTGGTGCCGCTGCTGGCCCAGCTCAACCTCGGTGCCACCGCCATCGGCACCGGCATTTGCGCGGATCTGCGATTCCGCAAGTCCGCCATCAAGCATCTGGCGCACATCACCGGGCTGCCAGTCACCGCCGCGCCCGATCCGGTGGCCGCCATGACGGATATGGGCGCATACGTGGCCACGTCGGCTGCCATCAAGAGCCTCGCCGTGCACCTGAAGAAGGCCGCCGACGATTTGCGACTGCTCAATTCCGGGCCGCGCTGCGGTTTCAACGATCTCAACGTGCCGGCTCGCCAGGCCGGATCGTCGATTATGCCGGCCAAGGTGAACCCGGTGATTCCCGAATGCGTCAACCAGTGTTGCTTCACGATCTTCGGTATGGACGTGACCGTGAATTGGGCCGTGGCCGAGGGGCAGTTGCAGCTGAACGCCTTCGACCCGGTGATGGTGCATGAACTGCTGACCGGCATGGCGTTGCTGACGCGCGCCATGGAGACGTTCCGCGTCAACTGCGTGGAGGGCATCGAAATCAATGCTGACCTGGGGCGTTCATATGCCCAGTCCTCACCGTCGATTTCCGCCGCGCTCAACCATTACATCGGCTATGAGCATGCGGCCGACATCGCCGCCGAAGCCGTGCGCACCGGTCGCACCGTGCGTGAGGTGGCCGGCGAACGCACCGATCTGCCCGCCGAGCAGCTGGACGAGATTCTCGATCCGATTCGTCTGGCCCGTGGCCTCGGCCAAACCTGCCGCGAGCATCGGGACTAGGCGTCACGGCAACGGCCAAAACCCGACGTGGGCCCGCATGTTTACGACTTCACCAGAAATGGTCGATACAGTAGGGCATATGACCGAATATGCACAAGACATCGCACACTGGTTCCAGGTCAATGCGGGCAAGCTCATCTGGCTGGCCGTCGTGCTGGCCGTCGTGTTCGCGGCCGATCGCGTGATCAGCCGCGTGCTGCGCAGGGTTCTGGATAGTTCGCAGATTCCCAGCGCCTCGATTTTCGTGAATCTCACGCGCGTGACCATCTGGGTCACCGGTACGGCGATGGTGCTGCAGCCGGTGTTCGGCATCAATCCGACCACCCTGGTCACCGCCCTTGGCGTCGGAGGTGTGGCGATCTCGCTGGGTCTGAAGGATACGATCGCCAACGTCATCGGCGGCTTCGGCCTGATGCTGGGCCGCGTGATCCAGCCCGGCGATCTGGTGACCATTCAAGGCGTCACGGGCACCGTGCATGACATCACCTGGCGGCAAACCGTGGTGCGCACCCGTTCCGGGGACATGATGGTCATTCCCAATTCGGTGCTCAACACGGCCGCCTTGACCAAGCTCACGCCGGCCAGCGAAGGCATGGCCACGCTTGAATTCACGGCCAAGGCCTCCGGCGACCCGTCCGCTATCAGTCAGGACATTCTCGACCGCGTAACCAAAGCCACCGCCGACGTGGCACTGGAGGGCCAGCCACCGCTGGTCAAGTTCACCGGCTTCTCCCCTTACGGCATGACCGGCCAAGTGCTTGTGTTCGCGCGCGAGGGTGTGCTGCCCTCCACCGTGAGGGATATGGCCGCGCGCGCCATCGCCGGTTCGGGCACCAAATACCTTGTTGAAGATGGCGGCTCGTCAGACAATCTGTGATATCTCCCGGCTCGCCTCTCTGGGTCCGGCTATGACAGTCATGCGAACAGCATCCAACCGGTAAGAATCACAGTCAACAGTAGGTACGAGATAACGCCGGGATTGGCATAGGCGGTGCGTATTTTAAGCCCCGCAGGCAACTCCTCTGGCGCAAGATAGAACTCCCAGCTCTTGCGCTTGGTGATAAGCAGCACGATACCGGCAATGCAGAGGCCCAACATCACTATGCCGTACAACATCATGATGCCCATGCCGCCCATGTTGCCGGTTTCAGCCATACGCATGATTTCGGCCTCGCTGATTGTGCCGTCGAGGATGCGGGGATCGATCTGTTGTATCACCAATGGGGCGAGTACTGACCCGTTCAGGTTGATCAGCATGTGCATAGCCACTGAATACCGCAGTCGGGAGGTGCGTGTGTATACATATCCGAACATCAGTCCTAGGCCAAAGGCGTAAAAGAACTGGAACACGTTCATATGGAATAGCGCGAACGCCAATGCGGAGAACATGATTGCGGTCTTTTCTCCGTACCGGCGCAGGCGGGAGATAATCTCCTTGCGAAAAATCCATTCTTCGCAAACCGGTGCCAACAGGCCTATGAACAATGCGTTCACCCGCCAGTCGCTGCCAAGAATCACGTCGTTGATGCGATTGGTGGCCTGACCATCAGTGGCTCCGGCAGACAATATATTGCCAATCATATTGCCCAAGAGCATTACCGGAATGCACATGACGAAAATCCGAATGAACTCCCCCGCCTTCATGGGGTACTGCCGGGTGCGAATAACCGGTACGCGAGTGAAAGCCAACATACTCAGCGGCATGGCCACCACATACAGCGGCCCGGAGGAGGCGAGCAACACAGCCCAAGCAGGCACATCGGCGCCAAGCAGCGTTCGTAGTGCTTCAGTGGCCAGAATATTCAGTCCGATCCAGAACACCATCATAATGGCGAGCGCCGAGCCGATTGTCGAAAACCGGCGATGGGCCGTGAACCACCAATCGCGTGGGGTTTGTTGCGGCTGCTGTGGTTGCTCAGGTACCTGCGGCTGCTGCGCCGGCGGCATTGGTTTGCTCATACTTATCCCCCATAGTTACTGGCCGCAAACGGACCGATCACACGTGCAATACTCTTCAAGAATACGGCACGGCGTTTCGATTGCATTGGGAATGGGGGAGGAAATCATCAATGGGCAAGGAATGATCAACGTCAATCAATCCCCATGCCGAGAGAGTCCTCTACTCTGCGGGATTGTTGTGGGACGGCACGCGATTTTGCCCGATTTTTTCGCGGCGGCCCACACCACTCCACATATGACTGATGACGCCGCACGAAGAAATGGCGTCATTGCAACGATTCCCCAATACATTCTGTGGGACGGCACGAATGTACATCGTTTGACGTTCATGCCATCCCGCACCGGCGTGGGACGGCACGCGATAATCGCCCAAAAATCGCCGCCGTCCCACACACATCATTGCCGATAAGCCATTCGACGATCGTACAGTCACAAAAAACAGAACAGAACCGCACGATCATCGCAACGCCATTCAGCAGGCGAGCGCGGCGACCGGACGCGGGGCGACAATCACGTCATCGCCCACCGCCAGACCGGCCGGCAGCTCGCTGGCGGGCAGCTGCACGGTGGCCTTGAGCTGTTCACCTTTGTTCCAGCGCTGGTATTCGCCGGAGGTGATGACCGTGTCCACACGAACCAAAGAGCCAAGGAAGTGAATGACCTCCACGCGGGCGCGTTCGCCGACGTGCGAATCGCTGCTGCCAGCCAAGGCCAGCATCAGGTTCTCCGGGCGCACGAGCACGGCCACGGAATCGCCCTTGGCGGAGCCGGCGAGCAGCGGCACGCGCTGGCCGAAGACCACGGCCTCGTCGCCATTGGATGCGCCGAGCAGGCGGTTGGTGAGTCCAATGAACGTGGCCACGTACTCGGTGGCAGGGCGCTGGTACAGGTCCTGCGGGGCGGCGATCTGCTCGATCTTGCCCTTGTTCATCACGCCGATGCGGTCGGCCACGGCCAGCGCCTCTTCCTGATCGTGGGTCACGAAGACGGTTGTGGTGCCGGTGGTGAGTTGGATGCGGCGAATCTGGTCACGCAGCTGGACGCGCACTTTGGCGTCGAGCGCGGACAACGGCTCGTCGAGCAGCAGCACGCGCGGCTTGATGGCCAGCGCCCGGGCCAGGGCCACGCGCTGCTGCTGGCCGCCGGACATCTGCTGCGTGTACTTCTTGGCCTGATCGGCAAGCCCCACGAGCTCCAGCTGTTCCATGGCGATCTTGCGGCGTTCGGCCTTGCCCATGCCGCGCACTTCGAGGCCGAATTCCACGTTCTCCAGGGCGGTCATGTGCGGGAACAGCGAGTACGCCTGGAACACCATGGCCATCTCGCGCTTGTTCACCGGCACACCGGTGACGTCCTGTCCGCCGACCATGATGCGTCCGCCTTGGATGTCTTCGAGACCGGCAAGCGATCGCAGCGCGGTGGACTTGCCGCAACCGGATCCACCGAGCAGCACGACCATTTCGCCGGGCTTGATGTCCAGGTTGAAGTCGTCGAGCGCGTGAACGGTGGAGCCGGGATAGATCTTGACGACGTTCTGCATCTGAATGGAACCACCGCCGCGCTTGGCGGTGTCTTTGAGCAGGGCCTTGGCGGCCTTGGTCACGTCCTTGCCGCGCACGCCCTCGAGGGTAGCGGTGGGATCGTTCTTGAAGGCGTCCTCGGCAGTGGAGGACACGGCTGCCGGGATGGCCGGGGACGCCGGGGCGGCGTCCACTGCGGTACCGGTTTCCTGACGGGTGGGAGTTGAATCGTTGTTCATCGGGTCACTTACCTTCCCTTGACTTACGCATTGCGTCGGAGATCAGGTCGAGCGCAACGAGGAGCACCACGCCGAAGAGCAGAGCCAGCAGCGACATGGCGGTGGAAATTTGGGCATTGGATTGGCCGAGCTGGTAGAGCGCGACCTGCAGGTTCATACGGCCGAGCAGCGAGGCGACGGTGTATTCGCCCAGCACCACGGCAATGGAGATAAAGGATGCCGAGAGGATCGACTGCCACAGGTTCGGGATGATCACCTTGAAGAACACTTTGGGCCAGGAGGCGCCGAGCGATCGGGAGGCTTCGACCAACGTCTTGACGTCGATGGAGTTGAGGCCCACGGCGATCGCGCGGAAGGCGAACGGCATCACGAGAATCACATAGGCGAAGCACAGCCAGATCGGGTTGGTGCTCAACACGTCGGCGGAAAGCCAACGGTAGATCGGCCCAAGACCCACCACCAGCACGATGGCCGGAATGGTCAGCGGCAGCGTGGCCACCCATTCGATTGCACGCTCCGAGGCTTTGGAGCGAATATGCACGATGACCATGGTGGGCACCAGCAGGATGAGCATGATCACGACGGTGACGGCGCTCAACGACAGCGAGATGCCGACGCCCTGCCATAGCACGCTCAGATCGGCGCCCAACGATTCGCCGTTGCCGGTGAAAATCGCCGTCCACGGCGCGGCCGACCAGCGACCGGACAACGGGTGACGCAGGGTGAAGATGAACATGGCCAGCAGCGGCACGAACAGGAACGCCAGGGTGACGAACAGGATCACGAATTTGATGATGCTCTGTTTGCGCACGCGGGCGGCACGCAGCTGCGGCGGCTTGGTTGTGGAAGTTTCGGTCATTGCCAACGTCCGGCCCTCTTTTCCACGGCGTGGCTCAGCAGCATGACGATGGCCACGACGATGATCATTGCGAATGCCAGCACCTGCGCGAAGCCCTGCTGGTTGGGGTCCATCTCATTGCGCATGGCACCCTGGATCATCAACGGCACCAGAATCGAGCGCTGCGAGAACAGGGCTGCGGCGGTCGCGTATGCGGAGAACGCGGAGGCGAACAACAGCAGGAACGCCGAGATGAAGCGGGGTGCGAGGATCGGGCAGGCCACGCGCGTCCAGTATTGGACGGTGTTGCCGCCGAGCGACTCGCAGGCTTCGCGCCACTGTGGACGAATGGAATCGACCGCAGGCAGGAAGATGATGATCATCAGCGGAATCTGGAAGTAGCAGTAGACGGTCACCAGCCCCGGCAGGGAGCTGAGCCAATTCGGGTTCACGGTATAGCCAGTCAGGGTTTTGATGAGCATGGTGCCGATGCCGTTGATGCCAAGAGTGGCGATGAACGCGAACGCGAGCATCACGCCGCCGAACTGGGCGAGCACCGATGAGATGGCGGCGACCATACGGCGCAGCGGTCCGTTCGGCTTGGCGCCGATCACCAGCGCGTAGGAGGCGAGCGCGCCCACCACGGCACCGATCAGGGATGAGGCCACGGACACCAGGATTGACGTGCCGAACGCGGCGATGGTGTTGGCTTCGAACATCTTGTGGAAGTTCGCAAGCGTGAAACCGCCGCTGCGATCCTGGAACGCGCCGATGATCACGATCACGGTGGGTGCCAGCAGGAAGCAGGCGGTGTAGGCGAAGAACGGGAGCGTGGTGGCGAGCGTGCCAAGCTCCTGACGGTGCTTCGCCAGTGCGGACGAAGCGGGGGTCGATGCGGCGGACGGACCCGCGGCCTTGGAGGCGGCGGGTCCGTTCGGTGCGATGGGTGCGATTGCGGCGGTCATCGTGGACTCTCAGTTGCCGATCGTCTTGTCCCAGTTGTTCTGAAGCCACTCGGTGATGCGGGTGGAGTCATCGTTGCTGTAGGTGACCGGCTGGCCTTCGATGGTGATGGCGTCCTTCAGGGTGGCCTGGTCGACGGTGCCGTCGGCCTTCATGGAGTCGAGCAGCACCGGGTTGGCGCCGCCCTTGAACCACAGGTTCTGGGTTTCGGCGGTGTACAGGTATTCCTCCCACAGGCGTGCGGCGGCGGGGTGCGGCGCGTCCTTGTTGATGGCCTGGTTGTAGTAGCTGACGACCTGGGCTTTGGGGAAGGTCTTGTACTTCCAGTTCACGCCCTTGGACTTGAGTTCCTTCTTGTAGGAGGCCTGGTTGTAGGTCCAGTCGAAGACCACGCCGGTCTGGCCGGAGTCGATGGTGCCGTTGGTCACATCGATGGTGTTCAGGTTGCCGGCTTCCTTGAGCTTCTTGAAGAAGTCGAGACCGGGCTGCAGGTTGTTGATGTCGCCGCCGGCGAGCTGGTTGACCATCAGATAGCCGTTGAAGGCCGCGCCGGCCTCGGTAGGCTTGCCGTTCAGGGACACGGTGCCGGCGAACTTCGGATCGAGCAGGTCGTTCAGGGAGGCGACATCGCCGTACTTGTCGGCGTTCCAGCCCACGGACATGATGCCGGTGTAGTCGGCGTAGTAGGCGCCGTCGACGTTCTTGGCAGCATCAGGGATCTTGTTCCAGGCCTGCACCTTGTACGGGGCGAAATAGTCGGTGGAGGTGGCGGCGATGGCCTGGCCGACGTCGAAGATATCGGGGGCGGCGTCGGTACCCTTGTTGGTCTTGGCGGCGTCGATCTCCTCCTTGGAGGAGGCGTTCGGGTTCAGCTCGGTGATCTTGATCTCCGGGTACTTCTTCTTGAAGCCCTCGATGACCTCGCCATAGTTGGACCAATCATGCGGCAAGGCGATGACGTTCAGCGCGCCTTCTTCCTTGGCAGCCTTCTCAAGGTCCTCCATGGTGCCGAAATCGGCGAGGGAGGTGGCCTTGGCGGACTTCTCGTTCACGGTGACGGCCTTGCCGGTGCCATCGGAGGAGGCGTTGCTCGAGCCGCAGGCGGCCATCGAGAACGCGAGTACGGCGGCAAGGGAGCCGGCCGCGATCTTACGCAGGTTGTTCATACTGTTCCTTTTCTCAACATCATCCAGACGACAGTCTGGGGAGTCGGGCTTGGTATGCGCGGCATTCGCGCGGCCCGTGAATCCAGAAAAGAAACTATGCGCCTAATCTGTCCTGACACTGGCGTGCAAGTGAATTGCGTCCGCCATTTGCCGTACGCCTGTTGAACTTAGGAAAACTTGGCATGAATTACTGACAGGTATGGGCAATGTGTCAATAGCGGAACCGGCCTGCGGCCGATTCCGCACCACACTTACCTCAGCACGCCCTCAATCAATCGCGTGATGAGTTCGGTGTAGCTCACTCCGGTGGCATCCCAAGCCTTGGGATACATAGAAATCGGCGTGAAGCCGGGCATGGTGTTGATTTCGTTGACCATCACCGTGCCATCAGGCGTCACGAAGGTGTCCACACGGCTCAAGCCGGCACCATCCACGGCCTTGAACGCGCGACGGGCCACGTCACGCACGTCCTCAAGCACGCTGACCGGCAGATTGGCCGGCACTTCCACGTGGCTGGCGGAGGCATCCATGTACTTGGAGTCGAAATCGTAGAACTGGTCGTCGTTCTGATGATCGAGCACGATTTCGCCGGGCCAGCTGGCCTCGGGCTCGTCACCGGCCTTCGGGCACAGCACGGCACATTCGATTTCGCGACCATCAATCCCCTGTTCGACGAGCACCTTCCAATCGTGCTCGCCGGCGGTGGCGATGGCGGCGGCCAGACGATCCTGCTGGGTCTCGCGGTCATCGGCTTTCTCGACCTTGGTCACACCGAAGCTGGAGCCTGCGCGCGAAGGCTTGATGAACAGCGGATAGGTAAGACCGGCGTCCTCGATCTTGGCAAGCACATCGGCGGCGGTGAAGTTGCGCGCATCGACCGTCACACCGGGCGCGGTGGGAATGCCGGCGGCACCCAGCACCACCTTGGTGTAATGCTTATCCATGCAGGCGGCGGAAGCAAACACTCCGCACCCCACGTACGGCACACCCATCATTTCCAGCAGGCCTTGAACCGTGCCGTCCTCGCCATAGGGGCCGTGCAGCACCGGCAGCACCGCGTCCACATGGCCAAGGGAGGTCAGCACATGGTGCATTTCCGGGTCGGACATGCTGACGAAGCTGGTGCCGAAGCCGGAATCGGCGGAATTGATGTGGCGGGTCTCGCCGATGAAGAAACCGTCCTGTCCGCGAGAGGGGTCAAGCATCACCGGGCGCGATCCCGGGGTGATCTTTACGGTCGGCAGCTCGCCGCCGTCCAAGTTCCAGCCACGAGGATCTTCGCCGTTGATGATCCACTTGCCGTCCTTGGTGATGCCGACCGGAATCGGCTCGAACCGTTCAGTGTCCATGGCCCCCAGCACACCGGCAGTGGAGATGCAGGAAATCGAATGCTCGTCTGCACGCCCACCATAGAGCACCACAACACGCTTCTTGGCCATAACCATCCTTTTATTGAAACTACAACCGTTTTCAAGCCTGTGCTTTGCACCGCCAACCGGACCGAACCGCGCTCGGACCGCCGCGCACAAGAGACGCACACCAGTCTACTCGCGCACATCAACGACGTATACGCCACACGACTTTGCACGTACAACGTATACGCCACGTATACGTCGCTTCTCTCGTTATTCGCCGGTAACCTCGTGCCCGAACAGTCCGGCAAGCATCTCCGAGCAGGAAATGCCTTCGTTCAGCACGCGGCTCATCTGATACGCCAATGGGGTCGGCACATCAAGCTGCTCGCCAAGAGCCACCACCGCATCCGTGGTGGGCACGCCTTCGGCCACACCGTTGCTGACCTTGGTGGCCCCCTCGACCGTCAATCCCTTGCCGAGATTCGCGCCGAACGTATAGTTACGAGACAGCGGAGAGCCACAGGTGGCGATGAGATCACCCACACCGGCCAAGCCGAAGAAGGTCTTGGGATCGGCGCCAGCGGCTGCGCCCAGCGCGGTCAGTTCGGCCAGTCCACGAGTTTCGATCATGGCTGCGGTGTTCTCACCGTAGCCGGCACCACGGGCCATGCCCACGGCCAGCGCGGTCACGTTCTTCAGGCTGCCGCACATTTCCAGGCCGATGACGTCGGTGGTCACGAACGGCTTGAAATAGGAGGTGGTACATGCCTCGGCCACCTTCGTGGCATTATCGAGGTTCGTACAAGCCACCACGGTGGCGGCAGGATGACGATCGGCGATTTCCTTGGACAGGTTCGGTCCGGAAATGGCGGCGAACCGGTCGGCCGGCAGGTCAAGGGATTCGCGGACGACTTCGTCCATACGCTTGTTGGTGCCACGCTCGATGCCCTTCATCAGGCTGACGACGATGGCGTGATCGGGAATCAGTCCCTTGAATTCGACGAGTGCCACTCGCGCGAACTGCGCGGCGATGGCCACAACCACGATGTCCGCGTTCTTGACGGCTTCGGCGCGATCCCCGGTGGCGGTCATGTTGTCCGGCAACTTTTCGACGGACGGCAGGCGCACGGCGTTGTGGTGGCGATCGCGAATGTCCTCGACAATCCGCTGCTCCTTGGCCCACATGGTCACCGTGTTGCCGGCGTCCGCCAGCACTTGGCCGAAAGCGGTACCCCATGCTCCTGCACCGAGAACCGTTATATTTTTACCCATATCAAATTCCTACCTTCGCTTGTCGCGCGACTTCATCGGTACAATCTTGTGCCATGCTACTCGCCTAGGCTCCCCGTACGGGAACCGGTGCGGCTACTTCTCAGCCGGGAACGGGCCGCCGGCTTCAGGCCAAGGCTTGCGACTCATGCTGCGGTAGTCCCAGTAGCCTTCAGCGGGGAACTGTTCGCCACGAATTTCCTCCAGTACTGTGTTCATGCGTTTGAGCACGCGCCACATCAGCTCGTTCACGGCCTCGGCAGGCGGTTCTTCACCCCATGAGTCCATGTCGGCAAGCAGATCGGAGTAATCGAGCGCATGGTCATAGCACATCACCACGTTTTTGCGCGGCCATGGCCACCAGTGGTTGATGGAGGCGGCACCCCACGTCACCGCCGGGTACAGCGGCACCTGATGCCCCAGTCTGCGCGAGGATTCAAGGGCGATGTATCCCACGCCCTCCTTAATGCTCATCACCCACTTTTTCGGGTCGCGGGTCACGGTGCCTTCCGGCCAGACCGTCAGCGGGCGGCCGGACGTCAGAATATCAATCGAGGTCTCTTCGATCTGCTTGGCCTTGCCCGAATGACGCTGCACCGGCTGCATGCCGACCAACTGGAACCACTTGCCGATCAATGGCCACTTCGCCATCTCGGCCTTGGCCATGTAACGGGGGCGGCGGCCCATGTGGAACAGGCTCATCATCGGCACGAACACATCAAACATGGTGATATGACTGGCGGCGGTGATGAACGGTCCGGTTTCCGGCACCTGTTCCAAGCCCCAGGCCTTGGTCTTGCAGCTGGCGCGGAACACAATGGACACCCCTCCCAGCAGTCGTTTGGTGGCCTTGGGATTCTGGGCGTCGATTTCCGGCTGATTGGGCGTGCGAGGGCCGGTCGGGTAATACTGTGTCGAGTCCACAAGCGTGTGGCGGGCGGCCAGACGCTTGACCTGCTCATCACTCAGCGGGCTTACGGCCGAACGCGGCGACGGTTTTCCTTTGGATGCCATGGTCTCTATTGTGGCACGGACCACCGCCCAACGATTCCAGCGCAACATTCCCGGGAATGTGCCGCGGAACCACCCCTCACACCCCGCCTAGCGCGACATTCCCGGGAATGCGTCGCACAATACGCGGCGGCCCGTCTGCACACACCATGCGCGCAGACGGGCCGCCGGGAAAACGTTCGAATCACTCCACCGCGATGGCGTCGATCTCCACGAGCGCGCCCTTGGGAATCATGTTGTTGCCAAAGGCCACGCGGGCGGGCTTGACGGAGCCGATGAACGCCTCAGCGTAACGTGCGTCCACTTCCTTGAAGTCCTCGACGTTCTTCAGGTAGATGGTGGCACGGCACACATGCTCAATGCCGGTACCGGCAGTGTCGAGAATGTGCTTAATATTCTTCAGCGCCTGTGCAGCCTGCTCTCCAGCGGTCTCGCCCGCCAGTTCGCCGGTGGCCGGATCAATGCCCAGCTGGCCGGATACGAACACGAAGCCATTGGCCTTCACCGCCTGGCTGTATGCGCCCAGCGCGGCCGGCGCCTCGGAAGTGGCTACGGCTTCCATCTTTTCGCTCATATTGTGCTCCTTCTCATCTTGGGGGCGCCCACCTGCTGCGGCCGGCGCCGGTACACATCACCACCGGCTACGACCAATCGCACGATCAGCAACGATTGGCAATGCCGATTACGTAGCAGTCTACTGAGCGAAGTCGCGTTTAGCGCGCATGATGCCCGGCATACGGCCATCAACAGACTATTCCTTGCTATTCCAGACGATTCGACTACCGTTCTCGCCAAACCGGGCGGTTTTTCCACGACCCAAGCGAGCCGGCATCACCGACCCCGACACCAGCACCAGCACCAGCACCAGCACCAGCACCAGCACCAGCTTTGCACGCGCTTAATATCACGCGCCGAATATGCAAAAGGCTTCCGGCGGCTAGCCGAAAGCCATGCTGGTGGGCTTGATGGGGATCGAACCCACGACCTTCTGTTCCGGAGACAGACGCTCTATCCACTGAGCTACAAACCCGAGCAACTTCTTTACTGTACACCACATCACGCCGCATGCGGCACATACGTCGCCAAAATAACGAGAAAATCGCCATTATCGGCTCTACAATGGGGTTATGTCGGAACCTACAGATGACTTCGAATACGAACGCCGCTTCTTCTGCCGCGAACTGCCGGCGGAATACGACGACGGCGACGCCCCGACCCTCATCATTCAGAGCTACTACGTGCATGCCGACAATTACGCCTTGCGCGTGCGGCTGGTCTCGCGCAAGGTTCACGTCGACATGACGCCCGACGTAAATCCGGTGGCCGTGCTGGACGAATACCGCGACCGGTTCTCGGAAGCATATGTCACCGTCAAAGGTCCGTCCGTGGGCGGCACGCGCTACGAAGTCGAGCGCGAAATCGATACGCGTATCGCGGCCGAACTCATCAAGCGCGGCGGCTCGGTAATCATCAAGAACCGGTATTCCGTGTGGATTGAGGAAGACGGCTGGAGCGTGGATGTGTTCGGCGGGCCGAATGCGCCGCTCATCGTAGCCGAGGCCGAACGATCCGGGCCGGTTACCAATCTGACGATTCCGAAATTCTGCATCACCGAAATCACCGATCAGGCGCGATTCAATAACGATGGTCTCGCCAACCGTCCGTTCTGTAAGTGGGCGGATGATTTCGAGGAGGAGCTGGCGCTGGAGGGGCCAAGGTTCCAGCAGTATTTCGGGAAGAATCGGATGGTTTAGGGGGGGGGGAGCAATCGAGTACGCTCGTGAGCTCCCCTCAGTCATCTACGACGACAGCCCCTCTCAAAGAGGGGAGCCAAAACCACTTAGTACATGAGGGTGGCTAGGCGACGACGGGCGCGGGTCAGACGCGGGTCGGTGGGTTCGGGGATGGCGAAGTATTCGAGCAGACGCTTGCGAACCTGCTCGATATCGGCCTTGTGCCCGGCGGCCAAAAAGTCCAGCAAACGGTCGAAAGCGTCTTGAATCTGGCCACCAATCATGTCGATATCAGCCACGGCCAACTGCGCTTCCACATCGTCCGGCGCTGCGGCGGCAGCGGCACGTACGTCACGTACATCAGCGGCCCCGGAGCGGGCCAGCAACAGCGCCTTCGCACGTTCGCGGGCAGCCAGTGCATCGGACGGGTCGGATCCGAGCACGCGCTCGTATTCGGCGGCGGCACCGGCGTAATCGCCCTCCTCGGCCAAACGATGGGCTTCGGCATGCTCCGGCGGCACCTGCTCAGCACCCGCGACGGCACCGGTGGCACCAGCGCTCTTGGCGGCATCGGAATCAGGATCACCCGAGTACGGCGCGGTACCGTTCACACCAGACTGCGCGGCGGCCTCAATAATCTTCGGAATCACCTCGTCAGTAAGTTGCTTGAGCTCGTCGTCACCCGGAAGGCCCTGCAACAGCGGCATCGGACGGCCGGCAATCAACGCGAACAGTGCGGGCACGCCCTGCACCTGCAGCGCTTGGGCAATCGAGGGATTGGACGAGATATCGATACGGGAGAGCTGAATCTGGCCGTTCAGGGCGTTCACCGCGTCGCCCAGTGCACGGGCCATCGGGAACAGGCGGTCATCGGTCGGCACCCACAGAAGCAGCAGGATCGGGAAGGTCGCAGAAGTCTGCACCATTGCCTGGAAGGTGTTTTCGGTGGTGTCGATCACGTACCCACCAGCGGCAGGCGCGCCGCCCGCTTGTCCGGGCTCGGCCTTGACCTGATGCTTCAGCGCCTCCAAATCGACGGCGCCCGCCAATGAGACTCCCGGATTGAACTGCTGCTCTGCCATAATGCCTCCCGATTCCACGCGATTCGCGTACAACAACAATCACATTTGCTGACATTGATTGTAATGCCGATTCCCACCACGTAGGGATTCTTCCACTACGCGGTGAAATTCCCACCACGTAGCAAAACGCCCACCACGATGTGACTCAAAACGGCACCATTGTGCGAAAGGTAAAACTTACCGACATCGTGGTGGATGAATCATATCGTGGTGGGGCGTTAACCGCGCGGTGGGCGGCGGCAACAACTACAGCGCTTCGACCTTTACCGGCTGACGGTCGGCACCCACGGCGGTGATTTGCTCACCGGAGCTTGCCAACGGAATGTACAAGGCCACCACGTTCACATACGTGACCTTCATGGTGCTGGTGTACTTGTCGCTATTGAACAGCGCCTTCTCGTCGTCGGAAGCCGGCTGCGATTCGCGGCCATCCCCCGCCTTGCGAGTCCATTCGCCGTTAATACGGCCAACCACCAAATCACCGGCACCGTCTGCAGCACGCATCACCCACATCTGTTCAGGCACAACGGTGAATTTCTGCTCCTGCGTACCGTTGTTGCGTTGCATACCTTCCTGCACCTTGGCCGTGGTATTGGCCAGTTCCTGGCGCAGCAAATCGTCTGCGAACTTGGAAGCGTATTGGCTCTTGGAGCCGTTCTGCAGCACATCGGCGTATTGGGTCAAGGCATCGGCGGGAGTGGCCACCAGCTTCTCATCCTTTGCAGTGCCCATCTGCGAGCCAATAGTCGGAATCTCGAACTTCGGCAGCTTGGCCCCCTCAAACAGTCGAGCCATGGCCATCAGCTTGTAATTCTGCTGGGCGGATTCCTGATCGAAGACCAGCAAACGCTTGGACTGCTGATCTTCGGTGGTGGTCGTGATGGTGAACACCGAGCGAGGCCATCCGTCGTCCATGGGAATCACCGTCTGGGCGATGTCCTTGGGAATGGTCGCGTATTTGGACATACCGCCGCCGCGCTGGTTGATCGTGGTCTGGCTGATGCGAATGTCCAGCTGGGGCCCGCCCATAACGGCCGCATATCCATCGGGATTCTTGGCCTGATCGGCTTCATCGATCGTCTTGAGAATCTTCAGGCGAATCTTCTTCTCCTGTGCCTCGGTCAAATCCGGCGCAACCTTGGTGGAGGTATCAGCAGCCGGCGTCGGCAGCCGGCCTTCACAGGCGGTCAACGGCACGACCAACGCCACGCAGGCGAGGGCGGCCACACACAGTTCGTTCCATCGCTTGTTCATCAGCTTTCCTCCTGTCCGTCATCGGCCGAGTCGTCTCCGGTATTGACCTCTTGGGCCAAGCGGGAGAAGTAGGCCTGCAGTTCGTCAGGGGTGATTACCGAAGTCGATTCGTTATCGCCGGCGCTGAAGCCGGTCTCAGCGCCGCTCTCGGCACCAGTCTGCTGGTCGGCGACCAGGTTACGTGAACTTGGGTCGATGATAACCGGTGTTTCGGTGGCTTCAGATTGCGAGGACGCACGGCCCGAACGCCGATTTGTGGCGTGGCGGCGACGATTACGTCGACTTGCACCATCCGGCTTCCCGGACACTGCGATGCTGGCGGGTGCCTCTTCCTCAATTACGGCGCTTGCCGTGCCTTCCACCATGCGCTTGCGGCGCTTATGCGGCGGCATGGCGAACACGGAGGCGCACAATACGGCCAGCACGGCCAGCAATCCACCGGACAGATAGAACGGCATCGCAAAGTCCGGCACTTCGGAGCGCACCCAGTGCAGCTGCACCTTGGCGTTGGTGGCATTTTCACCCAAATCCACAATGGCCACCGTCGAGGCGCCGGTCTTCTTGCTCTCCAGCGAAACGGACCCGGTGCCGCATTTCACGGCAGTCCACATATCGGAATCCTTGAACGCCACCGCGTCATCGGCACTGGCAGGCGCTCCCTGACTCGTGCTGCTTCCCTTCTGGGTGCTCAGCTCGCTCCATGACGCCAATCCGGTGATACGGGTATAGGACTTCTCGGACGCGACCCATCCGGCAACATCCTTGGACGGACCCAACGCCACGCACGCCTCGTCCTGAGAGGATCCCGAGTCCACGGTTATCGTGGCGTTCTGATCCAACAAGGTCAGCACATTCGGATCAGTGACGGTATACCGGGAGCCGCTCATGGTTGCGGAAGCGGTGATTTCAGTGGAGGGCTTCCATATCGTGGCATTCATGTACCCCAACACCACAGCCGCCACGGCCAATAGACCGAAGATAGGCGTCACCACTCCACGCATGATCTTGGCATGACGGGATGGACGCTTGGCGCCCTTATCCGGTCTTGTAGTCTGTTCTTCAGCACTCATAACTTAACCATTCTACAATCTTCACCTGTTTATTACCTAGGAGCGCAGAAAATCAAGGTTCACCAGTAGGGTGGTGTGTCATGCGTAAGTCTGTTAAATCTATGTTATCCCCTCTCGGCAAGGCCGTTGCTCTTGCCTGCTCGCTGGCGATGTGCGTATCGCTGGCTGCCTGCTCCAGTTCGAGCTCGGACTCGAAATCCTCTTCCAACTCTTCTGACAAGAAGGGGCAAATTGCCGGCGTGACCGCCAAGGGCAAGCTCGGCGAGAAGCCGACCATCTCCTTTAATACGCCGATGACCGTGTCCGACGGCTCCTATGTGGTGCTGCAAAAGGGCGATGGCGACGTGATCGAGGAGGGCGACCGCGTCTGCGCCCAAGGCATCGCGCTCAACGTTAAAGACGGCACCGAGCTCATGGACACCTGGACCAAGAACACGCCGGATTGCTCGCTGAAGGTGGATTCCAAGACCCTCTCCTCGACCTACTACAACCAGATCAAGGGTGCCAAGATCAACACCACGATCGGCTTTGGCGTCAACGCTCAGGATTCGTCCGGATACTCTTACATTTTGGCGATGACGTTTGTATCCAAGTCCAAGGACCTGAAGAAGGCCACTGGCGAGGAAGTCAAGGATGTGCCGGCCAATCTGCCGAAGGTGACGCGAGCCAAGAATGGCAAGCCGTCCATTGACATGAACGGTCAGGGTTCGGTTGATTCGCTGATCTCGCAGACGCTGATCAAGGGTAACGGCGCCAAGCTGACCGACAAGAACACCGTGGTGGTCAAGTACACCGGTTGGCTTACGAATGGCAAGCAGTTCGATTCGTCCTGGGATCGCGATTCCACAATCGACGCCGATCTGTTCAGCGATTCCAGCGGCCAGCATCAGGTTATCGAGGGCTGGCAGAAGGGTCTGGTCGGCCAGACCGTCGGCTCTCAGGTTCTGCTGGTGATTCCGCCGGATCAGGCCTATGGAGATAAGGAGCAAGGTTCGATTCCCGCCAACTCCACGTTGGTCTTCGTAATCGATATTCTCGCCGCGTACTAAACAATCTCGATGGCTCTCCCCAAGAGGGGAGCTGGCAGCGAAACTGACTGAGGGGAGGCCTCACGGAATATACCGTGAGGCCTCCCCTCAGTCTCTCTATGTACGTTCGAAAACTCCCCTTCAAGAGGGAAGCCAAGAACAATCAAAACAGCCTGAGACTGTCGTCCTCGGTGCCTTTCATATCGTCGTAATCGAGGATGAGGCAGGTGAAGCCGCGGTCCTTGGCCAAGACCTGGGCTTGCGGCGTGATGGTTTGTGCGGCGAAGATGCCATGCACCGGGGCCAGCAGCGGATCGCGATTGAGCAGTTCGCAGTAGCGAGTCAGCTGCTCGACGCCATCAATGCCGCCGTGACGTTTGATTTCCACAGCCACATGCTCGCCCTCGGCATTCACGGCCATGATATCCACCGGACCAATGGCGGTAGGGTATTCGCGACGCACCAGCTTGGTTCCCTTGCCGATACGCTCGATCTGCTCGGCCAGATAGCGTTGCAGATGGTCTTCCACGCCATCCTTGATGAGACCCGGATCTTCGCCCAGATCATAGGTTTGGTCGGAATAGATGTGTTGCAGCGTCACTTCAAGAATGTCAGAGCCCTTGTCGGCGCTGACACGTAGCACCTTTTCCGGCTCACCAGCGGCGACACTTTCCGGGGAATGCGTCGCGGAATCACCATCCACAGCCCCACCAGCGACACTTTCCCGGGAATGTTGCGCGGATTTGGCGGCTGGGTCGATCTCACGAATCGTGCAGGGCGCGGTCATCCAGTTCAGCGGCTTGTAGGAGCCCAATTCGGAGAAAATCAACAGGCTGGAATCAGCCTTGATCAGCAATACACGCTTGGCCAGGGGCAGTGAGGCGTTGAGGCGGCCCGAATACTCGGCCGAACAGTCGGCAACAATAACTCGCATAGGCCACCACTGTAGCGCAACACATGGCATACATAGCAAAAGGGGCTCTCTGGAAAACCAGAAAGCCCCTTGAGGAGTTGGTTCAGATCACTCGGCGGTGCCGGAGTACTGGACGTCGTGGCCGCGCTCGACCGCCACGGTGAGTTTGTTCGAGTCGAAGGAGATGAATCCGTCGGTCACCTCGAACATGTGGCGATCGCCATCGGGCTCAACCACGGTGAGCGTACCCTGCTTGATCACCGTGAGCACAGGCTCATGGTCGGGCAGGATGCCCATGCCGCCCTCAGAGGCGGGAATGGTCACGCTCGTCGCCTCGCCGTGCCACACAGGGTGGTCAGCGGCGACGATGTTGACCTTCATCGTGGTTTTTTCCGCAGCCATCACGCACCCAGTTCCTTCTGCATGTTGTGCCACTTCTCTTCGAGATCATCGATGCCGCCGATACCGGAGAACGCCTGCTCCGGGACGTCGTCGTACACGCCGTCGCAGATGCGGGTGAAGGCTTCGATGGTCTCGTCGGCCGGCACGTAGGAGCCGGGGCGACCGGTGAACTTCTCGGCAACGTAGAAGTTCTGGCCGAGGAACTGCTCGATCTTACGAGCGCGGTTCACGGTGGTCTTGTCCTCTTCGCCGAGCTCGTCGATACCGATCAAGGCGATGATGTCCTGCAGCTCCTTGTTACGCTGCAGAATCGCCTTGACGCGGTTGGCGCAGTCGTAGTGAGCCTGGCCCACGTAACGCGGATCGAGGATTCGCGAGGTGGAGCTCAGCGGGTCCACAGCCGGGTAGATACCCTTGGAGGCAATGTCACGAGACAGCTCGGTGGTTGCATCCAAGTGGGCGAAGGTCGTGGCCGGGGCCGGGTCGGTGTAATCATCGGCCGGCACGTAGATGGCCTGCAGCGAGGTGATCGAGTGACCACGGGTCGAGGTGATGCGCTCCTGGAGGGAACCCATCTCATCGGCCAGGTTCGGCTGGTAACCCACGGCGGAAGGCATACGACCCAGCAGGGTGGACACCTCGGAACCGGCCTGGGTGAAGCGGAAGATGTTGTCGATGAACAGCAGCACGTCCTGGTTCTGCACGTCACGGAAGTACTCTGCCATGGTCAGTGCGGTCAGCGGGACACGCAGACGGGTACCCGGCTGCTCATCCATCTGGCCGAAGACCAGTGCGGTCTTCTCAAGCACGCCGGCCTCGGCCATTTCGCCGATCAGATCGTTACCCTCACGGGTACGCTCGCCGACGCCCGCGAACACGGACACGCCACCGTGGTTCTGAGCCACGCGCTGAATCATTTCCTGAATCAGCACGGTCTTGCCCACACCTGCACCACCGAACAGACCGATCTTGCCGCCCTGCACGTACGGGGTCAGCAGGTCGATGACCTTGATGCCCGTTTCGAACATCTGGGTCTTGGACTCCAGCTGATCGAAGGCCGGCGGGTTGCGGTGGATAGGCCAACGCTCGGAGACGGTGATGGTCTCATCCGGCTTCTTGTTGAGGATGTTACCGGACACGTCGAAGACGTGGCCCTTGGTCACGTCGCCGACCGGCACGGAGATCGGGGCGCCGGTGTCGGAGACGGAGGCACCACGGACCAGGCCGTCGGTGGGCTTCAGAGCGACGCAACGGACCGTGGAATCACCGAGGTGCTGTTCGACCTCGAGGGTGATCTCGGTCTCCTTCGCCTCGCCTTCTTCCTTGGCGCCGGTGTTGACGATCGTTACTTTCAGGGCGTTGTAGATGTCGGGCAGATGACCCACCGGGAATTCAACGTCGATAACCGAGCCCTGGACGCGGGTGACGCGACCGTTGGTAGGCTCGGCCGCAGTGGTCTGGTTGTCAGCCATATGCGTTCCTACTCTTCCTTCTTGGTCAGCGCGTCAGCGCTGCCGATGATTTCGGTAAGTTCCTGGGTGATCGAGGCCTGGCGGGAAGCGTTGAGCTTGCGCGTAAGGTCGTCGATCAGGTTTCGTGCGTTGTCGGTTGCCGTGTGCATGGCGTTCTGGCGGCTTGCGGTTTCCGACGCGGCCGCGGTCAGCAGGCACTCGTGGATGCGGGACTGAATGTACTTCGGCAGAATCGCGTCCAGTACCTTCTCGAGGCTGGGCTCGAAAGTGTACAGCGGAGCGACATCCGCAGTAGCCGGTGCCTCTTCATCAGGATCGGGCACCTTGGTCTCGTTTTTCACGATTTCGACCGGCAGCATGCGCAGCACGCGCACCTTCTGCACCACCATGTTGATGAACTCGGTGTAGACGATGTAGAGTTCGGAAACTCCACCCTTCTCAGCCGGCTTCATGTAGGCGTCCATCAAGGTGTTGGAGATCGTTTCAGCAATTTCCACGCCGGGCTGGTCGGTGTCGCCTTCCCACGTCGCCGCGATGTCACGATTACGGTACTTGTAGTACGTCGAACCGCGACGCCCGTACACGAACAGCTCCGGCTGCTTGCCTGCCGCATCGAGGCGGGACAGCAGCGACTCCGTTTCACGGATAATCGAAGAGGTGTACGGGCCGGCCATACCACGATCCGAGGTGAGGGCGAGAACAGCCACGCGCGGGTTCTTCTCGTCCTTCACCGCGATCGGATGCGTGATATGGGTGTGGGCCACCAACGCTTGCACGGCATCGAAAATCGCATCGGTGTACGGCTTCGCGTTCAGGGCCACATCACGGGCCTTGGCGATATGCGAAGACGCGATCATCTCCTGAGCGTTGAAGATCTTCGCCAACGACTCGGTGGAGCGGATGCGTGATTTCAATGCGAGTTGCGAGCCCATGGCTTACTTTTCTCCCGCCACGATCTTTTCCTGATCGACCGGCGCGGCCTTGTCAACGTCCGGCTTCTTCTCGACCAGCGGCTTGCCGGCGGAAGAGACGAACGTCGAACGGAACTCGTCCACGGCCTTATCGAGGGCAGCCTCGGTGTCGGCGGTGAATTCCTCGGTCTCGCGAATGGTCTTGAGGATATCGGTGTTGTGGTCGATGTAGTCCAGCAGTCCCTGCTCGAACGGAAGGACGTCCTTCAGGTCGAGGTCGTCGAGCTTGCCGTGGGTGCCGGTCCATACGGACACGACTTCCTGTTCCGGCGAGTACGGGTGGAACTGCGGCTGCTTCAACAGCTCGGTCAGGTGGGCACCACGGGTCAGCTGGGCCTTGGAAGCCGCATCCAGATCGGAGGCGAACATGGCGAAGGATTCCAGCGAACGGTACTGTGCCAGGGAGATCTTCAGCGTACCGGAGACCTTCTTCAGAGCCTTGGTCTGTGCGGCGCCACCGACTCGAGAGACGGAGATACCGACGTCCACGGCGGGGCGCTGGTTGGCGTTGAACAGATCGGACTGCAGGAAGATCTGGCCGTCAGTGATGGAGATCACGTTGGTCGGGATGTAGGCGGACACATCGTTCGCCTTGGTCTCGACGATCGGCAGACCCGTCATCGAACCGCCGCCCAGGTCATCGGAGACCTTGGCGCAACGTTCGAGCAGGCGGGAGTGCAGGTAGAACACATCACCCGGGTAGGCTTCACGCCCCGGCGGGCGGCGCAGCAGCAGGGAAATCGAACGATAGGCCTCTGCCTGCTTGGACAAGTCATCGAAGACGATGAGCACATGCTTGCCGTTGTACATCCAGTGCTGGCCGATGGCAGAGCCGGTGTACGGGGCGATGTACTTGAAGCCAGCGGAATCGGCTGCCGGGGAGGCCACGATGGTGGTGTACTCCATGGCGCCGGCGTCTTCCAAGCTCTGCTTCACCGAGGCGATGGTGGAGCCCTTCTGGCCGATGGCCACGTAGATGCAGCGGACCTGCTTCTTCGGGTCGCCGGATTCCCAGTTGGCCTTCTGGTTGATGATGGTATCGATCGCGATGGCGGTCTTACCGGTCTGGCGGTCGCCGATGATGAGCTGGCGCTGGCCGCGGCCGATCGGGGTCATCGCGTCGATGGCCTTGAGGCCGGTGGACAGCGGCTCGTCGACCGGGTGGCGGTGCATCACGTCGGGGGCCTGGGCTTCGAGGATACGACGACCCTCAATGCCCTGGATCTCGCCGAGGCCGTCGAGCGGCTTGCCCAGCGGGTCCACGACGCGGCCGAGATAGCCGTCGCCGACGGGCACGGAAAGCACTTCGCCGGTGCGTCGCACTTCCTGGCCTTCCTCAATTCCAGCGAAATCGCCGAGGATCACCACGCCGATCTCACGGGCGTCAAGGTTGAACGCCAGGCCGAGCGTGCCGTCTTCGAACGTCAGCAGCTCATTGGCCATGCAACCAGGCAATCCCGTCACGTGTGCAATGCCGTCACCGGCCGTGGCGACATAGCCCACTTCCTGGGTGGGGGTGTCGCTCGGCTTGTACGACGACACGAAGTCGTCGAGGGCCTTGCGAATCGAGGCGGGATCGATGGTCAGTTCTGCCATGATCACTCCTTCTATTGGTTATTGTTCAGTCAAGTCTTTGCTTGTGTGTGGTGTTGGACGGATGGGCTCGGCCGGTCAGGCCGGAGTCGCCTCCGTCTGCACCTTGCGATGCAGGTTCTGCAGCTGTGCGACCACGGTGTTGTCCGTGACTTCGTCGCCCACCTGGATGCGCATGCCACCCAGCACGGTCGGGTCGACCACCGAGTTGATGTGCACCTGACGGCCCACCTTGGCGGAGTAGACCTCGACCAGTCGCTTGATCTGCTCCTTCTTCAGCGGGGTGGCGGTGGTCACGGTGACCATCGACTCGCCCATGTGGCGGGAGAACTTGTTGATCAGCCACTGGATGGTCTCCAAGTAGCGGCGGCGGCGCAGGTTGCAAGTGGCGTGTTCGGCGAGCCTCATGGTGACCTTGTTCAGGGTCTTGCCAGAGAACACCTCGCGGAACAGCTTCACACGGGCCTCGCTGGTGGCCTGGTAGTCGTACAGCTTGGCGCGTACGACCGGCAGGTTCAGCAGTGCGGAATGCAGCTCGGACAGCTCGATGGATACCTGCAGCGTGGCGTCAGTGGCGTCCGCGTAGTACATCATGGCGTCCACGCCGAAGTCTTCCACTGCGTTGGCGATGTCGCGCGCACGGCTCCAACGGCGGGAGACCAAGTCAGTCATGATCTCCATGGTCATCGGATGCGCGTTGTCACCGAGCAGTTCCTTCAGGACGGCCACCTTGTCGGCAACCGGGCGGGACGGGTCGGTCAGTGCGCGCTCCAGCTGAATGCTGTCATCGAGCACCTTGGTGATCGTGAACAGTTCGTTGCCGATCCGCCACGCGTCCTCACGGGTGTCGCGCAGTTTCGGGGCCAGCGAATCACGCGACTCGCGGTCTGCAATACGTGATGCCTCTCCTCGCATGGTCACCTCCCTTTCTGGTTACGGATGGTCACGGTCACTTCTTGGCGCCCAGGTCGTCGATCATCGAATCGATCATCGAGGACTGCACGTCGTTGTCTTCCAGCTTGGCACCGAGGATCTTGCCGGCCAGGGCGGTGGCAAGTGCGCCGACCTCGCCCTTGAGCGAGACGATGGCCTGCTGGTGCTGGGATTCGATCGAGCGCTGTGCGGATGCGGTGATCTGGGCCGCATCGGACTCGGCGCGGGAACGAGCGTCGGCGATGATGTGGGACGCTTCCGCACGGGCGTCGTCGCGAATCTTGGCGGCGTCCACACGGGCGGTGCTCAGCTGGGCCTCATACTTGGCCTTGGCCTCGTCGGCGTCCTTCCTAGCCTGCTCCGCCTTGGCGATGTTGCCCTGAATCTTGGCGGCGCGCTCGTCGAAGATCGCATTGAACTTCGGCATGAAGAACTTGTAGAAGAACACCGCAACGATGACAAGAATGATCAGCGACCATACGATGTCATAAACCTCAGGAATGAACAGGTCAATCCCGCTTGCTGCTTGTGTCATCAAGCCCTCCTTTCAGTGATGGACATAATCGGTTTTCGTCTGTTGATCTGCGCAGATCAGATGATCAGGGCGGCGACGAAGCCGATCAGTGCCAGCACCTCGACCAGAGCCAGGCCGATGAACATGATGGTCTGGATCTTGCCGGACATCTCAGGCTGACGAGCGGTGGATTCCATGGCCTTGCCGAAGAGGATGCCCAGACCAATGCCAGGGCCAAGAGTACCGATACCGTAACCGATGACGGACAGGTTGCCGGCGACCTCTGCGAGGGTGATGATATCCATTGTGTTTCCTTTCTAACGTACTTGGCGACGTTATAAATCTTGGGGTTTGGTCGGTCTGCGATTTTCCCAGACCGGGGACCGGAAGCGGCGGGTTAGTCGCCCGTCACTCTTCCGGGAAGCTCAGGTTGATGTACACGGTGGAAAGAATCGCGAAGACGTAGGCTTGCAGGAAGGCGACGAACGCCTCGAAGCAGGTCATGGCGAAACCACCGGCGAACCACAGCGCACCCACCGGGATGCCCTGCAGCTTGTTGACCGCGTCAACCATCCAGAACTGTGCGAACGCCAGGCAGGTGGCGACCATAAGGTGGCCGGAAACCATGTTGGCGAACAGACGGATGGTCAGGGAGGCCGGGCGGATGATCAACAGCTCAAGCAGGTTGATCGGAGCCAGCAGGAAATAGACCGGCCACGGCACACCGGGGGTGAACAGCTCGTGGCGCAGATAGTGGCCGAGGCCCTGCGAGCGGATGGCGGCGATCCAGTACTGGATCAGTGTCCAGACAGCGAACACGAGCGGCATGACCACCGTGGCGTTGGCCGCCATGTTCATACCTGGAATGATGCCGCACAGGTTGAAAATGAAGATCGTGAAGAACAGGGTGGTGATCATCGGCACGTAGCGCTTGCCACGGGCCTCACCCATCACGTCATACACGACCTTGTCGCGCACGAAGTCGAGACCGTACTCGACTACGCCCTGCCAACGGCCGGGGATGAGCTTGGCGCGCTTTGCGGTCACGCCGAGCACCACCAACAGCACGATGGTTGCCACGATACGAATCAAAATAATGCGGTTGATGGCAAACGGAGTTCCCTGGAACAGAATCTCCGGGGGAAGGAAGTCATCAACCGAGGGCAGATGAGCGCCTGCCTCGTCAGCCAACAGCAATCCTGCGCTGAGCGAACCGACCATATCACGCCTCCTGCTTCTTCAATGTCAGGTGTCAGTTTAAACCCACCGGGCAGGCAAATGTGACGTGCTCGTTACTTTCGTCTTTTTTTGTCTCCTCGGTGTGGAGTCTGCCGGGCATGGACACGGAGTCTGCGCTGGGCATTCGGCTCCGAATGACTGAAGAGTGATTATTTGCCTGCGTCTAGACAATGTCAATATTATACCGGCGAGTCTCCTGAAATCCCTACTGCTGCAAGGTTTTCCCGGGCGTTTCGCGAACGTTGTGCACTATTGGTCGCATTACGCGGATGTGTGGCATTACGTTCATCAAGCCGTCCACATCGTGGACGAACAACCGTCCACGCTACGAACGCAACCTCCAACAGTAGCTCCCTCTGATGGGCCGAGCCGTGAAGGAGAAGCAAAGGAGCTCCCCGTCGAGGGGAGCTGTCGTCGTAGGCGACTGAGGGGAGATCGTAGGCTCAGCCCTGAATCACCCCATACCCGTCATGCACAAACGGCTTGAAATCATCCTGGCGCGGCCCGCCCGGCTCATGCCGAATCGAACGATCAGTACCGAGCTTCTTCTCAGCCCTGAGCTGCGGCACCTCGGTCAGGTCATACGGCGTGGTCTGGTACACCCAGTTGAGCCAGTTGCGCCACAGCAGATTGGCGTGGGCGCGCCAGGCGAACAACGGTTCCAGCTTCGGATCGTCATGCGGGAAGTAGTTCTTCGGGAAGGGCACGTTGGTCATGCCCTTGGCCATATCGCGCTCGTATTCTTCGGCGAGCGTGTACTTGCCGTACTCCCAATGGCCGAGCGCGAACACTTCGGAGAAGTCACGCGTGGCGATCAGGCCCGGGCCGGACTGCGGCCCCCAAGTCAAGATCTGAAGGTCATGGTTGGCACGTACCTCGTTTTCGTTCACGCCGGCGAGGCGGGAGTGCGGCTGCAGATCAATCTCGTCGAAGCCATTGGTCAGGAAGCAGTATTCATCCTGCAGGTACTGCGGGAATACGCCGAAAATCTTCTCGGGGTAATCCACCTTGTGGATGCCGTAGCGGTAGTACAGTGCGCCCATCGCACCCCAGCACAGGTATATGGTGGAGAACACATGGGTGGAGGCCCAGTCGAGAATCGTCTTGAACTCGTCCCAGTAGTCCACATCTTCGAACGGCATATGCTCTACAGGCGCGCCGGTGACCACAAAACCGTCGTAATAGTTGTCTTTGAACGCATCGAGGTTTTCGTAGAACTTGACGAGATGATCGGCGGAAACGTGCGTGGCCTCATGCGTGGAGGTCTTCATGAAGTCGATTTCGACCTGCAGCGGCGACTTGGAAATCAGACGCAGCAGCTGTGTTTCAGTCTCGATTTTCTTAGGCATCAAGTTCAGGATCACCAGTTTGAGCGGGCGGACGCGCTGACGCTCCGCCTCGGGCTTCTCCAGAGCGAAGATGCGCTCCGAATCGAGGATATCTCTGGCCGGCAGGCCACTGGGGATCTTGATAGGCATGTTCCTATTATGTCAATATTCGGGATAACGGTTCAGGGCATTCCTATAACGGCCATTTATGGCGCGTTATTACCCCGACTCCGACTCCGCCCCAAACCCCTCGCTGCGTGAGCCAATTCACGTTTTAAAACCGCGGGAAGATGACGCGACACGCCGATGTTGACTTTCTGGAATCTGCACCTATTGTAGATAGAGCTGTCTGAGAGACAAGCCGACGCGGGGTGGAGCAGCTCGGTAGCTCGCTGGGCTCATAACCCAGAGGTCCATGGTTCAAATCCATGCCCCGCTACGAACGTGGTTATATGGCCGCTGATTTCGGTACCGAAATCAGCGGCCTTTCCGTTTACCGTGGCGATATGGATGAAAGGCGATCAGGCAGCTACGGTGCCCAGGGAAGTCGGCGATCATAAACGTCTCGTCATTTTCATCGCGGATCTTCAGTTGTCTAATCCACGGGAGGCGACAGGCGTGAAGTTTCTCAACGAAGCGGAAGCCGGGCACAAGTCGTATGTTACGATCGACTTCGTGCCCAGCTCCCGTTCTTCTGCTCAGAAGCGGAGTGTGGTTCACCATCCAGCCGACATCATCGGCATCATGCCGCAGCGGGTCAACGTATCGGCCAGCGCATCGTCCAGTGCTTGAATCGGTCATAGCGACGACGCCACCGAACGACGATGGACAGTATGGCGCCTATCGCCAGAGCTGACACGGCCAGAACCGAGGCAAGCGACACATCGCCACCCGTGACGGGCAGTGACGGGCGAGGGTTGGGCGTGGTTGCCTCCGCCGGCGCCGGCGGCGTCTCGGGTTTCTCCGGTTCGCACGGTTTCTCCGACTCGCATGGGGGCAACACCCGCACACGCTCCCAGGCATCGTCATACCGGCTGGACGCCGGGGAAACACGGTCATCCCCCTCGAACCGCCAGACGAACACGTACCACCCAGGCCGTTCGGCGGTCAGATACATAGGAGCGCCATGCGCGTCCAACGCCCCGGCGCCGATTTTGAACGTGCCGTTCATCGCGGGAATCTCCCAGGTGGCCAGCAACCGGTGGTTGTCGTCTTCCGTGGGAACCTCTCCCCCAGATGGCTTGTACGCCTCATCGTTGGAGGGGTTGTCGGGATCGCCGGACCACCATACGCTCACCGTCGCATACGGCCGATCCGCCGCGAACTCATACTCTTCGTTGCCGGCATACTGGCCATGATCCGCAGGGAATCCCGATACGGTAATGGTGTCGCTGAGCTCGGCACCGATATCCGCCGAATGCTCAGTGACCGTCGACATGACTTCTAGCTTCCTGCGACTTGTATTGCTTTCCGTAGCCTCCATAAACGGACTTATCCAGTCGCCTATAAGGTATTCCTGCGCCTGTTTGCTCTGCTCGGACCGCCGAAACACCCATACCCATGTGCCAAAACCGCTATTCTGCTTGGTCCGGTAAGCGGCACCGTCATCCGGCTTGGTCATGGCCTGCACACGTGCCTGCTGCCCCACCCCGGTGAAAGAGGCCTTGCCATAGGCCACCGGCTCATAACCCAAAGTCGCCAATCGCGCAAGAAAAGCATCGGCGCTCTCTTGTGCATTCGGCGTAATGACATTGCCCACATCGCCCGTATCAAGACCATCGAAATAGTATCCGCGGGCCTGCAATTCCAAATCGGGCACCCAATAACTGTCCGCATCCGCCACGCCACTGGTCACGTCATCGAACACCGGAGAAGCCACATCAAGCACCTTCTCGGAGACCTTGGTGGATACCGCCGGAACAAAATCCTTACGCACCCGAAATGTCGTCGACGCGCCGCCAGTGGAAGCCATCGAGTCAAAGGCCAGCATGTCCTGAGTGCTGTCCATGACGTGCATCCGCCCATACTCGTATGTGGTGTTCGCCGTCACCTCGCCGGCGCCGGTCGCCTCCCACGCGATCGAGGACCCGGCGCTCGTCGACACCCCCGAGAACGTGTTGCCGCCTTGGACGAACCGCGCCGCCCCCTGCAAGGTGACGGTGAACGGCACTCCCGCGATCGCGTCACCGGCGCGGTTCACCACTTTCACCGAGATGGAACCGCTGCGCAAAGCCTCGGCATCGGTGCGTTCCACCGTCGTGCCCGCAGGCGTCTTGCCGGCCGATTGATCCCATATCCGGGCCGCCTTCGCCACGATCTCGGGGTACCGGCCTTGAATGACCGCCATCTGTCTCGCCCACTCGTCCCGATCGCGCCCGAAGTGATCCTGCACGATGATGCCGATCGCCGCATGGGTGGCGGCATCCGTGTCGCGGTACCGGTCAAGGATCCATGCCATACGCCGGGCGTTCTCATCGGAGGCAAGCACCGTGGTGGGGCCTATCACATAGTCGCTCAGTTTCCCCGCTTCGATGCAGTAGTACTTGTTGCCCGAAGCGTCCAGCCCCGCGACACCGACGTAATATTCCATATCGTTGTATGGAAACGCCACGTGATATCTTTCGTCGGCGGGCGTCAACGTCGCGGCATACGCCGTATTCGCCGAGCCGAACACCACTCCCACCATTATTATCAGACCGGTCAGCATCGCTACGATGGCCATGCCCCGTTGCCGCCATGTCGTTATCATCATTCGTCCTTTCCTGGTACGTTTCCCCGCATACTGCACTGTGTGCGGGTAGGCCACGATCATGGCAGATTTTCATTCGCTACAGCCGGTTTTTCGACCTATGTGGTCCGAGCTTGCCGTTTGCCGGCGAGTTGTGGATAACTCTTCCGCCGAGTTATCCACCTCATGCGGTTGACCGAACGTTTACCTGATAGTTATCCACAATGCGCAACATATGTTCAAAAGCCCTTAGAATAGGGCCTTATGGCAGCAGTACAACATCGCGCGACCACGCGCACTAGTAATACCGATAACAGCACCACGAAAACGAAGTCAAAGGCGACTTCTGCCCGAAAGAGCCCCGCAACCAAGCGCAAGAGAGTCAGCGCCGAAACGGCACGCGCCGCAGCAGCGCTGAAAGGCCTGGCTGTCGAAGCCCCCGCACCGTCCATCGAAGCAAACGAGCCCGGCCAGTTCGGCCGCATCAATGTCATGGACATCACTCCCGCCGAGGAGCGCGGCATCTTCCCCGCCCGTGTGGAACTCGGCGAACCGTTTGAGATGACCGCCCAGGTGTTCATCGAAGGCCGTACCAAGGTGGGTGCCACCGCCATCGTGCGCAACCCGCGCGGCAAGGAAACCATGCGCCGGGCCATGACCTGCGTAAATCCCGGCCTCGATCGTTGGACCGTGATGGTCAAGTGCGGCGAGCACAGCGATCTGAAGCCTTGGGAGGATGGCTACGCGGCCGTCAAGCGTCAGCTCGGCGAATGGACCGTGACCATCGAAGGTTGGGAAGACGCGTACGTCTCCTGGCTGCACGACGCCCGCATCAAGGTGCGTGTGATGGACGACGTGGACAACGCACTCAATTCCGGTGCCGAGTTGCTGGCCCGTTGGGCCGAAACCCCGGACACCGGCCTGACCGCACGCGATCGCAAGACCTTGGAGAAGGCCGCTGAGACCATGGCCGATCAGACGCTGAGCGCCGAGGATCGTCTCGCCGCCGGCGACAACCCGACCATCGCCGCCCTGCACGAGACTCACCCGCTGCGCGACGGCATCTCCCCCAGCCAGCCCCAGCGCTTCAAGGTGGAACGCCCGAAGTCCAGCTTCGCGGCTTGGTACCAGTTCTTCCCGCGTTCCGAAGGCGCCACCATCGATCCGAACACCGGCAAGATCATTCAGGGTACGCTGAAGACTTCGATGGCCGGCCTCGAACGCGCCGCTGTCGAGGGCTTCGACATCGTCTACCTGCCGCCGGTCTTCCCGATTGGCGTGACCAACCGCAAGGGCCGCAACAACACGCTGGTCGCCGGCCCCGATGACCCGGGCTCCCCGTTCGGCATCGGCTCCGAGCTAGGTGGCCACGACACCGTGGATCCACTGCTCGGCACCATGGACGATTTCAAGGCCCTGTGCCAGCGTGCACATGAACTGGGTCTGGAAATCGCGCTTGATTTCGCCCTGCAGTGCTCGCCCGATCACCCGTGGGTCAAGGCCCACCCGAACTGGTTCCGCCACAAGCCGGACGGCTCCATCGCCTTCGCCGAGAACCCGCCGAAGAAGTATCAGGACATCTACCCGATCGACTTCAACGCCGACATGCCCGGCATCGAAAAAGAAGTCGAACGCATCATGAATCTGTGGATCGAGGCGGGCGTCACCATCTTCCGCATCGATAACCCGCACACCAAGCCGGTGCGTTTCTGGCAGGACGTGATTGCCGCCGTGACCAAGAAGCACCCGGAGATCCTGTTCCTGGCCGAGGCATTCACCCGCCCGGGCATGATGCGCGCCCTGAGCTACGTGGGCTTCACCCAGTCCCACTGCTACTTCCCGTGGCGCAACACCAAGGACGAACTGGAAGAGTATCTGCCGGTCACCAATGGCGACGACGGCTACTACCAGCACAACACCTTCTGGCCCACCACGCCGGATATTCTCACCGCTTACGTGCGAGACAACGGCGTAGCCGGCCACTGCGTGCGTGCGGTGCTGGCAGCCATGGGCTCGCCGTCCTGGGGTATCTACAACGGTTACGAACTCATCGAGAACAAGCAGCGCCCCGGCTTCGAAGAGCAGATCGACAACGAGAAGTACGAGGTCAAGGTTCGCGATTGGAGCAAGGCCAAGCAGTACGGCGTGGCCGAGATGCTCACCGCACTCAACAAGATTCGTCGCGCCCACCCGGCCGCGTTGAGCTACCACAACCTCACCGTGCTGCCTACGTCCGACCCGAATATTCTGGCTTTCGCACGCCACACGCCGGCCGAACTGACCGGTACCGGCCAAGCGGACACGCTGATTGTGGTCGTGAACCTCGATGGACACAACGCACACCAGTCGATGATTCACCTGGAACTCAGCGAGCTGGGTCTGCCCACCGACCGCCCGCTCAACGTGCGCGACGAGCTGACCGGCCGCGAATTCCAGTGGGGTTGGGACAACTACGTGTCTCTGGCTCCTTGGGCGGATGTGGCCCACATCCTGTCCGTGCAGTGATGCGGTACTGCAACGGTAATGCAACAGTGATGCCGTTGACGTGCATGGGTTTATCGTGCGCGTAAACCGCTAGAAATCCTCCCCTCAAGGGGAGGATTTCGTCTGTTTGGGCATAGTGTCGGCATAATCTCAGCACGGTTTCTTGAGTTCCGCACCTGTTTTGCAGGCGTAAACAGGGTATTGTGGTGAGACGATAACGTAACTGTCGATTTTCAAGGAGAAATGACATGGCAGAAACCTTCAACGTCGTTGTGGAAATTCCGCGCGGCTCCAAGAACAAGTACGAAGTCGATCACGAGACCGGTCGCGTCTTCCTGGACCGTACCCTGTTCACCGCAATGGGTTACCCGGATGACTACGGCTACATCGACGGCACCCTGGGCGAGGACGGCGATCCGCTGGACGCTCTCGTGATGATTCCGAACTCCGTGTTCCCGGGCTGCGTGGTCGAGTGCCGCGCCGTGGGCCTGTACCACATGGTCGACGAGGCCGGCGGCGACGACAAGGTGCTGTGCGTGCCCGCCGACGTTCGTTTCGATGACATCAAGGACATCGACGACGTCAACGAGTACCACAAGGCCGAAATCAAGCACTTCTTCGAGCAGTACAAGGCTCTGGAGCCTGGCAAGGAAGTCCTGCCGGGCGACTACTGGACTGGTGCTGACGCCGCCGAAAAGGAAATCATTGCCGCGCGTCAGCGTCTCGCCGATTCCGAGAAGTGATTCGATTCTGAATCGTTGACAGGAGGCCCCTTCGGGGGCCTTTTGTTGTATTTGTGGCAAAGCCGCTCTACTCTCCCTCAGTCGCAGTTTCACTGCGCCAGCTCCCCAACAGAGGGAGCTTGTATTTTGTGATACAGTAATGTTTTGTCTTTTCAACTAGGCGTAGGCGGCGTGTAGGAACGCTGGTCGAGGCCCATCGCACGGTAATCCGGCGATGAACCTTCTGTCACACCATGATTTCGATAATCATTCAAATCCTGCTTATTTCTGTTTCCGTAGCTATGGATGCATTCGCCGTATCCATTGGCAAAGGCCTGACCGTATCCCGCGTACGAGTACAAGACGCCGTGAAAAGCACCCTCTGGTTCGGCGGATTCCAGATGCTGTTCCCTATTCTCGGCTATTTCGCGGCATCTACATTCAGCAAATACGTAACCCAATTCGACCATTGGATCATCTTCGCCCTGTTGGTGTTCATCGGCGGCAACATGGTTCACGAAGCCTTCGAAGAAGATGAGGAAAACTCCAAGGAGACCGCCCAGTTCGATTGGAAGCATATGCTTCCCCTGGCCGTGGCCTGCAGCATCGATGCGTTCGCCGTGGGCGTGAGCCTGGCCTTCATGTTCACCAAAGCCCATATGGCATTCGCCATCCTCAGCATCGGTGTGGTCACCGGACTGTTCTCCGCTGCGGGCCTGCACATTGGCCGCGCGTTCGGTTCCCGCTGGCAGAAGCCGGCGCAGATCGCCGGCGGCGTGGTGCTGATTCTACTCGGCATCAAAGTGCTATTGGAGCATTTGGGCGTTATCGCGTTCTGATTTAGTGCCATAAGCCCCTTCACCAGAAGGGGCTATTTTGTTTGATTTCACCGTTCCAATGCCCGACGTAGGATTGGGATAGAAATTCGATTATCTGAGAGGCGTATCATGACCGAGATCACCCAGGAGGGTTGGAAGAACAAAGCTCTGAGCATGTTGTTGGCCCAACTGACGTCCTATGTACTGTTCATCGCAGCCACGGTCATTCCCTCCCCTGGCACCGTCCCCATCATCCCTTTGATTATCGCCGCTCTGACGTTGGCCGCATTTGTCGTATTCTGGCCGTTCCGCGGCAGCATACTGGATCGTATCGTCACTTTGGTGTTTGGCGCGATTTCTCTGATTTTCGTCATCGTACCTTTCCCGACCAGCGAGGTTCCGCCGGATCAGACCGCTGCGGATGGCTCGGTACTTCCTTGGTATTCATGGGCACTGGCCATGGGCCTGCTGCTGGTGGTGCTGGTGGTCTTCTCCTTCGGACGCCAGATGGCTCATGAGAAGCGCGAACATCTTATCCGCGCACTCTCTCACGCCGTGACTTCCGGTGTGGCAGCTCTCGCCGTGGCCGGCTGGTGCTTCCTACCTGATTTGGGCGCGATGCTCGCCAAGGGCACCGTTGCGGGAACCGTTGCCCTGATCATCCTCATCGTTTTGGGACTGGCTTTGGCCGTGGCTTCCACGTTGTGGGTGCGCGACGCCGATCCGGACCCGGATATCCGTTATCCGTGGATCGGTACCGGCCTGATGCCGGTAATGCTGATGGGCGTGACCATCGCCGCAACCGCACTGGTGCTCGGCCGTATCATCGGTTGATGGACGTCCACCGTTCCATATTCCGCAAACTTGTAACCTATGTGTCCACTACAAGCGCGTAGAATAATGAAAACCGTGCGAAAGCGGCATAACGCCGCTGACGACTCGTACAGCCACACCGAGCAATTGCGTAACACATTGCAGGATAAGGGGGATTAGCGTGACGGATCTTACGTTGATGACTTTCGCCAGCGACCCCGCCACCGTTTTGCCATCACTCGCCCTGCTTTCTCATCGCGTCCGCGTACTGCCGATGGATGCAGCCAGCTTGGTGAAGATGCCGGAGAACACCATTCTGTTTCTGGATGCACGCGATGATCTGGCGACCGCCAAAACCTTGTGCCGCCTCATCCACGCTTCCGGCCTGTCCACGCCAATCGTGCTGGTGCTGACCGAAGGCGGCTTCACCGTGGTCAACTCCCAGTGGGGCATTGCGGATGTGGTGGTCGCCACCGCTTCCCCGGCCGAAGTCGAGGGCCGATTGCGATTGGTCTCCGAGCGCGGCAACGCTCCCGCAGCCGCAGCAGCCGGTTCTCCCGCCGAATCCACCACCACGGTGGAAGATGGCCAGATTCGCTCCGGCGACCTCATTGTGGACACCAACGGCTATACCGCCTCCCTGCATGGACGCCCCATCGATCTGGCATACAAGGAGTTCGAACTCCTCAAGTACTTGGTCCAGCACCCCGGCCGCGTGTTCACGCGCGCCCAGTTGCTGCAGGAAGTATGGGGCTACGACTACTACGGTGGCACTCGTACGGTCGACGTGCATATCCGTCGTCTGCGCGCCAAGCTCGGCGGCGAATACGAACACCTCATCGGCACCGTGCGCAACGTGGGCTACCGATTCGACCCGCCGGAGACGGATAAGGAAACTGCCGCCGCACAGCAGGCCGCCAAAGCATCCTCTGCCGCCATCGACACCGATGACGATACTCCCGATCTCAACACCGTCGCCTGACAGACCAGCGGCGCTGCAAACTATCAATCATCGATATTACGCCGCTTAGGTCCATACGATGAGAGAAACCAAATCCGCGCGTCTCACGCGCATGCATGACGAATACGACATTCTGCGCCAGGTGATTCCGGCACCCGCTTGCGCACTGCATTTCTCGAATCCGCTCGAATTGCTGATCGCCACCGTGCTCAGCGCCCAGACCACCGACAAGCGTGTCAACACGGTCACCCCGGAACTGTTCGCCACCTACCCCACCGCCCGTGACTTGGCGGCCGCGAACCCGGCCCAAGTCGAAGACATCATTCATCCGCTGGGGTTCTACCGTTCGAAAACCCAGCATCTCATCGGACTGGCCACGGCACTGGACGAACGGTTCGGCGGCGTGGTGCCGCGCACGATGGATGAACTGACCAGCTTGCCGGGGGTCGGCCGCAAAACCGCGAACGTCGTGCTCGGCAACGCGTTCGATATCCCCGGATTCCCGGTCGATACGCATGTGATGCGCGTAACCGGACGACTGCGTTGGCGGTCGGATTGGCGGTCCGCACACCCCGATCCCGTGAAAATCGAGAAGGAAATCACCTCCTGTTTTCCGCCCGAAGAGTGGACGAATCTCAGCCACCGACTGATTCTGTTCGGCCGGGCCACCTGCCACGCACGTACCCCTGACTGCGCCAACTGCCCGCTGTCCGACACCTGCCCTAGCTATGCGCCGCCCGCCGGCAAGAGCACGTCCAAGCGCTAACTCATACCTCATCATGGTGAATTGCGGATTCTAGGCTGAATCCACCGCTAGACTGAAAACCATGCAGCACAGCAAGCGGGACAATACATGGTCCAAGTGGGGGATTTTTCTCGGAGTCGCCGTGGCACTCGGCGCACTCGTGGTTGTGGGATGGACGTTCATGCAAAACCGGTTCCAGCCGGGATCATCCCTCGATGCCGATGTGACCATTGGCATCGACGATATGCCGCAATCCTTGGATATTCGGTCCGATTCCTCTGCGGCAGCCGAACGCCTGCTCGTCGACAATGTGTATGAGACATTAGTGACCGTCGATCAAGACAACAAGCTTCAGCCGGGACTGGCGACAAGCTGGAAGACTTCCGATGACGGACTGACCGTCACCCTGACACTGCAATCGGGCGTCACCTTCTCGAACGGCCATACGTTGGACGCCTCGGACGCCGTGTGGTCGTTGCAACAGAACGTGACCAACAAGGTGGCGGACGTCGACGAATTGGGCGATCTGGCGTCGGTCGCCAATCCGAACGCCACCACGGTGGTCATTACGCTTGCCAAGCCCAATCCGACGCTGCTGCGAGCGCTGTCCGGCAGACTCGGCATTGTCTACGATTCCGAGTCGTCCAGTGCCGATTATCAACGCAAGGCCATAGGTTCCGGACCATTCACCGTGGCCGATTTCCAGCCTGGCCATTCCCTGAAGCTGGCGCGCAGCGATACCTACCATGGCACCAAAGCGGCCAGCAATGTCGTTGAATTTATGCAATACTCCGACGCCGATGCGCTCAGCAAGGCCCTGACCGACGGCAGTCTCGATATGGCGGCACCGGTTTCGGCTTCGACGGCCACCGGTTTGAACGGCAAGGATGGCCTGACCGTCAAGGAGGGGGCCACTACGGATAAGGTGCTGCTGGCCTACAACAACGGCACCGATTCGCTGCTCTCCGACGAACAGGCGCGTAAAGCCTTCCGCTATCAAATCGACGCAGCCGGCATCGCCTCCGCCCAACCCGACGCAGCCGGAGCATTGGGCGGCCCCATCAGCCTGCTGGAACCCGGATACGAAGATTTGACCGGACTGTACCCGCATGACGAAAACCAAGCTGGGCAGATGTTCTCCTACTTTGGTGCGCAATACCTGACTACGGTGAATCTGGTGGTTCCCGAAGAATACCGGTCGTTGGCCGAAACCATCAAGCAGCAGATCGAGCGGCAGCCGCGCCCCACGGTGAACCTTGAAGTGCTCTCCGATGAGGATTATGCCAAACGAATCAAGGACGGCAAATGGGAACTGACCGTGATGAGCATGGACGGCACGGATGATGCCGGCATATTCGCCGACCCCGATTCCATGTTCCATTACGACCATACCGAAGCGCAACAGGCCTATGCGGATGCTCGCGCCGCCACTAATGACGCCGATTATGAGGCACGAATGAAGGCGTACGCCCGGCTGATCAGCGAGGATGCGGCCAGTGATTGGCTGTATACCCGCAAATGCTTCACTGTGGCGTCCACCAAGGTCTCCGGCTACCCGACCTCGATGATCAATCGCCGCATGCCGCTGGCCGGGTTGACGGTGAAGTAGGCAACCTTCAGTCACGGACGGGCTACGCCCGATAGTCCTTGGCTCACTATCGTTCGATCGTTCGTACCTCGCCTGCGAACAGCCTACTGGGCTGTTTACTGTACAGTTCGGCTTGTCATGCAACGTGCATAAACTTTGGCCTTATGACTGAAGGCAAATCCATCATCAACGCCAACCTCACCCCGCTGCCCGACAAGGTCGGCGTGGACGGACTTGAGGACAAGTGGCGCACCGTCTGGGATGAAGACGGCACCTACAAATTCCGCAACACCCGCGACCGCAAGGCCGTCTACTCCATCGACACCCCGCCGCCCACCGTCTCCGGTTCGCTGCACGTGGGTCACGTGTTCTCTTACACGCACACCGATGTGATTGCGCGCTACAAGCGCATGCGCGGCTACGACGTGTTCTACCCGATGGGTTGGGATGACAACGGCCTGCCTACCGAGCGCCGCGTGCAGAACTACTATGGCGTGCGCGTGGACGTGTCTCTGCCTTACGACCCGGACTTCAAGCCGCCGTTTGAAGGCACTGATGGCAAGAAGATTGACGCCAAGGATCAGGTGCCGATTTCCCGCAAGAACTTCATCGAGCTGTGCGAGCGTCTGACTGCTCAGGATGAGAAGCTGTTTGAGGCCCTGTGGCGCAAGCTGGGTCTGTCCATCGACTGGTCGCAGACCTACCACACCATCGGTCAGCACCCGCAGCGTGTGGCCCAGAAGGCCTTCCTGCGCAACCTCGCCCGTGGCGAGGCCTACCAGCAGGACGCCCCCGGCCTGTGGGATGTGACCTTCCAGACCGCCGTGGCCCAGGCCGAGCTCGAATCGCGCGAATACCCCGGCTTCTACCACAAGGTGGCCTTCCGCTTTGAGGACGGCACCCCGATCTACATCGAGACCACCCGCCCCGAACTGCTGGCGGCCTGCACCTCGCTGATCGCCAACCCGAACGACGAACGCTACAAGCAGTACTTCGGCCAGTACGTCTACTCCCCTCTGTTCAAGGTCAAGGTGCCGATTCTGGCGCACCCGGCCGCCGAAATGGACAAGGGTGCCGGTATCGCCATGTGCTGTACGTTCGGTGATGTGACCGACGTCGAGTGGTGGCGCGACCTGAAGCTGCCCACCCGCCCGATCATCCAGCGCAACGGCCGTATCGTGATGGATACCCCGGACTGGATCGAGGACCCGGCCGGCCGCGAGGTCTTTGCCGAAACCGCTGGCAAGACCACGTTCTCCGCCCGCAAGATCATCGTCGACAAGCTGCGCGAGTCCGGAGATCTGGACGGCGAGCCGACCCCGACCAAGCGTATGACGAACTTCTACGAGAAGGGCGACAAGCCGCTCGAGATCGTCACCTCCCGCCAGTGGTATTTGAAGAACGGCGGTACCGACGCCAAGCTGAACGCCGAGCTTATCGAGCGCGGCAAGGAACTCGAGTTCCACCCCGACTTCATGCGCGTGCGTTATGAGAACTGGGTGCACGGCCTGAACGGCGACTGGCTGATCTCCCGTCAGCGCTTCTTCGGCGTCCCGTTCCCGCTGTGGTACCCGGTGAACGCTTCCGGTGAGCCGGATTACGATCACCCGATCACTCCGTCCGAGGATCGTCTGCCGATCGATCCGACCATCGACGTGCCGGAGGGCTACGACGAGTCCCAGCGTGATGTGCCCGGTGGTTTCACCGCCGAAAAGGACATCATGGACACCTGGGCCACCTCTTCGCTGACCCCACAGATCGTGACCCACTGGGCCGAGCCGGACGAGGCCTCCAAGGCCCTGTTCGCTTCCACCTTCCCGATGGACCTGCGCCCGCAGGGTCAGGACATCATCCGCACCTGGCTGTTCTCGACTGTGGACCGTGCACACTTGGAGAACAAGTGCCTGCCGTGGGCCCATGCCACGCTGTCCGGCTGGATTCTGGACCCCGATCACAAGAAGATGTCGAAGTCCAAGGGCAACGTCGTGGTGCCGAACGAGCCGATCGAGAAGTTCGGCGCGGACGCCGTGCGTTACTGGGCCGCCGCCGCTCGCCTCGGCCTGGACGCCACGTACGACATCGGCCAGATGAAGATCGGCCGTCGACTGGCCATCAAGCTGCTGAACGCCACCAAGTTCGCGCTGGCCATCGGCCGTGAGGACGAGAACCATCACGTGGGCGCTGCCGCCGAGGCCGCGTGGAACCCGGCCGATGTGACCGAACCGCTGGATCGCGCCGCTATGGCCAAGCTGGCTTTGGTGGTGCGTCAGGCCACCGAGGCGCTGGAATCCTACGAGCATTCCAAGGCGCTGGAAGTCATCGAGTCCTACTTCTGGCAGTTCTGCGACGACTACATCGAACTGGTCAAGAACCGCGCCTATGGCACCCCGGATGAGCAGGGCCACGTACCGTCCGAGAAGGCTGTGAAGTCCGCCCGCACCGCTCTGGGTCTGGGCCTGGACGCTTTCGCACGTCTGCTGGCCCCGTACCTGCCGTACGCCACCGAGGAAGTGTGGAGCTGGATGCACGCCGGTTCCGGTTCCGTGCATCGCGCCGCCTGGCCGGTCGTGGACCCGTATGTCGAGGCCGCCACCGGTGCTTCCCCCGAGCTGCTGACTTGGGCCGGCAAGGCCGTGGAGCAGCTGCGTAAGATCAAGTCCGAGGCCAAGGTCTCCATGAAGACCCCAATCCTGTCTGTGGCACTGTCCGCTGCTTCGGAAGGTGTGAACGCGATTCACGCCGCCTTGGGCGATATCGCGCAGGCCGGTCGCGTGGTCGGCAAGTTCGACTTGGTGGCCAAGCACGCCGAGGAATCCGCCGCCGAAGACGCGCCCGAAACCGAGGTCGCCGTCGAAGCCAGCGAGCTCGGTGAGCCGCCAGCCAAGAAGCCAAAGCACTGAGCGTTGCGCACAACAACAGTAGGTCTCACGGCAATGCCGCTCGTTCCGAGCCTACGGGAAGCCCACCGGGCTTCCCGCTTAACGGCTCGGCCAGCCAAGAAGCCAAAGCACTGAGCGTTGCGCACAACAACAAAAGAGGGGAACCTCCTATTGAGGTTCCCCTCTTTTGTTTTTTGACGTTCGGATGACACGACTGTGGGACGGCACGCAAATATCCCGCATTGTAAGCTGGCGGCCCACAATAGCGTGGGCCACCATGCGTGTCAAACGTTTTATATACGCGGCACCCCACAGACCGAATCAACAAATCCTTGGAATTTAGCCATTCTTCAAACTATAGTTAGCTCTGACTTACAAGAGGGTGTGGGACGCCGCATCGAAAAAGCCAGTTTTTGATGCGGCGTCCCACACCGATAACGCACTTTACGCGTATTGGGCACCTGTCGCATGCGGATTTTCCCGCATACACCATCACACCGTCGGAATCACGATGAGGTATCGGGTTTCGGCGGTTTTTTGTTGCGTATTGGGGCTATCGAGCTGCGCGACGGCCTGCGCCAAGAGCGTGCCAGCATCGCTGATCTCCACGGTCTCATTGATCAGCGCGCTCATGTCATGCTTGAGCAGCGTGCCGCCAGTGCCAAAGCCGAACAGTACTGGAGCGGTGTCAAGATTGTTGCCGGAATCGCCAGTATCGCTCGACTTGGCTGAGTCGTTCGTTCCCGAACCATCGCTCTTGGACGAGTCGGACTTACCTCCACCACCGATGGCCGAAGTAAGACCACCCGCATAGTTCATCACATCGCCAGCAGACATGGACATGGTGTCATCGACCAGTGAGGCCTTGGAATGCTGCGACTGCTGCTGTTGCGCGGCTTTGGCCTGCTTACGGGCGGCATCGGCCTTACGCTTGGCTTGGGCGGCCCGGGTCTTGCCGTAGAACGATTGCGATTGCGAATCGACCAGGCCAGTCAGTGCCTGAGCCTCGGTCACCGGACCGGAAGAGACATCACCGGACGAGCCATCGCCATCGCTGCCGGAAGCCGAGGACGCGACTCCTTCGAACTGATCGGAGAATCGCAATACAATCTGGCGCAAGGCCGTGGCTTTGCCCGTATGCTCGGAGGCGGTGGCAAGCGTGCTCATCGCGGCATCGACCTTGGATTGAGCGTCGGCGAGTTCATCGCTACCGTTGGTTTCGGCGATGGCTTGGCTCTCGTAAGCGGTGGCGCCCGAAGACGTGCCGCCGGTCAGGGCGCTCAAATTGGCCGTGTAGACGTCCGTGTATTTCATCGAATACGGAATCATTGCGGCGGAGAGCTGGCTCTGGCCATCGGCGTATTGCTTGGAGCCTCGAGTGGCTTCCTCCGAAGCCTCGGCGGTCAGATCATCCACCAGTCCGGTGGTGCCTTGCTGCTGGATGCGGCGAATCACCTCATCCAACGCATCGACCGCACCGGCATGCTGATGTGCGGCACTGACGTTGTTCACCGCGTTGGCCAAGTCGAGTACGGCTTGTGCCAAAGGCGTATCCCCGGACAGTTCACCGGCCGTGCCCATCAACGCCGGCAACTGGGTGGAGGTACCAATCGATCCAGACAGGTGCGTGGTATATGAGCCCACATACGCGGCCATATAGTCTTCAAACGTCCGCTTATGGGCGGTTTCGCGTTCGGCCACTACGGACTTGTCCAGCGCACGCTCATTATCGCGCAGGGTTTGAAGCTGCTCGATGAGCTGTTGATGCTCCCCGGAACCGGCGTCGGTCAGTGAATCGACCAGTATGGCGGCAGAGGCGACGAGTTGGGCGACATCCGTATCGGCAGCAGGCTGTGCGGCGGCATTCGCGGCATCGGGATTAGCACCAACTACCGGACTGCTGGAATTGGAAGGCAATACGGCGAGCGCCACGGAACTCATGGAGAAGTCTTTGGCGTTCATATAGCAGCTGAATTCCAAGCCGGTTGCGGCTTTTCCAGCTGCGGCGACTACGGTATTGGAACCTTGCGTGGTTACCGTAATGGAGTTGTCAGCGGAAACATCATCGGCTACCTGCGTAGGCACGGTAAAGGCGACAACCGGGATCGTACGGTTGGCCTCCTTGGTTTGCGGCTTAATATCGATATACACGCCGATCAGTCCAGATGCGCCGGCAACCTCGTTTGCCTCGACGTTCGGACCGTCAAGCGAGTAGGTGACGCTGACTTTCCATGGCAGGGTGGCGGCGGAAGCGGGGATACGAGAAACCTTGGACGTGCCGGAATTACTATTGGCGGAATCGGTATCAGTGGAACCGCTATTGCCGGAATCGGCACTGGCGCCATTGCCGGCGCCGCCCTTCCCTACCACATACCAACGGACCGGCTCCCCTTCGGCATCGGTGACGGCGTACATATCACTTGCCGTAGCGAGCACCGGACCGTAATCAACCGGAGTCGGACGAGACATCCAAGCACCGCCGAGAATCGAAGCCACGCACAATGCGCAACTGACCAGTGCGGTGCCACATCTCATCTACGTATCCCATTCATACAGTCGGCCACTATGGGCATTCCATTCCCGTATTAATGTAGTCGCTGCAGGCAACTTGCCCTATAGACGAATATCCGAAAGGTGCCCATTCGCTGCGGGCGAATCAGGCGAATACGTCGAGTACGCCCGGGTCGCCACCGGCATCGGCGATGCGCTGGTGGCGCTTCTTGGCTTCGGTAACCACGAATTCACGGTACATTTCGGCAATTTCCGGATCAAGCCCGGCATCGATGGCGATGCGGTGGAGGCGTTCGATCTGATAGTCCTCACGCTTGGTGTCTTCGGGCGCGAATCCGGCGTTGGCTTTGAGCACGCCGACCTGCGAGGTGGCCTTGAACCGCTCGGCCAGTAATGCGATGGCCGCCGAATCGATGTTATCGATGGTTTGGCGCAGCGCTTTGATGCGCGCCACCGCTTGTGCGGTTTCCGGGTGGGCCGCCGCCTGGGCGGAGTCGATGGTGGTCCTTTGCCAGCCGCTGCTCGTTTCGCTCATAGATTCGAGGATACTCCCGATTGCGGCTTTGCACGATGCGCAAAGTCAGATATCTCAGAAGTCATAGTCGCCGTAGGGGATATGGCTGGCATCCGCATCGCCGAACATGGCCGCACCATTGCCCACTCCCAAAACAATCGAACCCATTGATACATCTTTCATCTCATATATCGTCAGCGTGCATGTGAACGTTGACGGCAATACTACAACTGCAATGTGATAGTTGATGTATTTGCATCATATACGGCAAGGGCTGCGCCCCGTATCAATCGGGGTGCAGCCCTTACACTATTGTTCAGCGGTCTGGTCAGTTGCCGTTGACCGCGTTGCCGGTGTTGGCCTGCTGCACGATGGCGGCGAGGAAGTCGCGGTTGGTGGCGGTCTTCTTGAGGCGCGGCACCAACGTCTGGTAGGCCTGCTCGGGCTCCATGCCGCCCAGCAGTCGACGCAGACGGTAGATAATCGGCAGTTCCTGCGGGTTGGTGATGAGCTCCTCGCGGCGGGTGCCGGAAGCGTTGATGTCGATGGCCGGGAACAGTCGCTTGTCCGCCAGCTCGCGGGACAGGCGCAGTTCCATGTTGCCGGTGCCCTTGAACTCCTCGAAAATCACCTCGTCCATCTTGGAGCCGGTTTCCACCAGCGCAGAGGAGATGATGGTCAGGGAGCCGCCGTTTTCGATGTTGCGGGCCGCGCCGAAGAACTTCTTCGGCGGGTAGAGGGCCTGCGCGTCCACACCACCGGACAGGATGCGGCCGGAGGCGGGGGCGGCGATGTTGTAAGCGCGAGCCAGTCGGGTCATGGAATCGAGCAGTACGACCACGTCCTGGCCGAGCTCCACAAGACGCTTGGCGCGTTCGATGGCCAGTTCGGCAACCGTGGTGTGATCGGAGGCCGGACGGTCGAAGGTGGAGGAGATGACCTCGCCCTGGACCGTGCGCTCCATATCGGTGACCTCTTCGGGGCGCTCGTCCACGAGCACCACCATAAGGTGGACCTCGGGGTTGTTGGCGGCGATGGAGTTGGCGATGTTCTGCAGGGTGATGGTCTTACCGGCCTTCGGCGGGGAGACAATCAGACCACGCTGGCCCTTGCCGATCGGGGAAACGATGTCCATGATACGGCCGGTGAGCTTGTTCGGGGCGGTTTCCTGCTTCAAACGCTCCTGCGGGTACAGCGGCGTGAGCTTGGAGAACTGCGGACGGTTGAGCGCTTCTTCAACGCTTTGGCCGTTGATGGAATCGATGGCCTGCAGTGGCACGAACTTCTGGCGTTGGTTGCGACGATCGCCTTCGCGCGGGGCGCGAATCGAACCATGGACGGCATCGCCCTTGCGCAGGCCGTACTTCTTGACCTGGCCCATGGAAACGTACACGTCGTTCGGGCCGGGCAGGTAGCCGGAAGTGCGCACAAAAGCGTAGGAGTCGAGCACATCGACGATGCCGGCCACCGGCACCAGATCCTCCTGCGGCTCTTCGCGGCGGCTATCACGGTCATTGCGATCGCTACGATTATCGCGATCATCATAGCGACGATCATCATCGGCGTTGTCGCGATCACGGCCACGCATGCGGCGGTTACGGCGATCGTTGCGATCATTACGGTTATCGCGATCGTTGCGATCGCTACGGTCGCGGCGGTTACGACGCACAAACTCGTGATCGTCGTTCTGCTCGCCGTCTTCGGACGTTTCCTCGTGCTTCTGCGTGGGCAGCGTGGCCAGGATATCGTCGAGGTCACGCACGGTTTCTTCGCTGTTTTCCGCAGTGCGACGACGGCGGCGAGGCTGCTCGTCCTCATCATCACGGACTCGGCGAATCAGCGGAACTTCCACGTCCTCATGGCGCTCGCGGCGACGCTCGGTAGGCGCTGCATCTCCCAAATCGAGCGTGGCCAGCAGATCGCCGGCCTCATCGGCCTTCTTGCGCGGCTTGCGGCGAGCGAAATCGGACTGGTCGTCATCGCGACGATGGCGGGCCGCACGCGGTTCGGATGCGGCATCATCGGCGGCCTTACGACGGGTGCGTCGCGGTTCGGTCTCGTCCTTCTTGGCATCGTCGGCCACGGGAAGCGGCAAATCGAGCTGCGGTTCCGTGGCGGCCGGAGCCGGAGCCGGCGACTGGGTGGCCACGTCAGCATTGTCTGTGGTATTGGCCTCAGCGGCATCGGACTGCGGAGCCTTGACGACCTTGGCGGTTTTGGCGGCCTTGGGGGCGCGCACGGTCACACCGGCCGGCGGCTCTCCACCATTGCGCGCCGCCTGCAGGGTGGCGAGCAGCTCGGGCTTGCGCATGGTCGACGTGCCGCGCAGGCCCATCTGTTTAGCGAGCTCTTTGAGCTCAGGCAGCTTCATATCCTCAAGATTCTGGCTATTTGCCACTGGTTGCCCTTTCCATACCGAACAGACCCATGCCTATCCAGGCGTTAAGAGTGATTATTGCGGTTGCACCGCTCATGAATGTTCGCTGCGTCTCTGAGTCTTCGCGAACTTCGTTTACTGTACAACGCCAACTCGACCAACGCAAAACGGCCCGCCGAAAACCAAAAAAGCTCCCTCTGTGACGAGGGAGCTCAACAAGGTTTATTCACTTTTCTTCGTGGTAGGACTTTTCGGTGTTGACGGACCACACGTTCTTCTTGGACGTCTTGCCGGTCTTGATGTTGCCGACGGCCTCCATGGCGGTGGCCATGGAGTGGTCCATGTTGTTGTAGCGGTGCTGGCCGTTGCGGCCCACGCAGTAGAGGTTGCCGAAGCCGTCGAGGTACTCGATGAGCTCGTCCATGTGCTCGTAGGTGTCGAAGTAGGCGGGGTACGCCTTCTTGACGCGCTCACGATGGGAGTCGATGACCTCGTCCGGGCCGTTGATCACACGCATGCGGGTGAGCTCGGAGATCGCGAACTTGGTGACGTCCTCCTCGCTCATGTTCCAGAACGAGTCGCCCTCCTCGCAGAAGTACTCGAGGCCGACCCACACGGTGTCGTCCACGTTCTTGACCAGGTACGGGCTCCAGTTGTTGAAGATCTGCAGACGGCCGACCTTGTAGCCCGGGTCCTGCACGTAGATCCAGCAGTCCGGCACGATCGGCGGATTGCCGAGGGTGGGGATGTTGGTGGTGTTCTTGAGCTTCAGGTGCTTGACCAGCAGGCCCACGGTCACGAAGTCGCGGTACGGCAGGCCGTTGGCCACCTCGGTCATATCGGCCGGGGCGGGCTTGGAATCAGCGGCCTCGGGATCGTCGCCGGCCGCGTCGATGGCGTTGACCAGGTCCTTGACCGGCATCGAGGAGATGAACTGGTCGCCGGAAAGCTCGGTGCGGTTGCCCTCGGAATCCTCGTACACCACGGAAGACACGGCGCCATCGGTCTGGCGGACCTCGACCACCCTGGCGTCGGTCAGCACCTTGACGCCGGCGGCCTCGCAATTGGACTCGACGGTCTCCCACAGCTGGCCGGGACCGTACTTCGGATACCAGAACTCCTCGATCAGCGAGGTCTCGACCTCCGCGTTGGAGCGCTTCCTGGGGCTAAGCTTCTGGAAGGCGTTCTTGAGCACGCCCATGATGGACAGGCCCTTGACGCGCTGGGCGCCCCAGTCGGCGGAGATCTGGGAGGGGTGGCGGCCCCACAGCTTCTCCGTGTAGCCCTCGAAGAACATCGAATACAGCTTGCGGCCGAAACGATTGATGTAGAAGTTCTCCAGGTTGTCTTCCGGCAGCTTGTGGAACATGGACTTCAGGTAGCTGAAGCCGGCCACCATGGTGAGCTTGAAGCCCATGGCCTTCAACGTGTTGGGGCTCAGCGAAATCGGGTAATCGAAGAAGTGGCGGTTCCAGAAGATACGGGACACGCGGTGGCGCTTGAGCATCACCTTGTCCTCCGTCTCCGGATCGGGGCCGCCCGGCTCCATGTCGTGGTCGCGGCCGAGCTTCTTGTCATCATAGGAAGGTGCGCCCTGCAACGGCAGAACGGTCTTCCACCAATCCATGATGCGTTCGTCTTTGGAGAAGAAACGGTGGCCGCCGATATCCATGCGGTTGCCGTTGTACTTCACGGTGCGCGAGATGCCGCCGAATTCGCGGGTCCCCTCCAGCACGGTCACGTCGTACTTGTCGGCACCGCCGTCCTTGATGAGTTCCCATGCGGCGGTAAGTCCAGCCGGACCGCCGCCGATAATCACTACGGATTGCTTGTCGGTCATTATGCTCCTTATAAACGCAAAATCAGAGACAGTTTACTAGAAGCCCCGGAATCGCACACCGAAAGATGAGCGAATGCTTACAGAATTCTCCCGATATACGACCGATGCGCCGTCTTCCATCAGCAGCAAGGCGACGCATCCAATCGTGAGGTAGGGGTATTCGGCAACGCTGCGTCACGCACAGCGCGGCGAATCGGTTTGGTCTTGGGCTAATTCGTCAGCGACGAACCTTCCATAGATTCAGCGAGATTCCTGCAAGTGCAAGCAGCATCATCTTCTATCAACCGCAAGCAAACAAGACACACAATGGCAAGGTTACGAATCTGAACTTTTGCTATGCGTTGTATGAACAATGCGCGACGCCCCGCCGTCAGATGACGGAATGCCGCGCATTGTCAATACAGGCTGTATCAGACGATTGCCTGTCAGTGAATATCGTCGGGAATGTCGATATCGGTTTTCTGGACTTCTTCGACGTTCACGTCCTTGAAGGTCACGATGCGCACGGACTTGACGAAACGGCTGGAACGGTAGACATCCCATACCCATGCGTCAGTCAGCTGCACATCGAAATACACGTCCTGGCCAGCGGAACGCACGTTGAAATCGACCTTATTCGCCAAGTAGAAGCGACGCTCAGTCTCCACCACATAGGTGAACAGCTTGATGACGTCACGATATTCCCTATACAGCGCGAGTTCGGCGTCGGTTTCGTAATTGTCGAGATCCTCGGCACTCATGCTTGTTTACTCACTCACTTTCCGTATCGCGTTTGCGGCCGCGGCCCAGCGTACGCCACCATGCTTCCTTTGAGGGCTTGCGTTCCGCCTGGCCGTACGGCCAGTTGCTTTCCTCTTCGAGACTGTGGCGCGTGTTCTTCTGCGTATCGTCGTGGTGCCCGGCCTGTGGCTCGACTGGCTGTGCGGCCGCCGGCGTCTGGGCCTGGGACTGCACGTCACTCGTCGTGACGGCGGCTGCCTCACCACGCTGTGCCGGCTCGGGTTCCGGCTTGTTCTGCTGGATGGCGATGGAATGCTCACGCGCGGACAACGCTTCCTTGACACCCGGGTTGTCCTCAATCAAGTGCATACCAAAAGCGTCAAGCGAACGAATCGGATCGTACTCGTCGACCAACGTGTCCATGACGATAAGGTCCTGGTATTTGTTGTTTTCGACATCCCACAACGCGTCGCGCGAGGTGCCGGACGGCACGAAGCCGAGCGACTGGTAGACCGAAATCGAACGGCTGTTCTTTTCCGGCACGCTCACCCAGATGCGGTGCATGCCCAGGCCGGCCGGTTCGGGCGCAAAGCCGTAAGTCATCACACGCGGCATGGCGTCACGGGAGTAGCCGCGGCCACGGTATTCACGGCCCAAGATGATCTGGATGCGGGCGGACTTGGACCAGCCGTCGATGTCGATAAGGAAAATCATGCCGATGACATTATCGGTGCTGGCCGCATCGAGCTGACCGTCATCGTCATGGTCGGCGTCAGTCAATACAGCCCATGCGATGGTGCGGCGGGATTCCGGGTCGCCCACGCCGGATTCGGCGGGCGCCTGACCGGCTTCCCAGGCTTGGGAGCGGCGGACCCACGTGTGTACGATGGCGCGTTCGGTGACCGCATCCTTGCCGGTGATCTTGGATGCGCCATAGAAGGCATCAAGTTCATCCAAACGAGCCAGGTCCTCGGCGGTGGCGGGGCGCAGGTGCACCATTTCGCCACGAATTGGCGGAATGACGATGTTCTGTGGCAGATCGCGCTTCAGTTGCACTTCGGTAGCCATGCTCAGCGTCTCGTTGGTTGCGGTCATCGGTATACATCCCCCGGTTCGGCTTGTTTCGGCTTACGGTCCAGTGCCGAGCATATCTTACTCGACTGGGTGAACGCTGGAAATGCTCTGAGTCGACTTTCTTACAGAATCAATAAAGGCTCCCGCTGGCGGGAGCTGTCTAACGAATTTGAACTGGAGGATTTCCCTACAAATAAGTGCTCCCGCTGGCGGGAGCTGTCCGCGAAGCGGACTGAGGGTGGTCATCCGTACATGGCGACCACCCTCAGTCTCACTCCGTTCGACAGCTCCCGCCAGCGGGAGCCAGTGAATCTAATCAGCCCTTGATCTTGCCCATGACGACCTTGGTGACGGCCTTGGCGTCGGCCTGACCGCGCGTGGCCTTCATCACGGCACCGATGATCACGCCCATCGGCTTCATGTTGCCGCTCTTGAGCTTCTCGACGACATCCGGGTTGGATTCGAACGCCGCGTCGACGGCCGCCTCGATGGCACCGTTGTCTTCGACGATCTTGTAGTCGTGCTTCTTGACGACTTCATCCGGAGTGCCTTCGCCCTTAAGCACGCCTTCGACGGTCTGCTTGGCGAGCTTGTCGTTGAGCTTGCCGGAGGCGATGAGCTTCTCGACCTCGGCCACATCGGCCGGGGTGATCGGCAGCTCTTCGAGGGACATACCCTTGGCGTTGGCTTCGCGGGAAAGCTCGCCCAGCCACCACTTGCGGGCACCGGCGGCCTTGGCACCGGCCTTGACGGTTTCCTCGATCAGGTCGAGGGCGTCGGCGTTGAGGATGTCGCGCATCTGCAGGTCGCTCAGGCCCCACTCAGACTTGAGGCGGTTGCGGCGCTCACGCGGCATTTCCGGCATCTGGGCCTTCATCTCCTCGATGTGCTCCTTGGTGATGTGGAGCATGACGAGGTCGGGGTCCGGGAAGTAGCGGTAGTCGTCGGCATCGGACTTCAGACGGCCGCCAGCGGTGGTCTGCGTAGCCTCATCCCAGTGGCGGGTCTCCTGCAGAATCTCCTTGCCGTCGTCCAGACGGGCGGCCTGACGGCGGATCTCGTACTGGATGGTCTTCTCGATGCCGCGGAACGAGTTCACGTTCTTGGTTTCGGAACGGGTGCCGTACGGGGCATCCGGGCTCGGGCGCAGCGAGACGTTCACGTCGGCGCGCATGTTGCCCTGCTCCATGCGGGCGTGGGAGATGTTCAACGCACGCACGATGTCGCGGATGGCGCGCACATAGGCACCGGCGATTTCGGGAGCGCGGTCGCCCGCGCCCTCGATCGGCTTGGTGACGATCTCGATCAGCGGCACACCGGCACGGTTGTAGTCGACCAGCGAATGATCGGCGCCTTCGATACGGCCGTCGGCGCCACCCACGTGGGTGTTCTTGCCGGCGTCGTCTTCGATGTGGGCGCGCTCGATCGGCACACGGAACACGGTGCCGTCTTCCAGTTCGACGTCCAGGTAGCCATTGCCGTTGGTGGGCTTGTCGTACTGCGAGATCTGGTAGTCACGCGGCATGTCCGGGTAGAAGTAGTTCTTGCGGGCGAACTGGCTCCACTCGGCGATTTCGCAGTGCAGGGCCAGGCCCAGCTTGATCGCGTAATCGACGGCGGTCTTGTTGATCACCGGCAGGGAGCCCGGCAGGCCAAGGCTCACCGGGGTCAGCTCGGTGTTCGGCTCGCCGCCGAACTCGATGTGGGCCGGGCAGAACAACTTGGTGTTCGTGGACAGCTCCACGTGGGTTTCCAGACCGAAGACCACATCGTACTTCTTGGTGGCATCGGCGTACTTCATCAGTTTTTCAGCCATGATGTGTTTCTTTCCTTCCGATGCTCACTTGCCCAGGCCGTCAAGCCACGGGGTCTTGAGGTCGTTCCAGATCGGGCCGTTCCAGCTGTCTTCCAGCGCGGCTTCGAGGGCCGCAGCCGGCTTGTACATGACTTCGTCGCGCTGCTGCGGGGCGATGAACTGGAAGCCGACGGGCAGGCCGTCGTCGGACAGGCCGGCCGGGATGGACATGGCAGGCACGCCGGCGAGGTTGGCCGGAATGGTGGCGATGTCGTTCATGTACATGGCCAGCGGGTCGTCCATCTTCTCGCCGAACTTGAAGGCGGTGGACGGGCTGGTGGGGGCCACGAGTACGTCGGCCTTCTCGAAGGCGTTGTGGAAGTCCCGGATGATCAGCGTGCGGACCTTCTGGGCCGAACCGTACCAGGCGTCGTAGTAGCCGGCGGACAGGGCGTAGGTGCCGAGGATGATACGGCGCTTGACCTCGTCGCCGAAGCCGGCCTCACGGGTGTAGGCCATCATGTTGGCGGCGGTCTGAGGCACGCCGGTCGGCGGCATCACGCGCAGGCCGTAGCGCATGCCATCGTAACGGGCCAGGTTGGAGCTGACCTCGGACGGCATGATGATGTAGTAGGCGCCCAGCGAGTAGCCGATGTGCGGAACCGAGACCTCAACGACCTCGGCACCCATCTCCTTGAGCTTGTCGACGGCCTCGTTGAAGCGGGCCTCGACGCCGGGCTGGAAGCCGTCGCCGCCGAGTTCCTTGATGAGGCCGACCTTCATGCCCTTCAGATCGCGCTTGGCGCCTTCGCGGGCGGCGGCGACCATCGGGCGCGGGCCTTCGGGGATGGAGGTGGAGTCGCGCTTGTCGTGGCCTCCGATGATCTCCTGCAGCAGGGCGGAGTCGAGCACGGTGCGGGAGACCGGGCCGATCTGGTCGAGCGAGGAGGCCATGGCGATGGCTCCGAAACGGGAGACGCCGCCGTAGGTGGGTTTGACGCCCACGGTGCCGGTCAGGGCGCCGGGCTGGCGAATCGAGCCACCGGTGTCGGTGCCGAGGGCGATCGGTGCCTCGAATGCGGCGACTGCGGAGGCGGAGCCGCCACCGGAACCGCCGGGCACGCGCTCGGTATCCCACGGGTTGTGGGTGGTCTGGTAGGCGGAGTGCTCGGTGGAGGAGCCCTGGGCGAATTCGTCGAGGTTGGTCTTGCCGAGAATCGGCATGCCGGCGGCCTTGAGCTTTTCGATGACGGTGGCGTCGTACGGCGGCACCCAGCCTTCGAGGATCTTGGAGGCGGCGGTGGTCTCAATGCCCTTGGTGACGATCATGTCCTTGATGGCGATCGGCACACCAGCCAGCTCAGGCAGGGCGGCCTTGTCTTCGGCGGACTTGGCGTCGAAGGCGTCGGCCTGCTCGAGAGCCACATCGCCGGAAACCTTCAGGAAGGCCTTGATGGACGGCTCGGCGGCTTCGATCACCTTGAGGTGGGCTTCGACGAGCTCACGAGAGGTGACGTCGCCCTTCTTGATGGCAGCGGCCTGCTCGGCAGCAGACAGTTTGACGAGAGTTGCGGTTTCGTTGCTCATCGATTACTCCTCGCTTCCCAGGATTCGCGGTGCCACGAACATGCCGGCCTCGGTCTTCGGGCCACCGGCGAGCGCCTCTTCCTGCGTGAGCGGGGTTTCGGCGACGTCCGGGCGCAGGTAGGCTTCCAGAGGAACCGGGTTGGCGGTCGGCGGCACATCGTCGGAGGCGACTTCCTGGACCTTGTTGATGGAGTCTGCGATGACGTTCAGTTCGCCCTGCAGACGGGTGATTTCCTCATCGGTGAGCGCGATTCGGGCCAGATCGCCCAAATGCACGATTTCTTCACGTGAAAATGTTGGCATGGCCATAACTATATGAGCCGTATGTGACACGCAGTTGTCGGGAAGCCTCATTTTCCCGCCTACTGGAGCCCTTCAGCGAATCAGAAGCTCAAGCCGGTCGAGCATTTGCCCCGCTGCTGGCTTCTTCGGCGGGGCAAAACCGTTGCCGGACCGCAAGTTCACCTTACTGAGACGACTCGCAGCAGAGCAAAACCGCGAGCTGACCGATGAAACGCCCCGCTCAGCCATCCCAGCAAAACAAAACCGCGGTCCAACCAATAAAACGCCCCGCTGAGACGCCCCGCAGCGAGGCAACGCCACGGCCCAACCGCAAATGTGCCCCACTGAAGTATCTGCATGGCCACCCTAATAAGCTCACAATGAGCCCAAACACACCTACATCGAACATATGAACGACAATCGCCCTGCGCACCTCGCCAGTTATCCACATTTTGCATACCCACCCAAAAGAATCCACATAATCAGTCCAATACGGTCAGATGCCTGATAATCAGGCAAAAACACACATCTAGGCACCGAAGCTAGAACCACATAACCCCAGACAGATAGACACCGTGTTCACCATTGGCATACCGTCGAATCATGAAACATCACAAAGCAGTGGACATACTCATCACGAAGGCTGAAGCAACGCAACAGTGCGCTTATGGAACAACCAAGGCACACCGCTCGGCGCTGGCTCGGCGCGTGCAGGCGCGCGAACTCAAACGTGTATTCCCCAACATGTACGCCGCTTCGGAATACTGGGATTCGCTGCAACCCGACGAACGTATCAGACATATTGCACGAACTCTTCATAACAGACATCCGGATTGGGTGTTCGCCGGGGTCACGGCAGCGGCCATCCACGATTTTGAACACCAATGGCATCTTCATGCTGGCACCATCACTCTCGCCACAACATCACGAGGCCCCAACGCCAGCAGTGCAAAGGTCAAACGCATCTTCACGTCAAGCAGCACGCCAGAATATGCCAATGGACTCCCGGTGACCAGCAAAGCCAGAACGGTGGTGGATTGCGGGCTGTCCGTCGACTTCCGATTTGCACTGCCCATTATCGATTCGGCGCTGCGCAACGGCGTCGCCATCACGGACATTCTGAATGTGTGCAGCACTATGCGACGTGATTGCACGCCGATATTCCGCCTACTGCATTATGCCAATCCGGCGAGTGAGAATGGTGGCGAGTCACTTGGACGAGGCACCATCATCGCAGGCGGCCTATTAGCCCCAGAACTGCAACAAAACATCACCGACCCGCAAACCGGTGCTCTGTATCGCGTGGATTTCCTCTGGCGGCTACCTGAGAATCGGCTTATCGTGGGCGAATTCGATGGCTATGAAAAATATGTGAACCCGGATATGAATGACCGCAAGGGTGTTCGTGGTGCAGTTCAGGCGGAGAAAGAACGGGAGACGGCACTGTACCGGGCCAAAGTCGACACCATTGTCCGATTCACCTATGAGGAGGTGATGCAACAACATCCTTTACTCAATAAGCTGCGGGCAGCCGGCATACCTCATGCTGGAACAGTGATGGGAGCTGGTTAAGCGCAGTGAACCACGATGGTCAAATCCATGGGGTCAGAGTCACCAGAACCATGGTCACTGCAGAACCGCCAAAGCCATAGCCATGACAAACTGCCAGGACCATGGCCGAACCGGCAGAACTGCCAAAGCAGTAACCCGCGTTATTTGATATCTGATATCCGCTTTTCCGGTGATGATGAGACCGCCGATCCATGCGGCGGCAGCCCAGGCGATGAGAATCAGGCCGGACTGCCACCATTCGGGAATCCAGTAGTCCGGTTTAACGGCTTCGGCCAGTGTGGACTGCGCGGAGCTGCTGATGCCTGCGGCGAGCAGGATGCCGACGATGCCGGCGGCAAATGCGAATTAATGCCGCGGCGATGGATTTGGTGGCGTAGATCATGCCTCTAATGTGGCCCATATTGGGCAGATGCGGCAGGATTGTCGGCGCATGGCTACACGCCTGATACGGCGTGTTGGGCAATCCATGCGTGCATGGCCACGGCCGCCGCAGCGCCTGCATTAATGGAGCGCACGGAACCGAATTGAGAGATGTAGACCACATCGTCGGCCAATTCGAGGGCCTTCTCGCTCAATCCGGGGCCTTCCGCACCGAAGAGCAGCAGGCACCGCTTGGGGAAGGTATAGGTTTCCATCGGCACTGCGCCGGGAATGATATCGAGGGCGATGACGCGGGCGGCTTGAAGCTCCTTGATGCGCGCATCACAAGCATCGATTTCGGCCAGCAGCTCATGAAGGTGCTTGTTGTCTCCATCCACAGCCACATCATGCGCATGGATGGCGGCGGCACCGGCCTTGGCTCGTTCATAGGCGATTTCACCGGCGATGCGATGATGCCAGCTTTCCACCAGTTCGGCGATGGAGGGGTGGTGTTCGACGTGCTGGTACAGTTCGGTCATCAACGCGCCCTTGCGATTCCACTTATGTGGACCGACAATGTGTACGCGCTTGGCCTGGAAGGCGTTGGCGGTGCGGACCATGGAACCGATGTTGAAATCGTGGGTCCAGTTTTCCACCGCAACTTCGAAGTCATGACGCCCTCGAGCGTCAAGATCGGCCTTAATGGCAGCGACGGTCCAGTAGCGGTAACGATCCAATACGTTGCGGCGGTCGCCGTCATTCAACAGCACCGAGTCGAAACGACCGTCATAATTCGGAGAAGTCGGATCGTCGGGACGAGGCTCGCCGGGATGGGTCTCAGACCACGGCCCAAGGCCGATTTCACGGAATTCCGGTTCACCTGAAGCCTTGGCAGCCAAAGAAATCTGGTTGGGTGCGTGCAATCTTTCTCCTCGATAACGCTATTCACCGGTTCCTCTTAGTCAACTTCGCGGCTCAGCCCGGCTGACTTTATGCGAGGGAAGTCAAAGGTGGATTTACCGCAGTTCGGATTCGTCGAAGACCTGGATGAAGGGGAGCGTTTGCTCGTCGCCGGTGGAGGGGTTGACCACATTGATGTCTTTGGCACCGCCACCGACCAGCGAGGCGATGGCCACGACCTTGGCATCCAGCTGCTCCACTATGCCAAAGTCGAGGCTCAGCTCATTGCCGTTGCGCAGGGTGACCAGCGAGCTGGTCTGCACGTACGACTTTTCGGACAGCCAAGCATCCAACAGCACCACACGGCGGCCTTCGATGGAGGGGCCCTTGATGGACGGGTAGACGAAGTCCATCACGAATCCGTCTAGGTCCTCGCCACGAGAGGCGGCGGCCTGGATCATGGCGGACACCATGGGCACAGATGCTGCGGTCAAGGCACCAACAGCATCGAAGTCATCAACCGAATAGCCCGCATCTTCCAAAGCGTCAATCAGTACATGGCCCATGACGGTGGCGGCACGGTGGTCAAAAGTCACCGCGGCAAGTTCGGAGAACGGACGGCCCACCACATGCTCCCTCAGCAAGGTGGCTAGCTGTTCACGCGGCTCCAGCACGGCAAAGTCATTGTGGCTCTTCGCGACGGCGAGGTCCGGGGTACCAGTGGGGCGGAATCCAGATTCAGTCATGACTCCAGACTATCGCCTGAGGCAGTCAGATGAGTATCACCTTCATCGGCCGGCACCACTTCAGGGGCGGACAGTTCGCTCACATTGCCTTTGTCTGATTCGATGATCGGTACTTCCTCGATGATCTTGGTCGGTTCGATTTTTTGCAGCTTGCGAGCGGTGGGCAACACACGGCGTTCCAAACTGGACGCGAACTTGTTGTAAGCGCTGACTGTCTTGGTGATCTGGGTGCCCAATTTGATGGCATAATCACCCAACGTGGAGAACCGTTCGTACAGTTCTCGGGACAAATCGAACAGCTGCTTGGCGTCATCGGTGAGCGACTGCTGCTGCCAGGCATAGGCCACGGATTTCAGCACGGCCCACAGCGTGACCGGCGAGGTGAGCGCCACTTTGCGAGAGAACGCATCATCCATCAGTGTGGGGTCGGCTTCGAGCGCGGCCTGCAACAGCGCCTCATTGGGGATGAAGGCCACCACAAAATCGGGTGCCACATCAAAGGCATTCCAATAGGCCTTTTCGCCGAGAGCACGTACATGCTCGCGCAACGCCTTGGCATGGGCTCGTAACAAATCATCGCGGCGGGCAATATCCTCGGGGCTGGCGGTGTCCGGGATCTCGCAGGCACGCTGGTAATCGGCATAAGGCACTTTGGCATCAATCGGAATGGTCTTGCCTCCCGGCAGATGCACGATCATATCCGGGCGCAACGTACGTCCATCGGCATCCGTGACCACCACCTGAATGTCGAAATCGACATGTTCCAGCAATCCGGCGGACTCGACAATGTTCTTGAGCTGGGCCTCGCCCCACGCGCCACGCACCTTGTTGTTGCGCAATGCGGCGGACAGGGAGCTGGTTTCCTTGTCCAAACGGGCCTGCTGGTCGTTGAGCCCCTTGAGTTGGGCTCCCAATGCGCCCATTTCCCTCTTGCGACCCTCTTCGATCTGCGTGACCTTGTTCTGCAAGGTATCAAGATTCTTGGCCACTGGCGCAAGCGCCTCGAGTACCTTGCTCTGTTCTTTCAAACGTGCTTCCTGTTCAGCACGCTTGGCCTCGGCGGCCTGAGCATCCGCCTGACGCTTCCGTTCCGCCTCCGCAGCCGCACGCTCACGTTCCTGCTGAATGCGAATCTGCTCAGCCTGCTGCGCCTGGGCAAGTTGTGACTTGGCGAAAGCCAATTGCTGGTTCACGCCTTCAATCTGAGCCTGTGCGGCAGCATTGCGAGCACTGAGCTCAGCATTCTCGAATCGCGCATTCTCCAGCGAGGTCTTGGTCTCCTCCAGCTCCTCGCTTTTGACGCCTCGAGCCATCTCCTGACCCTTATGGCGCCCCAGCACGAAGCCGGCGAAGAGGCCAAGCCCTGCACCAACCACTAGCACGACGATGACGATAACCACGGTTCCTATTTGCTCAAACATGGTACCTAGTATGTCATCGATGGTGAATGACGGTAAATTTTTACCGAATTCGACGGTTTCAAGCCGTTAAACGGATGCTCAGCAGCCCACATTGGACATTTGGACTCATCGCAGTCGAGCATCAACCGTTATTGCGCTGTGTCACACCCGAACGCCGGATGTCCTTCCATGATTTGCCAGCGCGCGTCATCATGCGGCAGAACTCGTCACGATTTGACGAGACGTGCGATGGCCGCGGAAGCCTCCGCAAGTTTTTCATCGGCCACCTCGCCGCCCTGGACCGACGCCTGCCGCACGCAATGGTTGAGATGATCGTCCAGCAGCAATAACGCCACGGATTTCAGCGCCGAGTTCGACGCCGAAATCTGTGTCAGAATATCGATGCAGTATTTGTCATCCTCCACCATCTGTGTGATGGCGCGCACCTGCCCTTCGATACGGCGTAATCGTGCGATGACCTTGGCCTTGTCTTCGTCATAACCATGCATCGCAACCCCCCTGATACTTATCCGTCAGCTGAACACACCCCATCATATACCCTCTACGGGTATAGGGTATACACTGTTGTTCAGTGCATTAGGAATGGGAAGGAACAGTTATGGAGTTCAGCATCTTCTCGACCGCCACGGCGCTGATAGTGGCGGCCGCATTGACATGGCTGGTCCTGCGGTTCTTCTTCGGAACGCAGAAGGCAACGGCCGGGGCCATGGACGCTTCCGGCGAACGCCAATCCGCGACGATCACCGTCAAGGGCGGGTACTCCCCCGCCGTGGTGAGCATGCGTGCGGGTACGCCGATCACACTAGTCTTCGACCGGCAGGAGACCGGCGAATGCACCTCGCATGTGGTGTTTGCTGATCTGGGACTTGACGCCATGCTGCCGGGCAACGCCACCACCGACGTGGAACTGCCGGCGTTGCCGCCGGGCGAGTATCCGTTTGCGTGCGGCATGAATATGGTGCATGGGATGTTGAAGGTTGAGGGAGAGGACGGCTCGGATGAGAACACGCCCCTTCCTCATCCTGATGCTTCGTATACGGCACCTACCGCCGTGGATGCGGCGGAGGGGGAGCGCCGGGAGGCGGCTGAACGCGCCAGTGAGATCAAGGCGCTGACGAAGCTGGTGATTGTGGCCGCGGTACTGACGTTGCCGGCATTCGCCGTCACCATGCTGCATATGGCCAATCCCGCGCTGGTGCCGCATTGGATGGTGAACCCGTGGTTGCAGGCCATCCTGATCACGCCGGTGATGTTCTACTGCGGGTGTCCGATCCACACGGTCGGCTTCCCCGCGTTGGCGCATCGCTCCCCCGACATGAACTCCCTGGTCTCACTGGGTACTTCGGCCGCCTACCTGTATTCGCTGGTGACCTGCATCGCCCCGTGGGTGTTCCCGGAAGGCTCGCGCGAACCGTATTTCGAATCGGTTGGCGTGGTCATCACCTTGGTGCTGGTCGGCCGCCTTCTGGAAACCAAGGCCCGCGAAGGCACCGGCAAGGCGGTGCAGTCGCTCATCAAACTGAGCCCGCGCACCGCGCACAAACTCAACGCCACTTCCGCAGACAATGTGGACGGCATCGAATGGCGCAATCCGGCGTATTTCACGGACACCGACATCGACGCCATCGCCACCGGCGACCTGCTGGTCGTCAAGAACGGCGAGCGCGTGCCCACAGACGGCATCATCGTGGCCGGCGAGGCGCATATCGACGAATCGATGATCACCGGCGAATCCAAGCCGGTTTCCAAAACCGTCGGCGATCCGGTGACCGGGGCCACCGTGCTGCTCAAGGGCGACTGCGTGATGCGCGCCACCCAAGTCGGCGCGGACACGGTACTCTCGCAGATCGCGGCGATGGTGGCCCGCGCCCAGGCGACCAAGGCGCCGGTACAGCAGCTGGCCGATAAGATCGCCCGGTATTTCGTGCCGGCGGTGATGATCATCGCCATCTGGACGTTCGCCATCTGGGTGTCACTGGGCCCGGTGCCGCAACTGGCGCATGCGCTGGTCACCGCGGTCAGCGTGCTGATCATCGCCTGCCCGTGCGCGCTGGGACTGGCCACGCCGCTGTCGGTGACGGTCTCACTGGGCTTGGGTGCCACCAACGGCGTGCTGGTCACCAGCGCCAAGGCGCTGGAACAGGCGCGTCGCATCGGCACCGTGGTGTTCGACAAGACCGGCACCATCACGCGCGGCGTGGTGGACGCGGCCGCCGACTGGGACAAGCCGAGCTACGAGCAGGACACAGTCAAGGAAGGCTCGCGCGAGGCCATCGCGGCGTTGCGCGCACGCGGCATCCGCACGGTGATGCTATCGGGCGACAAGGCCGAGGTAGCCGGGCGCATCGCCCGCGAAGTCGGCATCGATACGGTGATCTGCGAGATCAAGCCGGACGGCAAGGCCTACTGGATCGCCAAACTGCAGCGCGAACGCGACGAGGCCGCCGTCAAGTCCGCGGACGGCACCTCCCGCACGGCCGCGCAATCCCGCACTCTGATTGCGATGGTGGGCGACGGCATCAACGACGCCCCCGCGCTGGCTCAGGCGGATCTCGGCATCGCCATCGGCACCGGCACGGACGTGGCGATGCAGTCGGCGGACGTGACCTTGATGAGCGGCGACTTGCGCGGCGTCATCAAGACCATCAACCTGTCCAATGCCACGATGCGCAACATCCGCGAGAATCTGGGGTGGGCGTTCGGCTACAACGTCATCGGCATTCCGGTGGCCGCCGGCGTACTCTACCCGTTCACCGGCTGGCTGTTGAGCCCGATGATCGCGGGTCTGGCGATGGCGTTGAGCTCAGTGTGCCTGGTGCTGAACGCGAACCGGCTGCATGGAGCGAACATCAACGTGGGTGCTGCCGATGGTCCCGCCGGTTCGGGCAGCAGCACGGCGGATGTCGAATCAGCCGGATCGGCCGAATCCGCCAACGCCGCCAACATCACCGGCTCCGCCACATCCAACGCGCCTCACGAGCCGACCGTCATCATCGACGATCGCACCACGCTGAATCAAACCAATCACGTATCTGACCAATCCAATAATCCAACCAACAAGGAGAACACTATGGATACGGGAATGCACATGCACCACACCGCCCCCGCGGACGGCGAAACCGCCACCGACCCGGTGTGCGGCATGACCGTGGCTGTGAACGCCGATGCGATCACGCGCGAGTATGAGGGCAAGTCCTATTACTTCTGCGGCGAACACTGTGCCACGAACTTCATGAAGGCCCCGCAGGTGTTCCTGGAGCAGTAGTCTCTGCGTTTACCTGATTCAACGACAATGGCCTCCGCCCAAAACGAGCGGAGGCCATTTGCATATATGAATCAATCAACGAATCAGTTGGCGAAGAAGAACACGAACAGCCAAGCGCCGATAATGGCGCCGACAATCGGGGCCACAACCGGGATCCAGGCCTCGCCCCAGCGGGAGGAGCCCTTGTGCGGGATCGGCAGGATGGCGTGCAGCAGACGCGGCATGAGGTCGCGGGCCGGGTTCAGGCCAGGGCCGGTCGGGCCACCCATGGAGGTCACGAGGCCCCACACAATGAAGCCGACGACGATGGAGGCGGCGGCGTAATCCTGCTTGCCCCAAGCCAGGGACAGGCAGCACAGGGCGCCGAAGACGAGCACCAGGGTGCCGAACATCTCGTTGAGGAAGTAGTTGGCCTTCTGGTTGTCCGCGTCAGTGGTGCAGAAGGTGCCCAGAATCGCCTCGGCGTCCTCGGTCTCCTTGTAGTGCGGGTAGTAAGTGATGTAGACGATGAGCTGGCCGAGCAGGGCGCCGAGCAGCTGGGCAACGATGTACGGCAGCACGTCGCTCCACGGGAACAGGCCGTTGACGGCCTGGGCGATGGTCATGGCCGGGTTGATGTGCGCGCCGGAGACGCTACCGAACATGAGCACCGGGAACATGACGCCGAAGCCGTAGCCCATGGCGATGTTCAGCCAGCCGGCGTGGTGGCCCTTGGTGTTCTTGAGCTCAACGTTGGCCACGGAGCCGTTGCCGAAGATCATCAGAATGGCGGTGCCGAAGAACTCGGCGGCCAGCTTGGTAAAGAGAGGATAATCCACTGCTTCTTCTTTTCTCTTCGCCGCGCAACAGGCATGGCTGACTGTTCACGGCATTCTGTGTGACTGGAAATCCGTTCGCGGAGCCGGCGACGCGATTTACGCTGGGCGCGAAAGCAAACGTGGTGATTGTACACTTTGCCCCACGACGAAATGCCGGCAAGATGCGATGTCGAATGTCCAGCCGAATGCAATGCCCAAAAAGCCATCGGAATCAGCCGAAGCGACCTTGAATCTCAGTGGTTGCGAATGACGTTGCGCAGAGGCAGGACGCTGGTGGGCGAGACGGACAGTTCGTCGATTCCTAGGCGCAGGAACGTATCGGTCAGGCTCAAGTCTGCGCCAAGCTCGCCGCAGATGCCGCACCAGATGCCATGACGATGGGCAGCCTCGATAGTCATCTGGATCATGCACAGCACAGCTGGTGAATGCGGGTCGGCAAAGCGTTCGAGACTCGGGTTCTGACGGTCACAGGCCAGCGTGTACTGGGTCAGGTCGTTGGTGCCGATGGAGAAGAAATCGACTTCGGCGGCCAGCTCGTCGGCCATAATGACCGACGCAGGCGTCTCAATCATAACGCCGATCTGGATACTCTCGTTGAAGTCGATGCGCTCGCCGCGCAGCTCGCTTTTGGCTTCTTCAAGAATCCGCTTGGCGTCGCGTACCTCCTGCACAGAGGTGATCATGGGCAGCATAATGGCGATGTTGCCGTATGCTGAGGCGCGCAATAATGCGCGTAACTGGACTTTGAAAATCTCCGGGCGGGTCAGGCAGATGCGGATTGCCCGGTAACCAAGCGCGGGATTATCCTCGTGGCTCAGATTGAAGTAGTCGACCTGTTTGTCCGCGCCGATGTCGAGCGTACGGATGATGACCGGACGGTCGCCCATCTCCTGTGCGACTTGTCCGTATGCATCGAACTGAAATTCCTCGGTCGGCCAGTCCTCGCGTTCCAGATACAGGAACTCACTGCGGAACAAGCCGATGCCCTCAGCATCGTTGGCCAGCACGGCGGCTGCGTCAGAGGGACGGCTGATGTTGGCGTACAGGTGGACCCGCTGACCGGACTTGGTTTCGGTGGGCTTGCCCTTGAGCTTCCGCAGGAGGCTTAGGTGCTCCTCAGCCTCGGCCTTCCTGCGCCGGTATTCGGTCAGCGTGGCCTCGTCCGGGTCGACGAATACCGCACCGCTGGTGCCGTCGATTACGGCAACGTGACCATCATCGGCCGGGTCAAAGGCGTCGCCGATACCTGTGATGGCGGGCAGGCCCATCGTGCGCGCCAGAATCGCGGTGTGCGAGTTCGCTGAGCCCTTGGCGGTCACGAGGCCCAAAACCTTAGCGCGGTCGAGCTGCGCGGTATCGCTGGGAGCAAGATCTTCGGCGAAGATGATGTGGCTTTCGCCGTTCTGCGCGATCCCGTTCTGCACAATACCGTTCTGCACAGCATCGCCTTGTACACTGCCATCCTGCGCCGTGCTATCGCGTTTGCCTTGCAGCACGTTCATCACGCGGCGAGAAACATCCTTGACATCAGCGGCTCGAGCCTGCATGGTCGAGCTATCCATCGCAGCGAACATGGCGGCGAACTGTTCGGCGGCGCTCTTCACCGCGAATTCGGCGTTCACCTTGTCTTGCGCAATCAAACCTTCGACGCATTCCGCATAGTCCGGGTCCTGGAGCATAAGCCGATGGGCGTCGAACAGTTCGGCCTTGTTTTCGCCGAACTCAGCGGCGACGTTGTCACGCAGTTGCTTGAGCTGAGCGACGGCCGTGTCACGGGCCGCGCGGAATCGATCCATCTCGGCCTGCGGGTCGTCGATTAAGCGGCGTTCTACGGCATAATCTACGGCGGCGAGCACGCGGACCGTGCCGATAGCAATGCCAGCGGATACGCTGACGCCCTGTATCGTTCTCATTACAGGTGCTCCTTGAGGAATCGCTCGAACTCTGCAGCAGCGACAGCTTCATCGTTGCCCTGCACCCGAACCGTAACCTCGTCACCTTGTTGAACATCAAGTCCCATAACACCGAAGATACGCTTGGCATCCACGGATTTTCCACCGTAGGCAACGGTGATGCTCGATTCATATTCCTGCGCTTTGGCAACCAATCGGCCAGCCGGGCGGGCGTGCATGCCTTCGGGGTCGGATACGGTGAACGTGAATATCTGAGGCATGACGTTGCTCCTTACACGTCCGGCCGTCACGCGCGAAGACGGCCTTTCCGCACCAGCTACGGACTGATACTGGAAAAAACAAAAAACCGGAATCTTTCGATTCCGGTTGTCTGTGCCCCCGCAGGGATTCGAACCCTGGACACGCTGATTAAGAGTCAGCTGCTCTAACCAACTGAGCTACAGGGGCTTGGTTAGATGTTGAAGTATTCCTTGCAACAGGTGATAAATATACTCAGATTTGAAGCGAATGCAACTCTCGGCGTGTCGCGCCTATTTCCGGCGTTTTTGCTAATACAAAAATCCCCCATGCGGCGCAAACCGCACGGGGGATGATGCTTAAGCTCAGACTCTTGGTCTGTGTGATTCCAGCACTAGGCCGGAATGACTCACTCGGCCACGACCTTCACGAAGAAGGAAGCGGTGATCTCCGGGTGGAGGGCCACCTTGGCGGGGAAATCGCCGGTGGTCTTGATGGTCTCGACCTCGATGGCCTTCGGGTTCACCGCAGCCTTGTCGGACAGAGCGACGGCGATGGCCTCGTTGGAGATACCACCGAACAGCTTGCCGGACTCGGACACCTTGGCGGCGATCTCGACGGTAGTGCCCTCGATGGCGGCCTTAGCGGCGACGGCGTCCTCGCGGGTAGCGACGGCCTTGGCCAGACGAGCGCGCTTCATAGCGACGATCTGAGCCTCAGCGCCCTTGGTCCACGCGAAAGCGAGGCCCTGCGGGAACAGGTAGTTGCGGGCGTAGCCGGACTTCACGTCGACAACGTCACCGGAATGGCCCAGGTTGGACACGGTCTTGGTGAGAATAACCTTGGTTTCAGCCATTGTTCAAAGCCTCCCTAACTCAGCGACCCGAGGTGGCGTACGGCAGCAGGGCCATCTCGCGGGCGTTCTTGATCGCCTTGGACAGCTCACGCTGCTCCTGCACGGTCACGCCGGTGATACGACGGGAACGGATCTTGCCGCGATCGGAAATGAACTTACGCAGCAGCGCAACGTCCTTGTAATCGATCTCGGTGACCTTGGCGGCCTTCAGCGGGTTCGGCTTCTTCTTGAACGGCTTGACCGGCGGTTGCGGCCTCTTACGTGACATGATGTTCTCCTTATAAATCTTGATATTGATTGCTGCTGGCAGCGGGGAGGCAAGTACTGATCAGAACTCCGGGTCGGAATCGTCGCCGCCGAAATCGGAGGAAGCGCCGAACGTGGAGAAGCTACCGGCATCAGATGCACCGGCATTACTCCACGGGTCGACCGCAGGAGCGGACGGGTTGGCGGGAGCGGCAGACTGCTGGGAGTATCCAGCGCCACCACCCTGATAGCCACCGTTGTAACCGCCCTGGCCACCGGCATAACCACCTTGGCCACCCTGGTTGCCATAGCCCTGATTGGGCTGCTGACCACCCTGGAAACCACCGGAACGACCCTGGAAGCCGCCCTGACCGGACGACTGGCGAGTCACCTGTGCGGTGGCGTAGCGCAGGGAGGGCCCGATTTCATCGAGCTGCATCTCCACGACGGTTCGCTGGGAACCATCCTGTGCCTGATAGGAACGCTGCTGGAGGCGACCGGTGGCAATCACGCGCATGCCCTTCTTCAGGGACTGGGCGCAGTGGTCGGCCAGATCACGCCAAGCGGAGCACCTCATGAACAGCGCCTGACCATCCTCGAACTGGTTGGTCTGACGATTCCAGGTTCGCGGGGTGGAAGCAATCGTGAAGCTCGCCACGGTCGCACCGCTGCCAATAGTGCGCAGCTCGGGGTCCGCAGTGAGGTTGCCCACGATGGTGATGACGGTTTCACCTGCCATAACGGTCCTTCTTACTTACCTTGAATACCAGCTGTTCAGCTGACTAAACGCTTGATTCAGCCCTTACGAAGAATCTTCGTACGGATCACGGATTCGTTGAGGTTCAGAACACGGTCAAGCTCATCGCTGGTAGCGGGCTCGGCGGTGTACTTCACCACGACGTAGTTGCCTTCGGTCTTACCGGCAATCTCATAGGCGAGCTTGCGACGGCCCCAGTAATCGGGCTCATCGAAAGAGCCGCCTTCCTTGGTGACGAGTTCCAGATACTGCTCGGTCAGCTTCTTCAGACCGCGCTCATCCAGCTCAGGATCGGCGATGAACATCAGTTCGTACTTGTGCGCAGACATCACCCACCTCCTTCGGACTATTCGGCCACGGACGTTCCGTGGCAGGAGTGTGTATGCGTGTTAGCCCATGACGCAGCACCAAACCGGCACCGCCTCTTCGGGCAACTTGGACAGTCTATATATGAGGCGGGACAGGGTATGCCCATATTCTTGCCGGTTTCGCGATGCCCACCGTTTTGGCCAAGCCCACGCAGCCCGCGGCTCCCATCACTCCCGGAGCGGCACCGGTAGCCGCACCTGGCGCGACCTCCACCACCATGAATGAGCAACAGAAGAAAATCTTCATCATCGTTGGTGCCGTGGCCGGCTTCCTCGTGCTGTTCGGTATCGTGTATGGCGTGCTGTCTTCCGCCGTGTTCAGCGCGAAGAGCGTTGCGAACAGCTATGTGGCCGCCATCTCCTCCGGCAACTACGACAAGGCCAACACCATCGCCGATCCTCACGTGAATACGAACCAGCGCGCACTGCTGACCAGCAAGGCATCCTCGGGCGAGAACACGCGCATCACCAACGCGCGCATCTCGCAGACCTCCAATAATGCCGATGGCACCGTGAGCGCCCAGCTGACGTACACGCTTGAAGGCAAGGAGGTCAACGGCAACTTCACCATCAAAGACAATAAGGTCAGTGTCGAGTTCTCCGAGTGATTTCGGCAATCTCAACACTCTTACGAAATAAGCACCCCGCCGTGGCGTTCGCTGCGGCGGGGTGCTTGTACACTGGTTAAGGCGTAAATCACACAGCGACTCAAACAAAGGATGCGAACGCATGTCGGCGATTCTTGAAGGCACTCCGGATAAACGACTCGTATTGGTCACGGGCCGCGCCTACCCCGAGCTAGCTGAGAAGGTGGCCGAATGTTTGGGAACCGAAATCCTCGAAACCACGTCCTATGACTTTGCCAATGGCGAGATGTACGTGCGTTTCACCGAACCGGTGCGTGGTGCGGACGTGTTCGTGCTGCAGTGTCATTCGGGCGATATCAACAAGTGGATCATGGAACAGCTCATCATGATCGACGCTTTGAAGCGCGCCTCCGCCAAGTCGATTACCGTGGTGGCGCCCTTCCTCGGCTACTCGCGCCAGGATAAGAAGCACCGCGGTCGTGAGCCCATCACCGCCCGTCTGATTTTCGATCTGTTCCACGCCGCCGGTGCAGACCGCATTATGACGGTCGATCTGCACGCCGCTCAGGAGCAGGGTTTCTTCGATGGTCCGGTCGATCATCTAACCGCCATGCTGGTGCTGCTCGATTACGTGCGTTCCACCCTTGATCTGGGCAACACCACCATCGTGTCCCCGGATGCCGGCCGTATCAAGGTGTCCGAACAGTGGGCCGCCAAGCTAGGCAATCTGCCGCTGGCATTCATCCACAAACAGCGTGATATTACTCGTCCGAACCATGCCGAGGCACATGGCATTATCGGCGATGTCGACGGCCGCGACTGCGTGGTCATCGACGACATGGTCGATACCGCCGGTACTATCTGCGAAGCCGTGCGCACCCTGAACGAATCCGGCGCCAAGTCGGTGACGCTGGTCGCCACCCATGGCCTGCTCTCCGGCCCGGCCGTGGAGCGCCTGTCTCACTGCGGCGCGCATGAAATCGTGTTTATGGACACCGTGCCGATTCCCGAAGAGAAGCGCCTGCCGAATATGACCGTACTGTCTTGCGCACCGCTGCTGGCCGCGGGTATTCGCTCCGTGTTCGAGGAAGGTTCTGTGGCGATTCTGCTCGACGGCCTGCCCGAAGACATGCGTCCGCGCAATATCTATGCGTGATTGATACGCCGAAAATCCTTACGAAAAAACGCCGCTTGACTATAGCTGGGCGTACGTAAGACAGTATTGCGCCGAGATCGACGAAGCGGCACGAAACCGCATGGAGCTGATCGTGCGGTCACTGGCAGAGCAAAACGGCGTGACCGAGCAACTGAAAGCCGAAAACCAAATGGAATGGGTGCGGCAGATGAACGCTTGCAAGGCACAGGCAGAGGAGATTGTGAAAGCGGAATTGATTTATGATTGAGTGAGAAAGTCCGGGCAGAAAACTGTCCGGACTTTTCTCATACAGTCCAAAATGACGGTAGAATTATTCACAATTTTATGGTATAATTTGAATACGAAAATTGAGAAACAAATCGGAATTTATAAAGAAGAATATTGATGAAACTATTTTTATGTTCGCACTTTTCAAGTGTAGGAAGTCTGATAAAGGAAGAAATTGAAAATAAGAAAGTCGCATTTATTCCAACAGCTTCACTGCGTGAAGGCTACACCGGTTATGTCGGCTCGGCTCGAAAATTATTCAAAAAGTTGAGAGCAATCGTAACTGAAATTGATATTTCAACGGAGGCTTATTCAACGATACAGTCTGTTTTTGAAGAAGCAGATGTGATATATTTTACCGGCGGAAATTCTTTCTTTCTTATGGACCAGCTCCGTAAAACGGGAACTGATGGACTACTGAAAAAGGAATTGGCAAATGGAAAATTGATGATCGGTGAGTCGGCAGGCGCAATTATATGCGCTCCAAGCATCCAATATATCGAGCAAATGGATGAAAAGCCAGAGGACTACTCACAAGAAGATGATGCAGGGCTTGATTTGATTGATTTCTATGTTCTTCCGCATTATCTTACAGCACCATTTAAGAAAGTTACTGAGAAAATAATGACTGAGTTTTCGGATTTGAATCTATGCCCAATTAACAACCGTCAGGGAATTGTAATTGATGGTGAAGATTCAAAGGTTATTTGCAAAGACTAATTTGAAAATTCCGATTTGTCGAGAAGTTAAGCGGAGCAAATCCCTTTAGGAACTAAAGGGCGCACTTCTATACTCTCCTATCGGGAATATGTGCGTCCTGGGTCGCTTCATTCTCCGTCAGCAGGAGGATACTGCATGACCGAGAATGTTGCGTCACGACCTTCCGTCAAGGTGGCTACACCCCCTTGCGCTGCTAAAGCGGCTATCCCCTGTGGACTTGCCGTCCGCAAACGGTTTTGACAAACCGTTTGCCGCCAGCAAGTTTGAAGATTAGACATAAACAAATCCTCCGCATGGTCTAAGCCATACGGAGGATCAACTGTTTTACGGACACCCGTCTATTGATCAAGCGGCGTTTTTTCGTATAGCTCCAATCAGATGAAAGCGCGCTCGCCGAAGATGGCGGTGCCGACGCGCACGATGGTGGAGCCTTCTTCGATGGCGTAGGCCATGTCGTGGGTCATGCCCATTGACAGTTCGGTGCAGTCGGCCGTGCCTTCGGCACCGGAGGCAAGAATCTGGTCACGAGTGCGGCGCAGATGCGCGAAGCCCGCACGAATCGTGCGCTCATCATCCACATGGGCACCAATAGTCATCAATCCCTGCAAGTGCAGTCCGCCCATCGCACCGATGCGCTGAGCCAAGTCGATGGCGTGGCTGGGTGCGCAGCCGGACTTCGATTCCTCGCCGGATTCGTTCACCTCCAGCAACACGCCGACCGTGATGCCGCGCATGGTGGCGCGGCGGGCGATCTTCTCCGCCAGTTCGATGGAATCCACGGATTCGATGGTGTCCACCGCCGGCAGCACCTTGCCGATTTTATTGGCTTGCAACTGGCCGATGAGGTGGAAGGGAATGTGGTGGGCAGCATCGGCCGCGGCACCTCCCTCGGTCTCAACCACGCCCAATGAATACCCGCGTTCGGCCAGCAGCCGGGCCAGTCCCGGCGCTTTGACGACAATCTCCTGCGGCCGGTTTTCGCCGATTCTATGAACACCAGCATCGATTGCAGCCAGAATCTCCCCTACATCACGGGTTTTGGTGGCGGCCAGCAGATGCACTGACCCGGCTTCACGCCCGGCGACTGATTCGGATTCGGCGATACGGTCGAGCACCCGATGCACGCCATCGGCGATCTCATTCGCGCGCCCGCGCTCGATGACCTCGTTCGTCAGGTCCTTATGCTCCATGTATGCCGTCATTGCTGTTCTCCCCGGTGAATCGACACTCCATCATACCCATGCGAGAAGGCGTCGCGCCGGCGCCTCATCGTTTCTTGGTTTTGCGCCCCTTTAAGTAGATGTCGATGACGATCCATACGCCGAGGGCGAAGGCCACGACGTAGCCCATGAAGCCGATGACCGGAATGCCGAAGATAATCGGCTTCATGCCGGCGTAGTAGACAATCGACGAGCCAACGAACAAACCGACCACAATCAGGGCCATCGTCAGACGATTCACCATATCCGAAAGCAGCTGGAACGGCTCTTCAGAGCCGACCAGTTCCATGTTGACGCGCAACTGACCACGGGTCAGCATACGGGCCACGGTCTTGAGTTCGGTCATGGTGCCGAGCGTGGCATGCAAAGCCTGATGTCCCTCAACGCCCAGCGACTTGATCTCGTCTTTGGTGGCGTTCTTCAGCGATTTCGACGTGGCGATATGGTCGGAAATGATTTCGATCATATTCACATCAGGAATGAACTCGTCCAGCAAGCCTTCGAGCGTAACCAACGCGCGGCCGACGGTGGTCACCGTACTGGGCACCTCGATGTTGTGGCGGCCGGCCATCTGCGTCAGTGCGGTCAGGAAGGCGGCAATGTCCAGTTCGGCCAGATCCACGGTGCCGAATTCCTTGACGATCACGTCCAGATCAGCCAGCAGTGCTGGGTAGTCCTCCGGATCGGCCTCGGTGCCGGCAAATCGCAGCAGCCCCTCGGCCAGAGCGGGCGAATCCTGTTTGGCGACGGCGAAAATCATTTCTTTGAGGACTGCACGGGTGCGCTGGTCGAGCCGACCGGTCATACCGAGGTCGATAAGTACGATCTGGCCGCCCCGGATGATGATATTGCCGGGATGTGGGTCAGCGTGGAAGAAGCCGTCGTCGAGAATCTGCGTGGCGTAATTGTCGACGAGCTTGGTGCCGATCTCCTTCAAGTCATAACCAGCATCGACGAGCCGGCCCGGATGGGAGACGGAGATGCCGTCGATGTACTCCATGACCACCACATGCTCGGTGCACAGTTCGGTGTACGCCGTCGGGCAGTCCATGTATTTGAATCGGGCGGCGAAACGCTTGAATTCGGCGAGATTGCGGGCCTCGATCAGAAAGTCAGTCTCCGATTCGAAGGTGTCCCACAGCTCCTCGACCACGCCCTTCAGGTCCACGATCTGTGAGGTGCGAATCACCTTAGTGGCGGCCTTGGCTATGGAGCGCATGATGGAGACGTCCTGGGCCATGGTTTCGCGCACACCCGGGCGCTGCACTTTAATAGCCACATCTTCGCCGGTTTTCAGCGTGGCGCGATGCACTTGCGCCAGTGAAGCAGAGCCCAACGGCTTGGGGTCGATATGCGCGAACACCTCGTCGGCGGGACGCCCGTATTCGGCGGCAAGCACATCCAACACCGTGGAATACGGCATCGGGTCGGCGTCGGCGCGCAGTTTGGCGAGTTCGTCGCAGAAGCTTTGCGGCAGAATCTCGGAGCGCATCGACAGAATCTGGCCCACTTTGACGAACGTGGGGCCGAGCGCCTCGAACATGAGGCGCATTTTGACCGGAGTCAGGCCGTGCAGCACGTCGAATTGCTCGACGATTCTGGTGATCTGCCCCAGTCGTTTGATCTTGCCACGGCGCGTCAGATGGTAGCGCGTGGCGAAATCGTTCCTGCGTCCGAACAGTGCCAGCGTTTCGTCGGATACGCTCGGAGTCGCCTTGGTAACGGTCTGCTTGAGCGTGTCCGACGTGTCGACGGACCGGTTCGCCGCCGCCTCACGTTCGGCTTTCGCAGGCGTCAGAATAGGGTCGACCCTGCTGGAAAGCGGGGTCGACCCTGATTCCGGCGTAGCGCGTGTGGGCTTGGTCACTCGGCCTTGCCCTCGTCAGCGGGCTTGTCGGCGGCACTGGTGTCGGCTGCGGCAGCAGCTTTGTCGCCGGCTTCGGCGGCGGCCTTCTTGGCGTCATCCACCGTCTCGCTCACCTTGCGCTTGAGCTCGGTGTTCAGCGCCTTGCCCTGCTCGACCGTAATCTCACCCTTCTTGACGAGTTCGTCGACGAGCTCGCTGCTCTTCTCGTATCCGGTGGCAAGGGCTCCGATGCCCGCCAGCAGGACCTTGCGCAGGCCATCACCCAGAAGATCAAAATCAGCCATGATACCCCTCCTTCGAGGTCCGACATGGCCTGGTGCCATGTCTCGTACCACCAAGCCTAGCGCAAACAACAGGGCAATGTACTAGACCCTCAGACTGATTTCGACTGATTTTTCGCTGATCGGTACTTACCGAGGACTCACCGAGAATTCACCGAGGACGTTCGGCGGCAGCCTTGCGCGCGTTGGTGGCTACTTGATCGAGCCGGGCGAGCTCCTTGGCTTGTTCGGGGGTCTGATCGGACGTATCGAACGTACCGTAACGACGAGTCACGGCAGTTTCGATAAGGAAATCGCTGATGGCGGGGTTTTTAGGCAGCAACGAGCCGTGCATGTAGGTGCCGATCACGTTGTGCACGCGCGCGCCCTCGGTATGGTCTTCGCCATTGTTGCCTCGGCCGTCCTGATTGACGGTGCCGAGTGGCTGAACGCCTTCGCGCAGGAAGGTCTGGCCGGAGTGGTTCTCGTAGCCAATCACATCGCCGAACTGGTCGGAATGCTCAACAAGATTGCCGATCATACGCACGTTCTGGCCCACGGTATAAGCACCGATAACGCCGATGCCGTCCAGACGGGTGCCGTCCACGGTTTCAAAGTACTCGCCGAACAGCTGGTACAGGCCGCAGATCATCAGCATCGGCGTACCGTCTGCGGCAAGCGAACGCAACAGGTCGGCGCGATGGTAGAAGTCGTCGATGATTTTCTTCTGGCCGGTGTCTTGGCCGCCGCCTCCCAGAATAAGGTCCACCTGGTCGGGCCAGTCGTCGCCTTGATTGTACTGGTGGACGACCGGTTCATAACCGTACAGTTCCAGACGGCGGCGGATAGTCAGCACGTTGCCGGAATCGCCGTAGATGTTCATGTCTTTGGGATACAGGGACACCACATCAATTGTTCTGGCCATGTCACGTTCTCCTTGTCGATGTTCTCCCGCTGCCGGGAAGCGTCTTATTCCCTCACCATGCCCCTTCCGCTGGCGGGAGGTGGCGCGCGAGCGCCGAAGGGTGGTTACTTGCCCACGCCCGCGTCCCGTACTTCGGTGATGCGGCCCAGTACGGCGCGGGTTTTGAGCATGGCGGTGTAGGTGCAGTAGATGTGCTTGCGTGTGCCGGGATTGGCGTTGACGAATGCGGTGACGGCCTGTTCGAGGTCGGTGTTCGTATCGGCGACTGGCACTTGGTCATACCCCAGGCGCAATGCCATGTCCCAGGCACGCACGCCGGAGACCATGGCGACACCGGACGCGCGCAGGGAAGTGAAGTCCACGTCCCACAGCCAGCTCATGTCGCGGCCGTCGGCATATTCGTCGTTGATGGCGATCATGGTGTCCGCGTTGGCCGGGTCGAAGCTGGCGAGCGAGAGGCGGAAGCCCATCGGGTTCTTGACCAGCAGCAGTTCGACCGGGGAACCGTTGACGTCGATGACCTCGCCACGGCCGAAAGCCGGCGTGACGCGGGAAACGGCGGCGATGAGCTCGTCGGCGGACACGGCGCAGGCGTTGGCTGCGGCGGTGGCCTTGGATGCGGCGGCATTGTCTTGCATCACCGCACGTACCACGGCGAGCGCGGCGGCCGCGTTGTACAGGTTGTAGACGCCTTCAAGCTTGACGTCGGTGGCGTAGCCCTGACCGTCCATCTGGAAGGTGGTCTTGTGGTCGCCCACTGCGGTAAGTGTCACGTCGGCGGGAAGTTCTGCCGTGCCTGCGGAAGCTCCTCTCAGTTCGCTTCGCGGACTGAGGGGAGTTCTGGCTGAGGGGAGCGGCCCGGCCACACCTTCCACCGACACGGTCGTGGCCATGTCGTCATCGGACGGGAAATAGCGGCGCAAATCGTCGGCGAGGCCGAAGTATCGCACGGTGGTGCCAGCCGGGGCCTTCGCGGCGAGCGCGGCGATACGCGGGTCCTCGCGGTTCAGTACCACAGTGCCGGTAGTCGCCGCAGCCACATGGCTGAGCAGTTTGGCCGTGGTGTCGATTTCACCGAATCGGTCAAGCTGATCGCGCATCACGTTCAGCAGCAATGCATAACGGGGCTTGACCTGCTTGACGAAGTGGACGGCGTACGCCTCATCGAGCTCGAGCACGGCGATGTCCGCGTCCAATTTGCCGCCGAGCGTGACTTCGGTAAGCAGTGCGGAGACCACGCCGCGCACGAAGTTCGAGCCGGTCGGATTGGTGAACACCTTCAGCCCCAGATCGGAGAGCATCGAGGCGACCATGCGGGTGGTGGTGGTCTTGCCGTTCGTGCCGGACACCAATACCACGCCAAGCGGCAACTGCCCGAGCGTACGGGTCAGGAAGCCGGGGTCAATCTTTTCTACGACTTTGCCGGGCAAAGCCGAACCGCCATGTTTGGTGACGCGGGATGCAAACCGCACGAAGCGGCCTGCGGCCACGGTGGCGAACGCATACCACGGTTTGCAGGTCTGCACCACGGACGATTGGTCTTGCGAAACATCGCGTGAAACGTTGCTTGCCATCATCACACCCCCTGATTGGCGTTGTAGTCCTGCGGCATGTCTTTGAATTTGGACGTGGCACCGAGGAAGGCGAGGTGGAAGGTTTCGGTCGGGCCGTTACGGTGCTTGGCCATGATGATATCGGCCTCGCCGGGGCGGTCTTCCTTGTCGTAGAAGTCAGGGCGGTGGACCAGGAACACCACGTCGGCGTCCTGTTCGATTGAGCCGGATTCACGCAGGTCGGAGAGCTGCGGCTTCTTGTCGTTACGCATTTCCGGGCCACGGTTCAGCTGGGAAAGGGCCACGACCGGCACTTCGAGTTCCTTGGCCAAGAGCTTCAGGGCACGGGAGAATTCGGACACCTCTTGCTGGCGGGATTCCACGGCCTTGCCCGAGGTCATCAGCTGCAGGTAGTCGATGACTACGAGTTTCAGATCGTTGGTCTGCTTCAGACGACGGCATTTCGCACGGATCTCCATGAGGCTCATGTTCGGGCTGTCGTCAATGAACAGTGGCGCGTTCTGCATCTTGGTCCAGAACTGGTTCAGGGTGTTCCAGCGTTCGGGGGTGATGTCGTCGGCGCGGCGCAGGGCGGCCATCGGAATATTGGTTTCGGCGGAGATAATACGCTGAGCGAGCTCCACCTTGCTCATCTCCAAGCTGAAGACCACGGAAGTCATGTTGTGGTGCAACGCGGCGGCGCGGGCGAAGTCGATGCCGAGCGTGGACTTACCCATGGCCGGACGTCCTGCGACGACGACCATCTGTCCGGGCTGCAGGCCCTGGGTCACGTCGTCGATGTCGCGGAAGCCGGTCGGCACGCCCTTGTTGACGAGGCCTTGCTGCAGTTTGTCCAGCTGGTCGAGCGCGTCGTGGACCACCGGGCCGATGGCGGCATAGTCCTGACGCACCTTGCCCATTGACATCTCGTAGATCTCGGACTGGGCGAGGTTAACCACATCCTCAGCCTGCGATCCCTCGGCGGAATAACCGAGCTGGGCGATTTTGGTGCCGGCGGCGATCACATTGCGCAAAATGGCCCGCTGATGGACGATCTCCGCGTAGTACATGGCATTAGCGGCGGTCGGTACGGATGCGACAAGGCTGTGCAGATAGTCCGCGCCGCCGACCTTGTCGAGGTTGCCATCCGCCAACAGCTGGTTGGCCACGAGCACCACGTCCACCGGCTGACTGGCGGAAAACAGATCGATGATCGCGTTATAGATCGTCTGATGCTTGGGCTGGTAGAAATCGGTGACGTCAATGGTCTGCGAGACCTCGCCGATGGCATCCTTACTCATCAGCATGCCGCCGAGCACGGCCATTTCCGCGTCATCATCATGCGGGGGCACGCGGTCGAAAATCGGGTCGCCGGCCGCCGCCGACGTCTGCGTGCCGCCCCGGCCCGCGCGGTCGCCACGATCGCCACGATCCAGGCCACCGCCGAACCCATTCTGATACGAGTGTTCACTTCCTTCTGGCATAGCCTCCAAGTATAGGATGTGGCGTGGCAGGTGAACGATATCGTATGGAAACGAAACGGTTGCCCGCATCGGTTCATTCCTTATTCACCTATGAGTCAGCGCCACGACACGCAGAAAGCAAAATGTGGATAGAAAAATAAGTTATCCACATTTTGGGGATAATTCTGGGGATAATCCACTAAGTTATCCACATACTGGGGATAACTTGGTGGATAGTCTGGGGATAACATTCCGCGCCCACAACAGGTGCTTGCGCAACGCAGTCAGGCGTGATATGCGTGTGAGCGTGCCCATAGACTCTTCCGACGCCAAAGCCACCAGTTCCGGCGATACCACACGCCGCGATGGCTTCGGAACCCCGCATGCCGGCGCAAACACAAACACCAGCAACGGCCCGGCCGACGCCCGCTCCACCAACCGTCGGATCATGGCGCTGGCCTTGCCGACCTTCGGCCAGCTCATCGCCGAACCGACCTTCATCCTTATCGACACAGCCATCGTCGGCCATATCGGGGATGCGGCGTTGGCCGGCCTGTCAATCGGCTCCACCATCATCCTCACGGCAGTCGGACTATGCATATTCCTGGCCTACTCGACCACTGCGCAGGTGGCGCATCTGCTGGGAGCGGGTCGTCGTCGCGAGGGACTGCAGGCAGGCATTGACGGCCTGTGGCTGGCCTTGAGCATCGGCACCGTACTGGGATTGGGATTGTTCGCGGCTGCCGAGCCATTATGCCGGGCACTGGGCGGTCAGGGCGAAGTATTGGAACAAGCCGTGACCTATACGCGCGCAATCGTGCTGGGTGCGCCAGGCATGCTGATGGTATATGCGGCGAACGGCATTTTCCGAGGATTGCAGAAGGTTCGTATCACGCTGATCGCTGCGGTGGGCGGCGCGGTGGTGAACACGGCGCTTGATGTGTTGTTCGTTATTGTGCTGAATTGGGGCATTGCCGGCTCCGGAGTGGCGACGCTGATAGCTCAGTGGTTCATGGGGCTGTTCCTGGTAATCCCCGCCATTCTGTGGTCCCGGGCGGACGGTGCGAGTCTGCGGCCTCGTTTGGCCGGTATTGCGGCAGCCGGGGGCGGCGGACTGCCATTGTTCATTCGTACATTGGCGATTCGTGCGGCCATGGTGGCTACGGTCGCCTGTGCCGCGCGCATGGGTACTGCCGTGTTGGCCGGGTTTCAGGCCGTGAACTCCTCTTGGAATTTTGCGATGAACATGCTGGATTCCGTGGGCATCGCCGGCCAGACGCTGGTGGCCACAACGCTGGGCGCTGGCAGCGTGCAGCAGGCGCGGCGGTTGACGCGGGCGACCGGGCGTGCGGGGCTGGTCACCGGCGCGGTAATCGGCACGGCTTTTGCGGTAGTCGGCCTGTTCGCCGGGCACTTCTTCTCCCCTACGCCAAATATTCAGACGTTGATTGCCGTTGGCATGGTGACGATGGGCATCTTCTTCCCACTGCAAGGCTGGATGATGGCAATCGACGGCATTCTTATCGGCGCGCGCGACTACCGCTATCTGGCAGGCACCTGCACGCTGACCGCCGTGGTGTATGTGACGCTCATACTCATACTGGCCAATATGGTGACGCCGGCGCTGACGAGCGACCTGATGCGTACCGCCGTGCTCTGGGCCGCGTTCAACGTGGTGCTCATGGGCGGGCGCGGCCTGTCCAACGGGCTGCGCGTGCGCTCGGACGCATGGATGAAGTAGGTATCGGCCGCGCGAAGTGCTGGGCGATTCCGTTTACATCGCGGCGCGAGCGGCGGAATACATGCCGCGCACGATTTGTTCGCGCCACTTGGACCAGCCGTATTGCTTGGTGATGGTCTCACCGGCGGTGGCACCGAGCGAGGAGCCGTCGGCCCGGGTCAGGTCGAACAGCATATCCAACAGCATCTTGTCGTGGTGCAAGCGGTCGGCCAACTCCTCCGCCACGGCCGGATCATAGGGGTCCTTACCCGTGGCAAATTCGGATAGGGTCAAATGCTCACGCACCAGCACGGTGGCCCAGTCGACGATGTCCGGCGCGTAGCCCATACGCTTGAGAATCACCGGCACATGGCGGGCACCCTCGGCGGCGTGATCGGCCACGAACGCGCGCTTGCCGATGTCATGGGTAATACCGGCCAACAGCAACGCCTTGAAATGATCGTCATCATACCGTCCCCCGAACGGTGTCTCACGACCCAGACGCGACGTGACCTCCACCATATGCCGATCGATGGTGTACCGGTGGGCGGCCGAGGCGGACGGACGGTTGCGGACGCCGAGCCATTCCGGCATCCATCGACCCGGAATGTCCACGAAGTCGATGCTCTCCCACACTTCCATAAGATTCGGCCCGCATGCAAGCAGACGAATAAACAGCTCGCGCGATTCGTCATCCCACTGGTTGTCGTGAATCGGGCAGTGCCTCAGATTAACCAAGGTAGACGGGTTGATGGGCAAACCGAATTCGCCGGCCGCCACGGCCATACGCAACGCCAGCTTGGCATCCTTGGCAGGCTCGGCACCGGGTGCCAACACCAATTCGCCTTCGTGCTTGGCCACGCCGGGAGCCACCACGTCGAATTGCGGGGCTTCACGCTTGCCGCCAGAGCGCTGAGAGAACATCTGGAAGAACGCGAATCGCGGCTTTTCGTGGGTCAGCGAATGTCCAGCGCGGGATGCGGTGGAATCAAGCGAGAAGGAGATGCGCCGGCCGATACGGGCAAGCAGCGTCTGCAAATCGTCGATCGAGTAGGCGGCACGCTCGTTTTCGGGCCAAGTCGGATCGGCAAGGCCAAGCATGGCAGCCACTTTGGCCTGATAGGGCGTCAGCATCAGGTTGGTATCCTTGCCGGCCACCAGATGGATGCAGTCGCGTACGTCGAGCAGACGTTCCACGGCTTCGTCGTAGATGCCGTGCGGGCGGTCGGCCAGCCATGAGACGGCGAGCGCGGAGACGAGCACCGAATCGCGCAAACCCCCACGGGTCTCCTTGATGTCGGGCTGATTGACGTATTGGAGGCGGCCGAATTCGTCGAGTCGGGCTTTGGCGGAGTCGAGCAGTTCGGGCAGGCGCTTGCGGGCGGCCTTGCGCCAGCGTTCGAGGATGGATGTGGCGGTGGTGGTAATCAGAGCAGTGTCGCCGGCGATGGGCTTCACGTCCAGCCAGCCCATGGCGGCGGGAAGGTCATGGTCGGTGACTTCCTCGCATTGGGCGCGCGTGCGGATGGAGTGGTCGAGGTCCAGACCGCTGTCCCATAGCGGGTACCAGAGTTTGTTGGCCAACTCGTTGAGCTGCTGGTCGTTCAACGTGCGAGGCTCGTAGATGATGACCAAGTCGAGGTCGGAGCTGGGGCCCAGTTGACCACGTGCCAGCGAGCCTACCGCGGCGAAGCCGATGCCGGAGTCGGGCACGGGGAAAGAGACATCCTTGCAGGCCGCATTCCACAGCTCCGTGAGGCATTGCATGGCCAGTTCCGTGCGGGCTTTACGCTTGGTCGCACCATTCCGGTAGACACCATCGTCATCCGGCTGGCTCATATCCATGAATCGTTGTTTCAAGCCATCTACTGCTGAAGTCATTGCTTCATCTTTCATTGCCAAAAAGGTCCCCGCACGGCGTCAATTCGCGGCGTGCGGGGACCTTTCCCATGCAGTCCATCCCCTTCTAGGCATGGACGTCTGTGTTATCAGATCGCGGCGGAACCGGTCTCACCGGTACGCACGCGGGCCACGGAGTCCAGCGGAGCGACCCACACCTTGCCGTCACCGATGGTGCCGGTGCCGGCGGACTTGATGATCACACCGACCAGCGTCTCGGCATCCGCGTCATCGGACAGCACTTCAACGCGAATCTTCGGAATCAGGTCCACGGTGTACTCAGCGCCACGGTAGACCTCGGTGTGGCCGCGCTGACGGCCGTAGCCGTTGGCCTCGGACACGGTCAGACCGTGCACTCCGGCGGCCGCGAGGGCCTCCTTGACGTCGTCGAGCTTATGGGGCTGGATGATAGCGGTGATGAGCTTCATCTCACCTCACCTCCTTGAGAACAGAGCTGGCAGTACCAGCAAAATCGTAAGCACGTTCGCCCTGGTCGGCAAGATCGATGCCGCCGACTTCCTGAGCTTCGGTGACGCGCCAACCGATGGTCTTCTCCAGAGCGAAGGCGATGATCGCGGTGATCACCGCGGAGTAGAGGATGGCGACGAGAGCGATGACCAGCTGAACGACGAGCTGCTTCCAGTCGCCGCCAGCCAGCAGGCCGGTGCCTTCGCCGAAGAAGCCGACGAGGACAGTACCGGTGAAACCACCAACGCCATGCACGCCGACGACGTCGAGGGAGTCATCGTAGCCGAACTTGAACTTGAGACCGCAGGCCAGGCAGGTCAGAACACCAGCGATGGCACCCATCACGATGGCCCACAGCGGGGAAACCACATCGGCGGCCGGGGTGATGGCAACCAGACCGGCGACCATACCCGAGGCGGCACCCATAGCGGTGTAGTGGCCGGAGCGAATCTTCTCGGTGAAGCCCCAGGAGAGCATGGCAGCGGCAGTGGCGGCGGAAGTGGAGACCCAAGCGTAGCCAGCGGTGCCGTTGGCGGCGAAGGCGGAACCAGCGTTGAAGCCGAACCAGCCGAACCACAGCAGGAAGGCGCCGAGCATCACGAACGGCACGTTGTGCGGGCGGAACGGCTGCGTGCCGAAGCCCTTACGCTTGCCGATGATGAGCACGATAATCAGGGCGGCGACTGCGGCGTTGATGTGCACCACGGTACCACCTGCGAAATCGTGGGCGGCCGCGCCGATGGCCTTGGAGATGGCGCCGTCAGCAGACAGCAGACCACCGTTCCAGACCATGTGGGCCATAGGAGCGTAGTCGAAGGTAACCCACAGCGCCACGAAGATCATCCAGGTGCTGTACTTCACACGCTCGGCGATGGCGCCGCAGATCAGGCCGACGGTAATCATCGCGAAAGCGACCTGGAAGGCAACGTCCACGGAAACCGGGTAGTTGTTGCCGTTCAGACCGGTGGCGGTGAACACGCCGTCCTGCGCGACCATGGAATCCTTGAGCAGGAAGCCGCTGGCCGGGTCGCCGAAAATACCGCCGATGTCGGAACCGGCGTATGCGATGGACCAACCCCACAAAGTCCAAATAATCATGGTGACCGACAGCGCGGCCGCCTCAAGCATCAGCATGTTCAGAACGGCCTTGGCACGAACCATACCGCCGTAGAAGAACGCCACACCAGGCGTCATGAGGAAAACCAAGGACGCGGATGTCAGGATCCATGCGGTGTTACCGGAATCAATCGCTCCCATGTCTACCTCCCTCTCTTTCGTTCAGGGCACCGGGGGCTTTGTGCGGCCGGCGTCTTATTTGTCTCTACAATGCCGTCCCCCTTATGGGGGCTAACAGTTTGTCAGTTAAAGCCGGCCGCGTTTTGGTTTCGTTACGCCAAGTTACGCGATTGTTAAGCGCACCTGACAGTTAGGTTGATGTCGGGTGGGCTGATTCCGGCATGATTCCAACGTATACGGGAAAGCCCCGAATCATGTTTCGAATATGATTCGGGGCTGGGTTTGGTGCGTTGCGGGCGTTTCCCGCGCCCACAACGTGGACGGACGCAGGGCTCCCCTCGCTGAGGAGAGCTCGACCGTCTACGCGAGAATGCCGTCCACGAAACCTTCGGGATCGAAAGGTGCCAAATCGTCCGGACCTTCGCCCAGACCGACGAGCTTGACCGGCACGCCGAGCTCCTTCTGCACGCTGATCACGATGCCGCCCTTGGCGGAACCGTCAAGCTTGGAGAGCACCACACCGGTAATGCCGATGGCTTCGGCGAACACCTTGGCCTGGGCCATGCCGTTTTGGCCGGTGGTGGCGTCGAGCACGAGCAGCACCTCGTCCACCGGCAGGTTCTTTTCGGTGACGCGGCGAATCTTGCCGAGCTCGTCCATCAGGTTCGACTTGTTCTGCAGTCGGCCGGCGGTGTCGATGATGAGCACGTCCGCGTTCGCTTCCTTGGCCTTGGCGGATGCCTCGAAGGCGACGGATGCCGGGTCGGCACCGTCCTTGTCGGAACGCACGACCGGAACGCCGACCTTGGCGCCCCAGGTTTCCAACTGGTCGGCGGCCGCCGCGCGGAAGGTATCGGCGGCGCCCAGCATGACCTGCTTGCCTTCGGAAACAAGCAGGCGGGAAAGCTTGCCCGCGGTGGTGGTTTTGCCGGTGCCGTTCACACCGACCATGATGACGACGCTCGGCTTGTTCGCGCCGTCCTTGTCGGCGTTGAGCCGGCGGTCGATGTCAGTGCCGACGAGCTTGAGCAGTTTGTCTTTCAGCGCCGCGCGCACTTCGGCCGGATCGGACTGGCCTGCGATTCGGGCGTCGTTGCGTAGTTCCTCGACGAGCTGTTCGCTGGCTTCCGCGCCAACATCGGCGAGCAGAAGGGTGTCTTCGACGTCTTCCCAATCGGCTTCGGAGAGCTGATCCTTCGCAAGAATGTTGAACAGGGCCTTGCCGAACGGATTGCCGGATTTCGACAGCCGCGCCTTAAGACGCTGCATGCGTGTGCCGGCGGATTCGGGGGTGTCATGAACCGGTTCGGGCTTGGCTTCGGTGGCTGGTGCAGGAGCCGCCGTTTCGGAAGAGGAAGCTTGAGCTGAGGACTTCTGCTGACTTTCAGCCGGAGCTTTTTCAGCTGCATCAACATTGGAATCAACGGACGGCTTCACCGTGGAAGAATCAGATGCGGTCGACTCCGCTTCCGCAGCAAGACGGGCGTCGGCCTTGGCTTTCGCGGCTTCGGTGGACTTGGCCACGGCAGCCTTGCGGCCCTTGCCGAACCACCATCCGCCGATCACCAGAATTGCCGCGATGACGGCGACGGCGACAATCGCAATAATCACATTCGTATCCATGGCTCCAGCCTAAGAAGCGCAACGGACACACCGGCTCCGCCCCGCGGACGCACCACGAATGTCCGATTCGCCAGGGGGATAAGGTGCTCTGCCATGCAAGGCATCGATAATGCGATCTTGACTTCGATACATCTGGTAAAGTTTTTATAGATCATGAAGAGTGATTTTTTTGTCTTCTGCCGCCTGCTTTGAAGGACTGCCTCCTTTCTTTAGGGAATTTGCGTAGCGAATCAGACTCCTCGCGATGAGGAAGACCAGAACGAATACGGCGATTACGCCTAGGATCTCAATCAATAATGCAATCCATGTCCAGCTCATGATTCATCCTTTCTCTTTCTGTACTCGTCTATGAGTATTCGAGCCGTGTCGACGTCGTATCTATCGTCAATGGCGAGACTCTTCACCAAGAGGATGAATGGATCCTCCGTATCGTTGTCGTTCAACCGTATTTTTTCGATAAGCCTGTCAAGCCGGATCCTCATGGTCGGGTAGGAGACTTGATACAGCTGGGACATTTGCTTCAGAGATCCTGACGATAGCACGAAGTTCTTGATGAAGGCCAAATCCTCCTCCGTAAGGCTGGCCAACCATTCTGGTAGACGATCCACATCACCCCTTTTAATAAAATTTATTATTTATTAGATATATTAAAGCCGCGATGAAGCATTGTCAATATGACACACATGTCCGATTCACCAGAATCGGACGATACGTGGGGGCGGACGGTCAGGGAGCTATCCACGGGGCGTGAAAAACTGGACAGCATGGCCAATACATCCAGAATGACGTCGTATCAGCGGCGCGAGCAGCTCATCGAAATCGGTCGTTCGCTGTTCGCGTCGAAGGGTTTTGAAGCAGTGAGCGTGGAGGAGATCGCCGCCACCGCAAAAGTATCGAAACCCATCGTATATGAGCATTTCGGCGGCAAAGAGGGCCTGTACGCCGTCATTGTGGACCGTGAGATGCGCGCGTTGACCAGTGTGCTCACCGCCGCGCTTGACGATCCGACCGTGCACCCACGCCAGATCGTGGAACGCACCGCACTCGCACTGCTCACCTATATCGAAGAGGACGCCGAGGGATTCCAGGTGCTGGCGCGCGACTCGCCCAGCACCGAACCGTCCGGCTCGTTCAGCTCACTGCTGGGAGACATCGCCGTGCGCGTCGAAGACATCCTTTCCGAAACGTTCAAACGGCAGAAACTCTCCACCAAAGGCGTGCCGTACTATGCGCAGATGCTGGTGGGCATGACCGTGTTCACCGGCCAGTACTGGGCCGACCGGCCCAAGGTGAGCAAGGAGCAGCTGGCCGCGTACATCGTGGACCTGGCATGGCATGGCCTGAGCCGGCTCGATTCCAAGCCGCAGCTGTTGTTTGAAGGCGTCAAGGCCCGGAAGGAGGCCGAGCGCCGAGCCAAGCGCGAGTCCGATTCCGGCGGTCCGGATTCAGACCAGACAAGTTCCGCCCAATCGGATTCCGATCGCGCCCCCGGGGAAGATTCAGGGTTGCAGAACACGAGTTCAGGGGCACAGGTTGCGCAACACTCTGCCGAGTCGGGAGACGAAGTGCTACGGTTTGAACAGGAAACTGAACATAACGACTAAATATGTGAGGACGTAAGACTTTCATGGCCAGCACGGCAAAGACGCTCACCTTTGTGATCCCCGCATACAATATGGAGTCCTATCTCGACCGTTGCGTGAACTCGCTGCTTTCGGCAAGCGACACCAGCGACCTCGAGGTACTGATTGTGGACGACGGTTCGAAAGACGGCACGCTGGAGTACGCGCGCAAACTGGAACGCACCAATCCAGGTGTCGTGCGCGCGATTCACCAGGAGAACAAAGGCCACGGCGGCGCGGTGAACACCGGTATCACGGCGGCGACCGGCATGTATGTCAAGGTGGTGGATGCGGATGATTGGGTCGACCCGCAGGCCATCGACACGGTTCTGGCCACGTTGCGCGCGCAACGTGAGGCCAGCGAGCCGATCGACATGCTGGTGACCAACTATGTGTATGACAAAGTGACCAAGCGCCACAAGATCGTGGTGAACTTCCGTCATGTGATGGAGGCCGGCCGCGTGCTCGGCTGGGATGACCTGGGCAAGTTCGGTCTGGCGCAGTACATCATCATGCATGCGCTCACTTTCCGCACGCAGGTGGTGCGCGATTCCGGGCTGAAGCTGCCGGAGCATACGTTCTACGTCGATTTCTATTACTCGTACCAGCCGTTCCCGTGGGTGAAGCGCATCCAGTATCTCGACGTGCCGTTCTACCACTACTTCATCGGGCGCGAGGGTCAGAGCGTGCAGACCGACGTGATGATTAAGCGTGTGGATCAGCTGCGGCTCGTCAATCGGCTGATGACCGAGGCCACGCCCGAACGTGGTACGGTGCCGGAGGGGCTGTACCGGTACATGATTCACTTCCTGACGATCGAATCATGCGTTACCTCGGCGTTCCTGATTCTCTCGCGCGATCCGGCCAACTACGTTAAGAAAACCGAGCTGTGGGATGCGATTGACGCCTATTCTCCGGCCATCGGCAAGGATGTGCGCTCGAAGCTGATGTCCCGCGCGCTCAATCTGCCTGGTAAAACCGGCCGCTGGATCGTGCGCAACGGCTATCTCATCGCCGAACGCATCGTCGGCTTCAACTGATTCGGATTGTGGCTTTGCCCTGCTGACGCGTTATCAGCAGGGCATCCCTATTACCTCCCCAGCCGAGGTTTTGCTACTCGGCCCAACGGTCGGACATTGCGAAGCTGTTGTGCATCAGGTTGCTGGAGGTGTATAGCACGTCGTTCAGCAGCTTGGTTGTATGCTCGCGCAGGTAGTCGGCCATCTCGTCGTTGGCCGCTTCGAGCACATCCGCCACGCCCTGCACATCCTTCTCATCGCCGTGGCCGCCATCGAGCGGCCATGCATTCGTACCCGTCGATTCGGCATCGCTTCGAGCAAGCAACTGCTCATCCGTGCGCTCGATGAGCCGGTGCCCGAACGCGCGCACGCCTTCCGCATAGCCCTCGATGAACCGGTTCGTCTCATACCAATGCGCGTCGGCCACGACGGCGATCAGGCGGTTCGTCCAATACAGGTTGCCGGTGGAGACTTCGGGCGTGGTGTCGCGCAGGTAGGCAGGCGTGTCGTTGACGTTCGCGTAGAACGGCGCGGCGGCGGTGAACGGACCGGAGCCGAACGATACCCACATCACCGTGCGATTGGCCGCCGGCACATACGGGCGGACCTGAATCGCCACCATATGGCCGGTGCGGTTCACGCCGATCGGACGGTAACGGTGGCGCGATTCCGCCGTGCCGGTCGTGCCGTACGGGTCGTACGGCGTGCCTTCGAAGTGCGAGGACAGCAGGAAATCAACGTCTTCGAGGCTCACCTTGTCTTCCGGCACGCGGCACCACGGGATGTCGTCGGATTCGGGCGTGTAGCGGGCGGCCGGCGAATCCCAGTCCTCGCTGGGGTTGAGGCGGCGTTGCATGTACCAGGCACGCGGCGTGTTGTAGATATGGTCCTTCGGCGTCGCGGTGCCGAAGGCCTTGCGCGGGTTGAAGCGGGTGGGAAGGGCAACGGTTGTTCCGAATCCGGCGCTATGCACGTGACGGCCGTTGGAAGAGACCGACGTTCCCATTGTGCGGTCAAGGTGATGCGTGGCCATGAACTCGCGCAGGTCGGCGCTGCATAGGTATTCGCGCTGCTCGCCGAACGCATCGGCGAGGTCGAAGTCGTCGATGCCGAGCTGGTTGGGGATCGTGGCATAGCAGTCGTCGGGCACTCGGCGGGCGATCCAATGATGGCCGCCGATGGTCTCGACGTACCAGATCTCGTCCGCATCCGAAATAATCACGCCGTTCGATTCGTAGGTGCCGTAGGTTTCGAGCAGTTCGCCCAACCGCGCGACGCCCTCGCGCGCGGTGGTGACGTACGGCAGCACAAGGGTGATGATGTCTTCCTCACCGATACCGCCGGGCTGCTCGGCCTGATAATCGGTGCTGTCCGGCCCGCCGACAGCCGGCCGCAACTCGACCATCGGGTCCGCACCGAGCACGCGCTCGTTGACAGCGATGGTTTCGGTGGCGCTCATCGCCACGTTGTGTTCGTTGGCACCGGCTTCGGCCAGAATGCCACGATTATTCAGCACGTTCGGTGCGATGGTGTACCGGCAAGGATTGTCCGGTAGTTCGATTTCGACATGGCTCAGCACGCTGCGGTAGTGGCGCGGCTGGTCGTCGGGGGCGACGGCGACGAAGCGCTTGGGATCGTAACGGCCCGAGCCCGAATCGTCATCGCGGGCGATGATGGTGGAACCGTCGTAACTGGCATTTTTGCCGACAAGAATCGTGGTGCATGACATGGGGCACCACTCTAGGAGCCAGGCTGGTCGAAACAAAAAATCCTTGGAACCATTGCGATTCCAAGGATTTGTTGTGCCCCCTGTGGGATTCGAACCCACAACCCACGACTTAAAAGGACGCTGCTCTAACCGTTGAGCTAAAGGGGCAACTCTTCTAAAATACACACCGTTTTGGGATATTTCAACTACGGCGTTGCGTACACGTTTGCGTACGCGATTGGCCCAACGCACGGCACAGCACACGCAATGTGGCCCAAATCGCAGCCCAAATCGCATATCGCCTCTAGCGATAGATAGCCGCCGGCGACTACCCTTGTACATTATGAGTGAATCCCCCAATTGGAGCAATCCCCTGCGCGATTCGCGCGACCTCAGACTGCCCCGTATCGCCGGCCCGTGCAGCCTCGTCATTTTCGGTGTCACGGGCGATCTGGCACAAAAGAAACTGCTGCCGGCCGTCTACGACCTGGCGAACCGTGGCCTACTGCCGCCGAGCTTCGGCCTGACCGGCTTCGCCCGCCGAGACTGGACACAGGAGCGGTTCATCGAATTCGTCAAGGCCGCCGTCCGGGCGCATTGCCGTACGCCGTTCAAGGAGTCGACTTGGCGCAATCTGGCCGCCGGCATCCGCTTCGTGCAGGGTACGTTCGACGATCCGGAGGCCTTCGAGCGTCTGAGCGCCACCGTGCAGGAGCTTGACCGCGACCGCGGCACGCAGGGTAACCATGCCTTCTACATGTCGGTGCCGCCGCGCGCCTTCCCGCAGGTTGCCAAGCAGTTGGCCGCCTCCGGCCTGTCGCGCTCGTCCGAGGGCGCATGGCGCCGCGTGATCATCGAGAAGCCGTTCGGCCATGATCTGGCCAGCGCCAAGGAACTCGACAGCGTGGTATCCGAAGTGTTCGACCCGAGCTCCGTGTTCCGCATCGACCACTACCTCGGCAAGGAAACCGTGCAGAACCTGCTGGCCCTGCGTTTCGCCAACGCCATGTACGAGCCGATCTGGAACGCCAACTATGTGGACCACGTGCAGATCACGATGGCCGAGGACATCGGCATCGGCGGCCGCGCCGGCTATTACGACGGCATCGGCGCCGCACGCGACGTCATCCAGAACCACCTGCTTCAGCTCATGGCTCTGACCGCCATGGAGGAGCCGGTGAGCTTCACCGCCAAGGACCTGACCGCCGAAAAGACCAAGGTGCTTTCCGCCGTGCGCCTGCCCAAGGACCTCGCCGCCAACACCGCGCGCGGTCAGTACGCCAAGGGCTGGCAGGGCTCGCACGAAGTGGTCGGCTACTTGGAAGAAAAAGGCATCGACCCCAAGAGCACCACTGAAACGTACGCCGCCATCCGCCTCGATATCGACACCCGCCGCTGGGCTGGCGTGCCGTTCTACCTGCGTTGCGGCAAGCGCCTCGGCAAGCGTGTAACCGAAATCGCCGTGGCGTTCAAGCGCGCCCCGCATCTGCCGTTCGAGCAGACCGCCGTGCGCGAACTCGGCAAGAACGCCATCGTGATTCGCGTGCAGCCCGACGAGGGCGTTACCATGCGCTTCGGAGCCAAGGTGCCGGGCGGCTCCACCATGGAGGTCCGTGACGTGAACATGGACTTCAGCTACGGCCGCTCCTTCACCGAGAACTCGCCGGAAGCCTATGAGCGACTGATTCTGGACGTGCTGCTCGGTGATCCGCCGTTGTTCCCGACCACCGAAGAGGTGAACCTCAGCTGGGAGATCCTCGATCCGATTGAACAATTCTGGTCCACGCTTGGCCAGCCGCAGGCCTACCGCGCCGGTACGTGGGGTCCGGCACAGGCCGACGAAATGCTGGCGCGCGACGGCCGCCACTGGAGGATGCCATGATCATCGATATGCCGAACACCCGCACCCGCGAGATTGCGCACAAAATCGAACAGCTGCACGAGGAGCGCGGCGAATCGGCGACCGGCCGCGTGCTGACGCTACTCATCGCCACCGAGGACGCGGACCTAGAGCATGCGCTGGAAATCGCGAACTCGGCCAGCCGTGAGCACCCGTGCCGCGTGATTGCCGTAGTACCGGATACCAATCCTGCCGATCAGTCCGGCGAAGGCGAACCGAACGAGACCGAAGTGGCCGCCGGGGTGAGCGCGAATCGCGATAATCCGGCCGTCGATTTGACCGACGGCCCGAACGATCCGAACGATTCCAACCTGAACGCCCAAGTGCGATTCGGCGCGGACGCCGGTGCCGGTGAGATTATCATCTTGCGTCCGCGCGGTGGCCTTATCAACCACCCGGATACGCTGGTTATCCCGCTGCTTGTGCCGGATGCGCCTGTAGTGGCGTGGTGGCCGACCACACCGCCGTCGAACCCGGCCAAGGATCTGATGGGTGCGATGGCCCGCAGTCGCATCACCGACGCGCTGCACTCCAATAATCCGGAGGCCACGATCGAGCGTTTGCGCCGCAATTGGACACCGGAAGACATCGACTTGTCCTGGACACGACTGACCGTCTGGCGCGCAATGCTCGCCTCGATGCTCGATCAGCCGCCGCACCTACCCATCACCGCCGTGAAGGTGACCGGCAAGGCCGACTTCCTGCCTCTGGAAATGCTGTGCGCATGGCTGCGTCTGAAACTCGGCGTACCAGTCGAAACTGAGTTCGTGCCCGACGCGCAGGCCGTGACCGGCGTGTACCTGACCCGTGAGGACGGTGTGATCTCACTGGAACGCCCGTATGAGGACCAAGCGCTGATCTCGCTGCCCGGCCAGACTCCGCAGGAAGTGTCCGTGCCGATGCGCACCATCGAGGACTGTCTGACCGAGGAACTGCGCCGCATCGATCCCGATGAGATCTACGCCGAGGTCATCAACGAAGGCTGGGATCTGATTCGTCACTGAAGTCGGTAGAACCGTTGCCACAGCGGCGTTGGCATGAGTTCGGCAATTGTGGTCGAGCCATGCCAACGCCGTTGCTCATCGTTTCCTACCTCATGCGATGCCGAAGCTCATGACCGCGGAGTAATAAAGTGACATATGCGATGTCGCACAATGTACATTGTGTTGTCAACTGACAACACATTTCATTGCTGCAAATGGCTGGATTCCCGGCATGCCACCCGTATTATGCGTTGTCAACTGACAACACAATCCACATTGCAAAGTACGACACATACCCCATATAAGGACCATACATGGCAACTCGAAAACTCATTGTGTATCCGAATAAAGATCTGATGATTCAGGCTGGCGCGCAACGTTTTGTCTTGGCGCTACTCGATTTGCTCGCCGAACGATTGCCTGATGGCACGCATCGCACACGTGTGGATGTGGCGCTGTCTGGCGGTTCGGCCGCACAGCCGTTGGGTTTGGCGCTGAACGATCCACTGGCTGATGCGGTTGATTGGTCGCGCGTGCATTTCTGGTGGAGCGACGAACGTTTTGTGCCGGCTTACGACACCGATCGCAATGCTCTGGAGGCCCGTCGCCTGCTGCTTGACCAGCTGGTGGCGGATGGCAAGCTGCCTGAATCGAATATTCATGAGATGGCGGCCGATACCCGTTCAGCCGATGACATCGCCGATGTGATGGATCAGGCCGATAGTGATGACGCTTCCGTTCGCGCCGCCGCCGATGCCGCGAATGATGCGCTGCTGGACGATGCCGCGAGCGACTATGAGCGCGAGTTGGTGAATGAATTGGGGCCGGAACCGGTCATCGATCTGATGATTCTCGGCATGGGACCGGACGGTCACTATGCGTCGCTGTTCCCGGGTCATGATGAGGTCAAGGTTACCGATAGGCTCGCCGTGGGTGTGAACCACTCCCCCAAGATGCCGCCGTTGCGCGTCTCGTTGACCGCGCCGCTGATTGCCCGCTCGCGCCGTACATGGTTCTTCGCCGCCGGTGCCGGCAAAGCCGAATCGCTGGCCCATGTCTTCGAGCGGCCCAACAACCCGGATTACCCGTCCTCCTACGCCAACGGAGTGGACGAGTTCACCTGGTTCTCCACCGAAGAAACCGTCACCGAGTTGTGAGTGAATTAAGCCCCCTCTGATGAGGGGGCTTAATTCGTCTATGGCTACGCCTCGATCTCAGGCTTGCCCTCTTCGCCTCCGGCCCCCTGCAATTAGGGACTCGCCTGCGGCGAGGCTCAGTGTTGGCTCGGCGGCATAGCCGCCTCGCTCCGAAGAGGGCCGGGGAGCCCACCGGGCTCCCCTAAGCCCGAGATCACGAGGCTACGCCTCGATCTCGGGCTTGCCCTCTTCGGCCCACAACGTGTGGAACACGCCGGGCTTGTCGACGCGGCCGTAGGTGTGAGCACCGAAGAAGTCACGCTGGGACTGGGTCAGGGCGGTGGGCAGACGCTTGGAGCGCAGACCATCGTAGTACGCCAGGGAGCTGGAGAACACCGGGGTCGGGATACCGGCCTCCACGGCACGCACGATTACACGACGCCATGCATCCTGCGATTCGCCGATGATCTTCTCGAAGTACGGATCGAACAACAGGGAAGCCGGCAAATTATCGCCCTTGAAGGCCTCGGTGATGCGGTCGAGCAGGAACTGGGCGCGAATAATGCAGCCGCCACGCCAAATGCGGGCCACTTCGGACAGGTTGATATCCCAGCCGTATTCCTTAGCACCGTCCTGAATCTCGTTCAGGCCCTGAGCATAGGCCACGACCTTGGAAGCGAACAGGGCCTTGCGCACGTCCTCGACGAACGCGGCCTTGTCTTCTCCGGCCAGATCGATGGTCTTGTTCGGGCCAGCCAGACCTTCTTTCTGAGCGTCTTCACGCAGCTCACCGTGCGAAGACAGTGCACGAGTGAACACGGCTTCACCGATAGCAGCCACAGGAGAACCAAATTCCAGACCAGCCTGCACGGTCCAAGTACCAGTACCCTTCATGCCGGCATGATCCACGACCACGTCCACGAACGGCTTGCCGGTCTCGGCATCCTTGTGGTGCAGAATCTCAGCGGTGATCTCGATCAGGTAGGAGTCAAGGTCGCCCTTGTTCCATTCAGCGAACACGTCGCCAATCTCCTCGGTATCCATGCCGAGTCCACGGCGCAGAATGTCATACGCCTCACCAATCACCTGCATATCGGCATACTCGATGCCGTTGTGCACCATCTTGACAAAGTGACCGGCACCATCGGTGCCGATGTGGGTCACGCACGGTTCGCCGTTCACCTTGGCGGCGATGGACTGAAGAATCGGGCCCAAGGTCTTCCAGGATTCCGCAGTGCCACCAGGCATCAGAGACGGGCCGTTGAGCGCGCCTTCCTCACCACCGGACACGCCGCAACCCACGAAGTGGAAGCCCTTGGCACGTACTTCCTTCTCACGCTTGATGGTGTCCTTGAAGAAGGAGTTGCCACCGTCGACGATGATGTCGCCCGGTTCGAACACCTCTTCCAGCTGCGCGATAGTTGCGTCGGTCGGAGCACCGGCCTTGACCATGATGATGGCGGTACGCGGACGCTTCAGGGACGCGGCGAATTCCTCGAGCGTTTCGGCCGGCACGAAGTTGCCTTCGGCGCCATGCTCGTTCATGAGCTTCTCGGTACGCGAGTAGTGACGGTTGAACAACGCCACCGTGTTGCCATGGTGCGCCAGATTACGCGCCAGATTGGAGCCCATCGTGGCCAGTCCAATCACACCAATGTTTGCTGTAGCTTCGGCCATGTGCCTTGCCTTTCGTTTGATTGTCCCATCGTCATCACGCGCGTCACAAAACAGCGCATCAGCGGAGGGAATCATTCCTTCAACGCTCGAAAGTGTATCCCACTTACCACCCACACGCGAAGGCTGTCTTAGGTTCTACGCACCTTCTGCCCGCGAAGCGTAATTACTTGCCAGCCATTCACATACGCCCGGCCTTGGAAGGGTCGATATGCATGGTCTGGAAGCGATTGGCCATGTAAGCGTCGCTGTAGCGTTCGCTGAACCACATCGCGACCGGTGAATCCTGCGGCTGGCCGGCCATGCGCCCATACCAGCAATCCAAGGCCATCAGCGTGAAGGCAATGTCGATCACCATCAGCACCGTGCATACCGCAGTCAGCGAATACCGTACTTTCCATGGAATGCAATTAATCAGAGCCAGCAGTCGCGGCAACAGCCACTTGACCCACACCACACCAATCAGTCCCCAGAAGAACATGAACAGGCCCGAGGTGCGTCCGTCGATGGACAGCCAACGGCCGGTGTAATCCCACGCGGTAATACCGAACGCCACTTCCATGAACCAGCTGGTGCAGTATTCGAACGCGCCGCCGATCACCGCCGAAGCGCAGAAGATCAAGAACGGATTCGCCTTCCACAGGCGATTCAGGCACACGGTTACCAATACCGCACCACAGCCGTAAATCGGCGAGAACGGGCCCCACAGCAAACCCGCGCGGTCCTGAAGTTCACCGTTATACAGCGCCATATGGTAGATCGTCTCCATAATCAGGCCACCCACCGAAGCGATGGTAAACAGCCAGAAGATATTGAAGAAGTCCAGTGCAATATAGCCCTTGCCGGATTGGTCGCGGCCCAGCATGCCGGCCGCCACCGCCGATTCATAATCATCGCGATCGTCCATGCGTTTGAGCGCGCGCTGCAAACGGCGTTCCTCGCTCAGGGAGGGATCGGCGGTCACCGAAATCACGACGAGAATAATCATCTGAATCAGCGGCAGCAGCAGGTTGAAGCCAAGGCCGGTCAGGGCCAGCGACAGCATGCCGTCGGCCAACGTCAACGGCATCAGCACGTAGGTCCAGCGCGCGGCATACCGGCGATGATTGCGCAGCAGCATCACGCCGAACACAATCAGGCATGCGGCACTGACTACCAGCACCACCGCATGAATCGCGGACAGGATGAAAGTCAGGCTCATCGCATCGACGTGCACATGACCATCCAGAATCTCGCGCACGGCATAGAGGATGGAAATCACCATAATCGGCAATGTGGCGAGTCCGTCCAGCAGCACGACCGCGCCATAGATGCGCGCCAGAATCGGTAATCGCTTGGCGTTCAGGTTCAAGCCGGCGTCGTCCAGTTCGACGGCCACCAGATCAGCCACGACTGCGGACTCGGCGTCACGGTTCTCCCGCGGCTTGCCAGGGGTAGTGGCCGTGCCATCGTCCTTGAATTCAACCATGGTTTCCTCCCCACATAGCGTCCCCTTACACTATCACCCGATTGCAGTTTTGCCGAACTTGATGGACAGCCGGTACATGTCTGTCTACATTGCCGGACACCGAGCCCGCTATCGCTTTCAGGAAACATCCAAAAACCATCCAGAAATCTTGTCAATAAGTTCCAGAACGCCTTTCGCTCCAGCCAAGGCACTGATGGCCAGTCCGCACCGGCAGCAGCTCCGGCACAGGTTCTGATACTTCCGGTAACTCCAACTCCGACCAGTCATCCAGCCAGAACGAGCAGTCGGCCATTGATGGCCAATCCGGCACCATCGAAAGCTGATACAACGGTTTACCCATGGGGCGGTAGCTCTCTCATGAGGCGGTAATTACCCCATGGGGCGGTTAGTCCAAAACCGCATTCCGCGGAATAAAGCCATTTTAAGCCACCGCCCCATGGGGATTTCACCGCCCCATGGGCCACTTACCGCCCGATGAAGGTTTTACCGCCCCATGGAGGGCAGCCTCACACCAACACACACAGCACACCCGGCCACACAGCACCCCAGCCACAAAAAATTAGGCACACTGCCCAGCGACACACGATAAGCCGCTGGACAGCGGCGTTATTCCGCCAAAACCATCATCAATCACCCCAATAATCTCCGGCAGCCGTATTACGCTACTACAACCGTAGCGCTACGATTAACGTATCGCTACGGAAAACGTAGCAATCAAGCAACACCAAGCTCCGGAGGTATCAGTGGGCAATATCTTCAAGGTCCTCAAACGCGACTTCCTGCGCCTGTTCAAGGTGCCGGCCGCATGGGTGATCCTGTTCGGCATGGTGTTTATCCCGCCACTGTATTCGTGGTACAACATCGTCGGCTTCTGGGACCCGTACGGCAATACCAAAGGCATCACCGTCGCCATCGCCAACAATGACGACGGCACCGACAACGCGCTCATCGGCAAGCAAAACCTCGGCGATCAGATCGTCAAGCAGCTGAAAAGCAACGACCAGCTCGGCTGGACCTTCGTCACCGAAGCCGAGGCCATGGACCAGGTGGAATCCGGCAAGGCATACGCAGCCATCATCATCCCCAAAGACTTTTCCGACGATCTCGCCGGCGTGGTGACCGGCGGCAAGAGTCGGCCCACTCTGGAGTATTACGTCAACGAAAAAGCCAGCGCCATCGCCCCCAAAGTCACCGACGTAGGCGCGTTCACTGTGGACCGCACGGTCAATTCCACATTCGTCTCCACCGTATCCAAAGTACTTACCGAAGTCATCAATACGGTTGGCGACAAAGCCATCAGCACCGAAGACACCACCAAAGCCAAGGCCCTCACGGCCCTTGCCGAGGCCTCCGGCGACGTGCAGCACACACGCAGCACCATCGCCAAGCTCACCACCAAACTCACCGATACCCCGGAGCAGACACGCACCGCACGTCAGGCGCTGGACGACGCGCGCGCACTTGGCATCGACACCGCGGAAGGCCTGGCCGGTGTCTCCACCCTGATCGGCACTACCCAGACCAACCTGAACGGCTTCGTCACCTCCACGTCCGAAGCGCTTGACCAAGGCTCAAGCCTGCTGAGCCAAGCCGCAGCACAGGCCAACCAAAGCGTGGGCACGGTAGCCGGAACCATCAGCGCCGCCAATCAGCAGGTAGGCGGACTGATCAATACGGCGGAAGACATCAACCAAGCGAACGCCGACATCATCGACCAACTCAAAGGGCTGCCGAACGCCGATCGAGAACCGCTGCAATCCGCCATTGCCACACTGGAAAGCCGCAATAGCGAGCTTGCCGGCGCACTGGGCAACCTCGATAGCCTGAACACCACTATCGGCAATGCCTCCACAGACACCGCCGGATTGGCGCAGCATCTCAATACCGCCACCCAAACCACGGTGCGCGAGGCCAATACCGCTCGCGGCACCATCATCTCCGGCACCATTCCTCAGCTCAACACCGGCCTCAACACCCTCAGCTCGACCGCCAACACTCTGTCGACCGGCATCACGTCGCAAGGCTCACTCATCGATCAGTCGAAGCACACCCTCGACCAACTCGACAAAGCCGCCTCCACCACGGTGACCGCCCTGCACGACACCGATAAGGCGCTGGCCGGCGTGCAAACCAAGCTCGATACGCTGACCACCGACATCAAAGCCCTGAGCATCTCCAGTTCACTCAGTTCCCTGATCGGCACCGACGGCAAACTGGATGCCGCCACAATCGCCGACTTCATGCTCTCCCCCACTGTTATCAGCGAACGGGCCGTCTACCCGGTCGCCTCCTATGGTTCCGGCATGGCACCGCTGTTCACCACCCTGTCTTTGTGGGTGGGCGCGTTCGTGCTCGTGGTCATTCCCAAACTCGAAACCGACGACGAGGGCATCGACGATCTCACGCCAACTCAAGGCTATCTCGGCCGTTTCCTGTTGCTGGCCACGCTGGCCGCCGTCCAAGGCCTGGTCGCCGCCATCGGCGATCTTGTCATCGGCATTCAATGCGCGAGCGCCCCGGTGTTTCTGCTCACCTGCGTCATCACCTCACTGGTGTATATGTCGGTGATTTTCGCCCTCTCCACCACGTTCATGCACGTGGGCAAAGGCGTGTGCGTGGCGCTGGTCATTCTGCAGGTGCCGGGCGCCTCCGGCCTGTACCCGATTGAAATGATGCCCGCGTTCTTCCGCGCCATCTATCCGCTGCTGCCGTTCACCTATTCGATTGACGCAATGCGTGAAACCATCGGCGGCTTCTACGACGGCCACTGGTTCGCCTATATCGGCAAATTGCTGATTTTCGCGGTTCTGGCCTTTGTGCTTGGCCTCGGCGCCCGGCCGAAACTGGCCAATCTCAACCGCCTGTTCGCGCGGGAAATCAAGGAAAGCGACATGATTATCGGCGAGCCGGTGCACCTGCCCGGCAGCGAATACCGTGTCACTCAGGCCATTGCGGCACTGGCCGACCGCGACGAATACCGTCATGCCATCGAACGTCGGGCCGCCAAATTCGCCTACCAGTATCCCCGGCTGCTGCTGGGTGCGCTTATCGCCGGATTTGTGGTGCCGGCCGCGCTCATTATCGTGTTTGCGCTGACCACCAGCGAGAAAATCGTGGTCATGGGCACATGGCTGGCATGGGTGCTCATCATCATGGGCTTCCTGATGGTCGTGGAATTCATGCGCGATTCCATCCGCCGCCAAACCGAGCTCGGCAACCTCTCCGACGAGTCGATCCGCGCCATGCTGTACGGGCATAAGGCCAAGCGTCGCGACACCTCCGCCGAACGCCACGAAGAAGCGGACCCGAGCGCCGCCGTTACCGCAATCATCCCCACTATTCCGCCGACCAAGGAAGGCAGACACGCACGATGAACACCATGTGGAAACTGTTTACCGGCGACATCAAACGCCTGACCAGCAACGTGGTCTCCATCATCATCGTGATCGGCTTGGTGATGATTCCCGGCCTGTTCACCTGGTTCAACGTGGCCGCATGCTGGGACCCGTTCTCGAATATGAAGAACCTGAAATTCGCGGTGGCGAATGTGGATGAGGGGTATCGTTCCGACCTGATCCCGATGAAAGTCACGGTCGGTGATCAGGTGGTGAACGCGCTGCGCGCCAACAGTCAGCTCGATTGGACGATCACGTCCAAAGCCGATGCCGTCGAGGGCGCACGATCCGGCAAATACTACGCGGCCATCGTAATTCCGAAGTCGTTCAGCAAAGACATGATGACCTTCTTCTCCGACGATGTGCAGCATGCCGAACTGACCTATTACCGCAACGAGAAGAAGAACGCGCTGGCACCGAATCTGCTCAACGAGGGCACGGACGAGGTGGCGGCGGAAATCAACACCACGTTCGCCAAGACCATCACTTCGGCAGGGCTGGAAATCGCGTCTTCGCTGGCCGATCAGCTGTCCAAGCCCGAAGCCAAAGAGCAACTGAATACCTTCAACGCCAATATCGCCGATTTCGCCACACGGCTTGACGATACGGCGGATTTGCTTGGCACATACAGCGCATTGACCGATACGGCCGGCGCCTTGCTCGACACCTCGAACTCGCTGATCACGCAGGTTTCCTCTGCCGCCAAACAAGGAGGCAAGGATCTCGCCAGCGCCAAGCAGGGAGTCACCGACGTGGTCGGAGCCCTGGGCACCACCGCTGACGCGATGAGCAGCGCACTGGACGCGAGCGCCTCCAGTTTCGGCGCGGTGTCCGATTCCATAGACAAGCTGTATTCCGACGCGAATGATGGTGCCACCACGGCCGCCGACGAATTGGACCGTCAAGCCACGGCCATTGGCAAGCAGACGGAGAAATACACTGAAATTCGCAACACGTTGGCCGGCATACTGGGCAACGACTCATCCATCATCACGGCGATTGACCGTTCAATCGCACGGCAGAACAGGCTGCGGCAAGCGCTGAATACGGCGGCGACCGATATTCGCCAAGGTAATCAGGACGCGCAGGATCAGCATGCGCAGGTCAAGGATCTGGCCGATCAAGCGCAGAACAGTATCGCCAATATCAAGTCGGATTTCACGGCCACGGTGAAACCGCAAATCAACTCCCTGTCGTCCACCGTCTCTGACGCCTCCGGCATACTGAGTTCCGGCGCCACCCAGTTGGACTCCACGCTCGGCGACCTGAAAAGGACTTCCGACGACGCCAGCGATATGCTCAGCGACGCTCGCACCACGTTGGACAAGGTGTCCGGCAAACTGCGTTCCGCCGGTGCCGAACTGGCTTCGTTCAACAGCACACTGAGCGACGCACTAAACAGTGGCGATATGAGCATGGTCAAAGAGGTGCTGGGCAATGATCCCGAAACGCTGGCCAGTACGTTGGCCGCGCCGGTGCAGCTCAGGCGCAAGGCCGTATTCCCGGTGGCGAATTTCGGTTCGTCGATGGCACCGTTCTACACGCTGCTGCCGCTGTGGGTGGGCGCGCTGCTGATGGTGGTGACGCTGAAAACCACCGTGTCTCGCCGGACGCGCAAAGCATTGGGCGATCCGCGGCCGCATCGGCTCTTCCTTGGGCATTACGGGGTGTTCGCGCTGATTGCGCTGCTGCAATCCACGGTGTCGCTCGGCGGCGATCTGCTGTTCCTGCGCGTGCAGGCCGTGCATCCGCTGCTGTTTATGTTGTCCGGATGGCTGGCCTCGCTGGTGTTCTCGTTCTTCACCTATACGATGGTGGTGAGTTTCGGCAATGTGGGTAAGGCAATCGGCGTGCTTATGCTCATCGTGCAGATTTCGGGTGCGAACGCTGCCTACCCGGTGCAGATGTTGCCCGACTTCATCGCCAAAGTCAGTCCGTTCTTGCCGCTCACCCATGCGGTGACGATGATGCGTGCGGCCATCGCCGGCATCTACGACATGGATTACTGGCGGGCCGCCGGAATGCTGCTGGCATTCGTGCCGCCGCTACTGTTGCTTGGACTGTTGCTCAGGAAGCCACTGGTGCGGTTCAACCAGTGGTATGTAGCCAAAGTCGAGAGCACTAAAGTGCTGGGCTAGTAGGTATTATCCGGGAGTCGCCTACAAACGGCATGGACTTACCACCCTCAGTCTGGCTTTGCCAGCCAGCTCCCGCCAGCGGGAGCGTACGGGAGCATATTTCGAAGAGAAGAGATGACGGAGATGACAGGTACGACGGCGACACCGCGCGGTGAGCGCACGCGCGAGGCGACGGATCGCAAGCTCATGCGAGCCACGCTGCAGATTGCGGTGGACCGCGGCATCAGCGGCGTGACCATCGAGGAGGTGGCCCGGCGCTCCGGTGTGGCCAAAACCACGATTTACCGTCGATACCATAATGCCGACGAGCTGCTGCGCGAGATCAGCGCGATATATCTGGCCATCCCGGATTCCGACCCAGTGCCCAGCCCCACGCGTGAGCATTTCACGCAACTATTGCAGCGATTGGTCGATTGGGTGCGCGACAACGACATCGACGTCAAGCGCGTGGGCATTGTATTGTCCAGCGAGGCCGAGTTCTTCCAGCACATCGTCGACCAGGTGGTGACCCCGTGGCTGGAGCATGTGGGGGCGTTCCTCAAGCAGGGAGTCGCACAGGGCGTGTTTCGCGAGGACGTTGACGAGAAGTTGCTGTTGTCCACGATTATCGGGTCTTTGGTGGCGTATGAGGCCATCGAGGGCAAAGCGATGGACGACGACACCGCCTGGGCCTCGCGCATGGCCGATCTGCTGTGGCCAGCATTGCTGAAGTAGCGGTCTTACTCCTGAATCGAAGCCTCCTGGCGGGCGACTTCGAGGGCTTTGTTGAAGGCGTCGGAGGTCCAGCTGGCACCGGCGACCTTGTCCACTTTGAGTCCCTTCAGGGGCTTGCCGTCCACTACGCCGTTGATGGCTTTGGCGAAGTCGTCCTGATGGTTCTTGGAAATCGTGGTGAACGGGTGCCCAATGATTTTGACGGTCTCGACGTTGCCGTCCTTGATAGTCAGATGGACGTCGATGGAATCCTCGCCGACCGGGCCGTACTGGCCGTTGATCGAGTAGTTGCCGTCCTTGTAGTTGCCGGTGTCCTTCTTGTCGGACGTGGTGGTGGACGGGTCGTTGTGCGATGAGCCGGAATCGGAGCCGTCGGAGCTATCGGAGCCGTTCGACTGGGATTGCGACTGCTCTTCCTGCGACTTCTCGGTCTCGCCCGAGTTGCCGGCGTACGCATCGTCCATCGGCGTGGCCTTGGATTCGCCGCACCCGGCCAGCAGCGCGCCAGCCACGACCAGTCCGGCCGCCGCCAATGTCGCGGATTTCTTCAACGTATTCTTTTCGGTCATATTCACGCTCCTTAAGCCCCCTCTGACGAGGGGGCTGTCAGCGAAGCTGACTGGGGGAGAGACCATCAGCTTGCCATGTATTCCTCACATACTGCTCGATGCCCCTGACGGCCCTACTCCTCGCCGCCGGTTTTCGCGGCCTTGGTGGGGTCAGCGAAACCAATGGCGGTCTCGCCGTTCTGCGCGCCCTCGACCTGTGCACCCGTGGAGGCGGGCTTGCCGCCGGCCGCCTCATAGGCCTTGCGCGCATCCTCGTCATTCCACTTCTCACCGACGAGCACGCCATGGTTGAGCATGATCTCGCGCTGCGCGCAGCTGGCGACAAGCGCATCGTGGGTGACCACGATAATCGTGGTGCCCTGCTCGTGCAGCTTGCGGAACAGGTCGAGCACGATTTTCTCGTTCTTCTCGTCGAGGTTGCCGGTGGGCTCATCGGCCAGAATCAGCTTCGGGTCGTTGATCAGCGCGCGGGCCACGCACACGCGCTGCTGCTCGCCGCCGGAGAGCTGGCCGGGCAGGTGGTGGGCGCGGTCCTTCAGGCCGACCTTTTCCAGCGCCTCCATGGCCTGCTTCTCATCGACCACCGAATGGTAGTACTGGGCCACCATCACGTTTTCCACGGCGGTCAGGTGCGGCACCAGATAGAACTTCTGGAACACCAGTCCGATGAGGTTCTTGCGCACGTCGGCCAGCTGCGTGGCGTTCAGGTCCTCCAGCTTGCGGCCTTCCAGCTTCACGGAGCCCTTGGAGGGCGTGTCCATGCAGCCGATCATGTTCATCAGCGTGGTCTTGCCTGAGCCGGAGGAGCCGACGATGGCGAGCCATTCGCCTTCCGGCACGGTCAAATTGAGGTCGTCCACGGCATGCAGGTCGCCGTAGATCTTCGAGATGTGGTCGAGTTCAAGTAGCATGACGTTTCTCTTTCTTTATTCTTCGCGAAGCACGACAGCGGGGTCGATGCGGGTGGCGCGGTGGACGGGCGGGATGGAGGCGACGATGGCGACCAGCGCGCTGAACAGCACGGAGATCAGCGCCAGCCACCAGTTGAATCCGATGGAGCGTTCGAACACCGCCACGCACAGCCAACTGGCGAGTCCGTAGCCGATTGCGGTGCCGATGAGGCCGCCAATCAGGCCGTAGAGCGATGATTCGATGTAGAACTCGGTGCCGATGGCACGCGAGCTGGCACCGAGGGCCTTGCGCAGGCCGATCTCGTTGCGTCGCTGCGAGACGATCGAGCTGATTGTGGTGCCGACGCCGACGAGCGTCAGCACCAGCACCACCAGCGAGACGATCCAGAACAGCGTCTGCAGCATGGTGATGATGCGGGTGTCGGAGGCGGTGATCTTGGTGACCTGCTGCGCCTTGACGTGCATGGAGGTCATGTCGTTGATGCTGGACACCAGGCCCGCGAGATCGCTGGCGCCGGCCGAATACTCGATGACGTCCACGCCGCGCGTGATGCCGGTGAGCTTGTTGACGTCGGCGTTGGTGGCGTAGATGATCGAGTCCTCACTGCCGCCGGTGTCCACGATGCCGGCCACGCGGAATTCGGTGCCGGAGGTGTCCATGATGTCGCTGGAAACGCGGCCGTCTTTGGTTTGCTGGTCGATCGAGGAGTTCGACGAAGTGCCGTTGGTGCTGGCGTTATCGGATGCACGGTAGCCGATGGTGATGGCGGAGCCGATTCTCAGACCGATGGCGTCGGCGATGTCACGTCCGACCAGCACCTTGCCGTCGGTCGGCCACGAGCCGTCGACCACCCAGTGATGGTTGAGGTTCTTGACCTGCGCCGCGTTCACGCCGGCCATCACGTACGGCGAGGCGTTGACGCGCACGTTCTCGTAGCGGTAAGTGGCGTATTTCGCGGAACCCTTGGCCTTGACCATTTCAGTGGTGTGCTGCACCATCGCCTTGTCGATGCCGGCCTTGCCGTCGGCATTGGTCGATTCGGTGGGTGTGACAATCAGGTTCGCGCCGTACGCACGCATCTCCTCGTTCATCTGCTGCGGCACGGCGAGGCAGATCATCGCCAGGCAGAACAGTGTGGCCGCGCCGACCAGCGACGCCACCACGGCCATCACCGCGCGCGAACGCCGGCGGAACACGGCGCTGAACAGCATTCTGAAGAACATACCGGTGTTGGTCATCGGTTTCCTCCTTCCACACCTACGTAGATAAACTCAGCGGCCATGGAGCACCTCCGCGGGCTTGAGATTCAGAATCGAACGAATCGAGGAGGCGGACGCCAGCAGCACGGTGACAGCCAGCAGCACGAACACCAGCACGAACACCATCGGCCGCATCGTGATGCCGGAACCGAATACCACCCGGCCTATCAGCTGGGCCACGCCGGAACCAAGCAACGCGCCCACAATCGCGCCCAGCAGCGAGATTGCCGCCGTTTCGGCCAGCATCAGGCGGGATACCGCGGCATCGGTGGCACCGAGCGCCTTGAGCAGCGCCAGCTCGCCAGACCGTTCGCCGATCGAGGCGACCATCAGGTTGGCCACGGCCACGGCTGCGGCGATCAGGCTCAGCACGGTCATCAGAATCATCACGGCCTGCGTCTTCTGCAGCACATTGCCCTGCAACGCGGCGACCTGACGCACCTGCTTGGCCACCGCGCCCGGAATCACCTCTTCGATCTGGTAGGCGATCGAGCTCGGGTAGGCGGTGCAGTACCAGGTCTCCCATTCCTCTTGGCTCAGCGCGGCCGGGTTCGCGGCGGCCTTACGGGCCAGGTCGTTCTCCGGCGTGGTCAGGGCCTTGACCTCGATCTTGTCGACCGAATCGGGCAGGTCGGCGAGCACCTGGGCCGTGGAGGAGGCGATGTAGAGCGAGCCGTTGTCCTCGTCGCCGGAATCGTAGACGCCGGTGAGCTTGATTTTCTGCTCGTTCTTCTTGCCCGAGGCGGTGGTCTTGTTGAGGGTGATGGTGTCGCCGGTGGTCACACCGAGTTCGGAGGCCAGCGTCTTGCCGATCACGCCCTGATCGGAATCGTCCTTGGGCCACTTGCCGTCCAGCTGCCACCACGAGCGCATGCCTTCCACGCCCACGACGGTGGTCTCGCCGGTGGAAATCTTGAGGTCCTTGTTGAACCACGTGCCGACGACCGGCACGTTGGCACCGTTCACCGTGGCATGGATGTTGAGCTGCGGCGCGAAGTTGGTGATGTTGAACGACCAGAAGATCGTCTTGATCTTGGCCGCGTCCGACTCCTTCAGAAAGGCGGTCGGGTCGCTGGTGGACGCCGCGCCGCCCGACTCGGTGTTGTACAGGTCGGAAACGACCGCGTCCGCCTTGGGCTGCACGGTGATGTTCGAACCGTAGGTGGACAGCTCGGCGTTGAGCTTGTCGCCCACGTCGAACACGACGCCCAGCATCGATACGGACACGGTCGCCGACAGGCATACGGTCAGCGCGATAAGCAGGCGCCGGCGCAGCTGTCGGGTGAACGAGCGAGTAATCATACGCAGAAAGAACATGATTCTTGTCTCCTGCCTGACTCACTGGAAGTGGGCGCTCAGCGCGTCCAGATCCGTAGTCTGAATGGTGATCTTGCCGTGGCCGGTCTTGTACGGGAATGGTATCGGGTTGCAGCCACCCTTGAAGCCGATGGTCGCCAGGTTGATGGCCACCTCGCACTTCTTGCAGATGATCTTGCCGTCCTTCTCGTAGTAGCCGGCGTCGCCGCAGTTCTCGCAGGCGTCCAGGCCGATGCCGTACGCGCCACCGTTCTTTCGGATGATGATGAAGCGCATGACGGTGCCGTCCTTGGCCTTGTATTCGAAACGGTGCAGGTGGCCGTCCTCGACCTGGCTGAAGGGAATGGTGGCCACGCTGTCCTTGAGCGAGTAGGCTTCCGGCGGCGAAAGAGTGATGGTCTGATGGGTCGCGGCGACGCCGACGGTGAGGGTCAGCGTGACGCCGATCATGGCCACGAGGCTCCAGACGGCGGAGGCCACGGCGCGGCGGCGGAACGCCTTGTGCTTGCGGCCGATGGCTTCGTTCGCGCCGGTCAGCGGCATGCGGAAGCCGGCCACCACGGAGGCGACGGCCGGAATCAGGAACACGAACGCCTGGGCCATGATCATCCAGTCGTTGTGGTTGATCGACCAGGCGAGGGCCACGAATCCCGTGTGGCCTATCGGGAAACCGCGTGCCTGCAGGATCTGCATGACACCGGTCAGGTGCCGGACGAACAGAATCGCCAGCACCGCGAGCACGGCGGCGGTGAACGAGGCACGCACCGCGGTCGAACGCATCGTGCGGAAGATCGCGGCCACGATGATCGACATGGCCAGGCCCAGCGCGAAGCCGAGCGCGCGCAGCAGCATGTCGGACGTGAAGATCGGGTCGCCGGGCTCCACCCAGATGGTCAGCTGCAGGATCACGTCCGGCAGCGCGTAGAACAGGGTGAGTGCGATGTCGATGGCGGCCACGGCGTTCGCAATGTGCATGAACACCTTGTGCTGCTGCCAATTGGTGGTGATGCGGCGTGCGAACACCACCACGACGATGGTGAGGATGTCGGCAATGATCGCGCACCACAGCACCGGATAGTTGACGAACGTGCGCTGGTTGATCACGGCCGAGGCGCGCAGGCCGGCGAATGTGATAGCGGCGATCAGGCCGACGGTCAGGCCGATGAGACGCCAATGCGAGCTTATCGGCTTATCTCGCCCCTCGCCGACCGTGAGCATCACGCTCAGGCTCATCACCAGCAATGCGGGGGCCAAGGTGCCCGGCATCACTGCCACGAATTGTTCAAGCATTCGCGTCCTTTCTCTGTTCATCTTAGGCTCCCCTCCCTGAGGGGAGCTGTCCGCAAAGCGGACTGAGGGGAGTTTTTAGACCGTCCTAAGAATTATCTCCCTAAAGCGGCGTAAAGCCCCCTCTGACGAGGGGGCTGTCTGCTTAGTCAATCACCACTGACGCGGGGTGTAGTCCCAGTTGTCGAAGGTGACCTCGATGGGCTCGGTCCAGAACTTGTGGTTCTTGACACCGGTCTCCGGGTCAACGTGGAGCATCCAGCCGTTCTTCTCAGGGGACTCGATGGAGAGCTTGAGTTGGTAGGTGCCGGCCTTGTCGAGCTTGACGTTGGCGCCGTAGTGCGGGCCGTCGGAGGCGTTCATCTGCATGAAGGTACCGGAGGTGGCCTGGCCGCCCTCGACTTCCTTGCCGGTGGACTTGTCGATGATGGTGTAGTTCACAGTAAGGTCAGGGACGAAGTCGCCCTTGCCGTAGCCGTAGTCGGTGCCTTCCTGGGAGGCGTGGATGTCGGCTTCCAGGTGGAAGGAAGCGTCAGCAGCCTTCAGACCCATGGAAGCAGGGTACATGTCGATGGGCTGGAAGTAGACGGCGCCCACGGTCAGCGGGCCAGCGGCCTTGTCTTGCTCCTTGGCGGTGCCGGAGGGGCCGACCGGGACCTCTTCGAAGCCGGAGGTCTCAGTCGGGGCGTCGGCCTTCTTGGAGTCGTCTTTCTTGGCGGTGTCGGAGGAGCTGGTCGAGGACTTGGTATCGGAAGCGTTGTTGGTGGAACCGCAAGCAGCCATCGAAACAGCCATGGAGCCGGCGAGCAGCACGCCGAGCAGAGCGGCAAGCTTCTTGTTCTTCATCATTTCTCTTATTCCTTCTGTTGTGGTGAATGGATTATTCACGACTTATCTGTTTTTAGTTGTGGCGGCGTGGGCTGGAATCGCTTCCATTGCCATGTCGCAAGTTGTGTTGCGCGAGATGGTCGCACCGGGCGTTGTGCTACGCCTGCGCGCTCTCCTCGTCAGCCTTCGCGTCCGACTTGCTCGCACCGGCCGCAAGCCGGGCCTTGGCCTTACGCTGTTTGGCAAAGCCGACCACGAACAGCGCGATGACGGCGATGGCTGCCAGTACCTGGGCGATGATGCATTCGGCGTACGGGTAGAATCCGAGCCAGTCGTTGGTGGGAACGCCCGGCAGGTAGTTGGCGGGCAGCAGGTCGCCCTCGATGAGCGCGTGCACGCCGCCGCCGGCGAAGACAACCACCAGCACGGACATGAGGATCGAGGTGACCAGGAAGAACGGGCCAATCGGAATCTTTACGGAGGTGAAGCGAATCACCAGGAAGATGATCACGAGCACCACGGCGGCGGCGAGTGCGCCGACCACCATGCCATGCGTATCCTGGCTCATCGTGTAGATTGACTGGTAGAAGATCACGGTTTCGGCGCCCTCACGGAACACGGCGAGGAAGCTCAGCATGGCGAGCGAAATCACCGTGCGGGAAGCCACCTTCTCGCCGGATTCGACCTGCGAGGAGACAGAGGCCACCGCGGCTTCGGTCTTTTCCCTGATGTAGCGGTTCCACGCTTCCACCGAGGACTTGTTGAGCATCCAGTTGCTGGTCCACAACAGCATGCACATGGCGACGAGCGCGCACACGCCTTCCATGATCTCCTGCAGCGGGCCGGAGCCGCCGAACGCGAGCATGAAGATGACCGCCACGATGCCTGCGCCGGCCAGACCGGCGAGCACGCCCACGTAGATCCACTTGGTGAAGCGCTTGTTGCCGGACTTGACGAGGTAGGCCACCACAGCGGCGACCACGAGCAGGGCCTCGAGACCCTCGCGGATCAGAATCAGGAACGCCTGGCCGACCGAGCTGGTGATGAACTTGAGGAAGCCACCCTCCTCATCGGCCGCGCCGCCGTCGAGCTTGGCGGCATCGGTGGCCAGCATGTTCTTCAGGTCGTCGACGTACTTCTTGACTTCGGAAGCAGGCTTGCCGGTGTTCATCGAGGAGCGGCACAGCTTGAACTGGTATTCCACCTGGGAGACGCGGTTGCCGCTGATGGCGCTCAGCACGGTCTTCTCGAAGCCGAGCTTCTCGTAGTGCTGGTAGTAGGCGTCGTTCACGAGCGTGGCGCCCTTGGCGGCGTCGCCACCCTCATAGGCCTTGTAGGCGTTGTCCAGGATCGGAAGCATCGCATCCGCGACTTCCTTCCAAGTCTTGGCCGTTTCCTCGGTGCGCTTCTTCTTGGCGTCGAGCTCCTTGCGCTCCTTGGCGATCTGCTTCTGGAGGTCTTCGGAGTACTGCTTCGGGTTGGCGAGGCTGGTGTCGGCGTCGAGCTGCTGGGCCGTGGCGTCGAGGTCGGCGGTCAGGTCGTTGACCTTCTGGGTAAGCTGATCGGCCTGGTCTGACGTGAACACCTGGCTTTGCAGGTCCTGGAAGGCCTGCTGCTGCGCGGTCTGCTTGTCTGCGCCGATGGTGTCGCTCACCACTTTGTTGAAGTTGGACGTCACGTAGACGGTGGTGTATGCAGCCCCGAAATCGGACTTGGCACCCATTGGGTTGCCGTCCTTGTATTCCTTAAGGCCTTCCTGCAACTGCGCTTCGACGGCCTTGGCAACGTCGGCCCAGGTCGCGTAATCGACGCTGGTGGTGTCGTCGCTCTTGACGGTGGCAGCAGTGGCAGTGGTTGCCGGCGTCACGGCGAACGCGGACTGCGGAATGATGGCGGAGGGGAGGAAGGTCGCGGCGATCATCGCAAACAGAAAAACGATGGCTGCAAATGCACGAGCCGAGACCGTGGCCGACTGCAGACGACCGGTGCTGCCCGACTTCGCGCGCACGCGAGAAACGGCAACGCGCGTATCACGTTCCCGAATCGTGTTCATTTCAGCGGACTGTGCGCAGGCGCGACGAACCATGCTGAATTCCTCTCACTTCAAGTACTCGAATGGTCCAAAACCAACTATGAACTCTATAGAAAAAAGTTCTTGAACAACAGTCTTGATTTTCTGACGGGTGCGAGGTAATAGAAGAGGCGTTTTAGTGCTTTTTAACCCCGTAATTATTTCACCATCTGAGATAACTATGCTCAGAGAGGATGGCTCTCCCGGAATGTGAACGGTAACACCACAAAAAGCGGCAACGTGAGGAATACCGGAATCGGATACCAAAATAGTGCCACGGGTGAGGCATACAGCGACAGCACCGTGAATGCCAACAAACCGTAAGCGGCCAGTGCGGGGCCGTAGCGTCGTCGCGCAGGCCGCACCACCAGCGCAAGACCAGCAGCCAGCGGAATCCACGTGACGTACAGGGCCATCGAAGTCAGCGGATTGCCTTTGCGAACACCGACATGACCATCCGAACGCGCCCACCGATGAATCGCCCGCAATATATTTTTCTGCCATTGCGGCTTATCGGAGGTACCCCTCAGCGGCGCAAGGTCATGTTCGATGGCGGCAAGCCGTTCGGCTGCCACGGTATCGGCATCGCCGTCGGAAGTATGCTTCCAAGCACCTTCAGTCAGGAAAGACGCCCATTGCCTGAGATAGCTAGGCGTGAACAGGTAGTCGGAATCAGTGGGGTACGCGAAATTGACGCGCGGGTCCCACCATCCGCGAGTCACCCCGGCATAGGCCGTGGCATATTCAGTCGGATGCGCGAGGCCGAGCTGCGCCCAGACCTGCAGGGCCGCGAGTTGTTGCGCCGCGGTTGGCCTAGGGTGCTCGCGCAGAGTGCGGAAGGTCTCATCGGTGCGGTGCGGGTTGATGCCGGCGGCGGCCCAGTCGAGATCCATGATTGCGTTCAGTCGCCGCCGCTGAACCTTGTCTATCGCACTGGGATCATCGTGCGCGAGCCGGGCCACGGGCTGGGTGACCAGGCCCCACACCTCACGTCCGGGCGATCGATTCGCATGCGTGGCGGCCGCGCTTAATGGCGTCCACACGCCCTGCGCCACAACGATGGCAACCGCAAGACACGCGAACGCACGACGCCGCGCGCCTTTGGGCGTGCAGACGGCGAGCAAACAGCAGCCGGCGCATAGCACGATTATGAGCGCCGTCCGCTTGGAGACGATGGTGGCGAACAACAGGATGACGAACGCGAATGCCACCGGGCGGCGAGCCAGTACCGAGCCGCGCGTCAGACAAGCCTCCACGAACAGCACGGCCAACGGCAGATAGAACACGGCGTGCAACGAGTCCTTACCCATCGTGGTGATTGCACCGACCACCACATAGTTGGTGGCAAGATAGACGAGGCCGAGACCGATGAGCCAGCGCGGCGAGCCGATTTTGCGGATGTAGCACAGCAGAAGCGCGCACCCGGCGGCGAGTAGAACCGCTTGGGTCACGGTGTACAGGGCCTGCCCGATCAGAGGGGAGCCGAGTGCGCTGCCGATATGCCAGAACAGGCCGAACGTGAGCGTATCAAACAGCGGATGCTGGGTGTAGTAGTGGTGCAGACCGGACGATTGCAGATATTGGGCAAGCGTATCGTCGCGCATCGAACCCGGCCAAGTGAGTATGAGCCACGGCAGCCAGGCGATAGCGAGCGTGAGCAGGTAAGGGAGGAATCGCGCGCGCAGCGATGTGGATAACGTGGTCGGGCGGCGGGCCGTGAGCCAACTAAGGATCGCGGATATGCTGCGGTACGTCTTTGAGTGTTTCTTCGATTGGCGCGACCGGCCGCCATGTGCTGCGGTTACGTCGGCCGCTGTCCCCTCGTTCATGACTCAACAGCCTAGGCGCGATTGCGGGCGCGCGCCGGGCGAACATCGAAAATTCACCTGGACACGGTGATTTCTTTACCGGGGGTTGTGTAGGTGCGCGCGGGTGTGTGGGCCCTGCACAAGTATGCGGTCCTTGTGCGGGTGTTGCGCGGGACTTTCCAGTGAGTCTTTCACTCGCAGTGATCATTCTTCGCATCCGCGTCGCGACACGCGCCACGCCGAAGCGTGCACTTATCCGAAACCTGTGGTAACTTATTCGAGTTGCCTGCGGAACACAGTTCAACTGCGCGCTGCAAAGCATGGAGGATTCGCCTAGTGGTCTATGGCGCACGCTTGGAAAGCGTGTTGGTGTAACAGCCTCACGAGTTCGAATCTCGTATCCTCCGCCCGGATTTGAACCCCGGAAACCGTTGGAATCATTCGGTTTCCGGGGTTTTGCTTTGGTTCCTTCCGATTGTCGGTTCCCTCCAGGTTCCCTCCGTTTCGACACCTTTGGCCCCGACCTGCCGCGCGTGTCACATATCGGAACCGACGATTCCGAAAACGCCTTCGAGCCTTCGCCCGCCGTGCGTTCGTCATCAAAGTCCGACCGCGCCCCATGTGTCCCGTCAGTGGGCCGATTCGAATCCCTTCATGTTCTCCGCGCAGTTTTTTCGTTTTGGTTCGCAACAATCCCAGCCTCCGTATCGCAAGCGCATCGCAGCGAATACCGGTCGGCCCAGCGCGAAGGTTCCCCCTGACCCCCTCCGATGAACGCCACACGAACGCATACGGGTGCCATGAAGGTCCATTCGAACCGTCGATCAACTCCTTGATGCATAGACAGGAAGCCGAGGAACGTTCGTCGGTCGGATGGGCCCGAGGAGAAACCGGCAGACCCTACCGCCGGCAACCTCCCCCGGGTATTCGCCAGCGAACGGCACCGGCACCGCCATGACCGCCAAGGAGAAGGCATGCGCCCAGAACCCATCCGCCGCAAAGGCAAGAAAACACTCGCCAAGATATACGATTCCCTAACCGACCCGGAAAAGGCCCCGGACAGGTCGCGCATCATCGGGCCGCCCACCAAGAAGGAGGCGCACGACATCCGGAACGAATTGACGGCGGCGGCGTGGGCCGCCGGCAAAACGGTGTCACGCATACGGACGGCCAAGGAATACATCAGCATCGTCGAATCATTCTTCCGCAAGCTGCGGGCCATCAAAAACACGGAGGCACGAACCCCGCAGACGGGTATCCCGTCCCTGCGGGAACTGCTGAAGGACACCCGCGTAACCAACCTCGACGAGTGTGAAAGAATGGTTGAGATCTTAAGCGCGGATACGGCGATCCTGCTTGTCGGCGGGAAAGACCTCCGAGGCGAGGGAGCCCGGATACTGCTGACCCTGAACGAGACGCGACTGAAAATGGGAAAGACGACGATCCTCCTGGCCCACGGAACGGAAAAAGACTACAAAGCCGTCCTGCCCGCGTACAAGCCCAAGTTCTACCGGCGATAGGCAAAGGCGTGAAGCAGCGTTCCAGCGGCTCCCCTTCGCCCCGGTCACGCACACGCCCGGCTGGCCGCCGTTCCCTTTTTCGCCTTACCCTTGAATCGTTTTGTCTCCATCGCGCGCCCACGGGCCGGAGTGCGGCCCGATTCAGCCCGCACCGTACCCCCATTCCGGCCACCCACGGGTATTCGCCGCCGGCCGACCTTATCTGGTTGAGATAATTATTGATGCCGGCGTCGGTCGGATCGCCCGTATAGGGCAGGTTCCTGATGATCGCGTCCTTCGAACCGGTGAAGTAATACCCCTTCGCCGTCACGCTCGTGCCGTCGATCCAATGGTCACCCGACTTCACGCCGACCGTCACCCTGTCGGTGATGGGCTGGCCCTCCTGAATGATGTGAGGGGCCTCGGTGGAGATGGTGGGGGTGAAGGGCGGCTCCCCAGCCGGCTCGTAGCGGCTCAACGCGATCACCACGATGGTGCCCGTCGATACGCCGTTCACCCAATCCGGGGCATACGTGTCGGCGATTTTGTCAATCGTCAGGCTTGGGTCGTTCGGGAACGGGGTATTGGTCCTGTAGTTATACCCAGCCCCATTGTCATATGAGTTGGAGTGGTTCGCGCCGGCGATAGCGGAGTCCCAGTAGTTCATCCAGATACTGTGGGATGCGCCCCCGGGGTAACCGTACTGTTTGCTGGCTGAGCCGATGATGCCCACGCCGACCACGCGGCAGGATTTCGGCGCACCCGGATACACCTTCTGCACGCGGGCCTCGCAGTTCGTATCCGCCTCTTGGGTGGCCTCCTTAATCCACGCGTCGCCATTCGCCTCGACAGACCATCCAAGCCCCCTGAAGCCGTTGGCACCGTTCGTAATGGCGGCTTTGGTGCTGTTCCAATCGGAGGACGGGCCGAAACCCTTACCCCTATCGCCGTAGTTCCACTGAAGGTTGAAAGAACCACCTCCACCAACGGGTCCGCCACCGGCGTTGCCGCCGCCACCCGTGTCACCCTCGGCATAGGCCGTGGAAGCCACCACACCGCCCGTGGCAAGAGTGGCGATGGCCGCGAGAAGTGCAATACCCTTCCTCAACCATTTCGGCTTGCGCTTGGGCGGAGTCTTGGAATTATGCTTCTTCAACTGCATAACGCTCCTTAATCTTGACTGCATAAGCACGGCCACACGAGTAGCCTGCTCGCCGTCAAACAGGCAATCAGGAAGCGGGTATTACGCAGGGAGGATGAGGTGCTATTGACAGGGCTGCGATGCATATGAAAGGCCCGCCTCGGTGAGGAGGCGGGCCGATATGAAGAAGTGGGACGATGACGGGATTACCGGTCAGAGCAGGCCTTCGCTGCCAATGGGCTGACCATTTCCATTGTCATTGTTGGAGATTCCACCGCCGGTAATGGTGGGGCCGCTATAGGAGGAGCCGCCGCCGTTGCTGGATGGGGTGTAGGACTGCTGCGGGGCGGAATACCCACGGTTGGAGGAATACCCGCTGCCGGAGCCGCCGTAACGGTTGTAGGACTGGGAGTAGGAGCGTTGCGGCTGCGCGGCGGCTTGCGCGGCTGCCTGCGCTTGGGCGGCGGCCTGCGCTTGGGCTTGGGCTTGGGCGGCGGCCTCGGCGTCGGCCTGCTCCTTCGCGGCCTTCGAATCGGTCACCTGCCTGACGGCCTCGTCCAGCTTCGCCTTGGCGTCGGTGTACGTCTTCGGGTCGGTGACGCCCTTCTTGGAAAGGGCGTTGTTCGCCTCGTCGATGGCCTTCGCGAGGCTGTCGCGGGTGGCGTTGTCCGCCACCTTCCCGTCCGTGTCCTTGAGGGTCTGGCCCGCGCCGTCGATACCCTGCTTGAGCTGGTCCTTCGCGGTGTCCAGCTCCTTCGCCAGCCTGCTGTCCTTGACGGCCTTGAGCGCGGCGTTGAGCGCCTTCGCTTGGGCGTTGGCCTCGTCCGCGTCCGTGGCATTGGCCTTCTTCGCGGAAGCGAGCCGCCACGCCAACCATTCGCTGGGGTTATCGTCGGGAATACCCTTGAGGGATTCCGCCTTCTTTACCTGCTCGTTGAGCTTGTCCAGCAGCTTCGGCTCCTTGAGCTGATCCGCCTTGTATGTGGTGGCTGTGGCCTCGTCCACGGCCTTCATGAGCGCCTTGTCGGCGTTCTCGGCTTGGGCTACCGCCTCATGATAGGCGTTGCCCTCGTGGTGCGTCCAGTAGGCGTAGCCGCCGCCGATGCCCGCCAGCGCCACGACCACCGCCGCGACGATGACGGCGGTGAGGTTGGCGGGCCTGATACCCTTGGGCTTGCTCTCCTCTGGGGTGGCGTCATCCATGGTTTCCACTTCCTCTGATGGCTTCGTCATTGCTCTTCCCTATGTCCTTATGCGCTGACACGTCGATTCGCCCATCGACATGGATATGACGGCGCGGAGGCCGTCAGGCCGAAGCTCCTTATCCCGTGGAGACGTCAGAGACAACCGCGCTTCCATGTCAAACGGATTCAACACTACAGTATAGCGAAAGCCACAACTTTGTGGCCTAGTGAGATGCGAACGCCACATATTTTTGGCGCGTGGCCGTTAAAGACGATTCGAAGGAATGGGCGAGGTACGCCAAGGAGCTGGGCGTCAACCTCCAGCGCCTCCGCGTCGAGCGTGGCCTCACCCAAGAGCGCGTGGCCTATGACGCAGGCCTGTCGAGATACCAGTACCAGCGAATGGAATGGGGCAGGATAGGCAAGGACACCCCAGCCAATCCCACGTTGAAGACCATCATGGCCGTGGCCCAGGTGCTCGGCGTCACCCTCGACGAACTCCTGCCGCAGCCATGGCCCGACCTGCACGCCAGGTAGGCTCTCCGCCGTCGCGGCCCTTGGCCCCGTTGGGTAGGCGGTGGCAAGAATCTTGGGTAGCCCGCCTGCCCCGTTTTTCCGCCCTACGCCCTTTTGAAGCCCGATATGCGTTCTGCCGCCTAGGTCTTACTCCGCCTTGAAGACCGGTCTCCCTTATTTTGTGGGGTAGTCTAGCCGAAATATTTTCCGTCCCTGCCGCCGCCTCGACCGCTTTCGCGAATCCGCCATCCCCTTGTTCAATATAAAGAGAATTTCAATCGGCTTCTCCACTACACCCACTTTCATTTCAACTAGCCTTCCTATATTTATAAGAACCTGTAATTCCAGTGATTCAGGAAAACGAAGTTTTCTTTAACTGCCCTCTTGACCACAAGAAGAGGAGGCACAGTGCGGATGGTTCGGTTCCCGCACTGTGCCGCAATACTTATTCGCAGCGGATTTCGACACCGCTAGCGTCGACCTTTATCCGCAGAGTGATCTCGACAGGGCCGTTATCGGCATTTAAATCGAGCCGAATGCACCGGCCTCCTTCCTCGGCGCTAATATCATCAGATTCGTTTCCCGCCGTCGATCGAGGGACGGTCTCGGCCTCAGGGGTCAATTCGTTATCCTGCGCTCCCCTGTCTGGAGTCGCATCATTGCCCGCTTCGGCGAAATGGTCTTGGCGTTCCTTCTTGAGCCCAGTCATGGTCAGCCCGCACCAGTTACGTGAATTGCCCCACAATCGTGCGCCAAGACCGTAATTCCGTTTGTGTCTTCTGGCGACTTTCGGCCGGATTCGCTCGCATACGCAACGTTCGCTCCACACCACCGCGCCACGCTCCCACGCTTTCCCTTGATGGGCAACGGTTCGCGGCTCCGACTTGGCGGATTCATCGACATTCCTGCCATATGAGGAGTTGGCCAGCATCAGTCTCAGACAAGCCTGTCGCCTCAAGCGTTCCCTCTTACGCTGCCGCTCTTTTTCGGAAGGCCGGAACACCTTGAAGGGTTCGACACACCGCACATCGGCGATTGCGCCATGAACCGGGCAGCATTCCGAGGGATTGACCTCGTCGAAGAGCGGAAGCCCGTCAACCGTGCGCTGCACCCACATACGGTGCAGTCCGACCGTTTTCCGTTCGCTTTCGGTCAGACCGTCGATGTCCGCGACATCCTGCACCAAGCCATCGCGGATGCTTTTGGTCATGTAGCGCAGCAGCCGTTCGCCATCACCAAGCGGGGCGACCTTGCTGGTCGGCAGGTCAACGATCTGCCTGTTCATATCGTCGCCGACCTGTTGGATGTCGATGACCGGGCCCCATTGCACACACGAGCCCTTCAGACGAGTGCCGCCGATGAGCTTGACGAGACCGTCGGTGTTGACGTAGGTCTTTTCGTCGGGGAATCGCAGCAGCAGATGCACATGCGCAGCCATACGGGATTGCAATTCGATGGTATAAAAGTACGCCGAGCGCGGGTACTTCTTCCTCAGCTTGGTCATGGTCGCGTTCAGCAGACCCCCCAGTTGCACGTTGAACGTCGCCATCGCGGCGAAGTTCACATCACGGTCGAAGTTCCGGGGCACACCACTCAGGGGATACCCTCCCCCATGCTCCCTGCCGCACAACGGACAACTCTTCCCCACCCTATGCACGGGTACACCGGGTCGACTGAATGAAGGTGCCGTCAGGGTTACGAACACAAACGTGCCGGAGTTTTCCAGACCCGCCTTGCCTATGCTCAACACGTCAAGCTGTCTGCGCAATCGGCAGCCACTGCAATGACCGCAGCGCACCTTCATGCCATTGGAACGTCGGTGGGGATGCAGGCACTGGGTCGGGTATTTCGCATCCGCGGATGCCGCCGCTTTCGTCGTATCCGGCTCAGGATTGCCGAATAGCGGCACATCGACGTACGCGCCCTTCTTCGGCTCGGCGGCCTCGGTTTGATGTTTCGGGAAAACTGCCACCATCACCGATCACCGCCCTCGTTCACGACGGAGGCAACGCCAGCGTCAGCCCCAGCAGGAAGTCCTCTTGCAGAATTTCGTGCGAAATCAGCAGTACGGCTTCGGTTGAGCTGATTTGCCGCCCGCACCGCCCCAGACCTGCGAAGATTGCCTAGAGCTTCATATGTCATCGTCATTCCCGAAGTTGTGGCGTTCGCCGCCGCATACGCGCCCATTCGCGGCCCACCGGAATCCGGATTCTCGATTTTCCGCGAGATTCCACGTCCCGCCTGCATCAACTGGTCGCGCCTCGGCCAGCGGCTTTCGATTTCCTCGCTCCGCACCAGCAAGGTGCGCCTGATACGTATGGAGCTCAAGCCACCCAGCTCGAAACCGCCGAGGGCGGTTTTCTGAGAGAGCGTTCTTGCGCTGACTCGGTATTCGCGCCCGGCATCGGCGGCCTTCATCCACGTAGGTTGTCCGGACACGGCCCGCCGCATCTCCACGTCATCGTCCAGGAGATTGGGGGCAAAGGCCTTGAAGAACATCCGCACGTCCACGCAACCGCGTCCGGCCGGATGTCGGAGCCGTGCCCGGTATTCGGCGCACTTCCCGCGCCAGTCCGCACCGGTTTCCTGCGCGTTGCAGCGCACAAGATGAAGGAGTAAGTTTTCATCCTTCAAAATACGCCGGATTCCATCTGCGGTCAGTCCCAAGTAGGCAGCAAGGCAGACATAAGTTGTAAGCCATTTCCCCATGGCAAGTCTCGCAATCCGAGCCACTGCGCGTTCCACGGTGGAACGTCGTGCGCTCGGTGTCCTACCGATCAGTTCATGCAAAACTGGTAATCGAAAGCCCCCGCTTCGGACTGGTTTTCAATCAATTTCGACGTTTCTCGGCACTTTCAGCGACGACTATTGAAGGGAAGCAAATGTGCAAATTTTGTGAAGAGCAGGGTTTGGGAACTGACCCACTATCTGAGAACCGGGAATGCTCGTTTAAACATGAAAAAGCCCCGTACGGCATCACGCCATACGGGGCCGATTGTCTTTTTCCGTCTGCTATTTTTTGGTTCCGTACCTTTCCGTAACGAGCTGCATCAGCTCGTTGTTTTTCTTATTGGCTTCCTCAAGTTGGCTGCGCAGTGATTCAAGCTCGCTTGCGGCTCCGGCGCTGTTGTCGCTTCCGGTCTCATGGACAGTATTCGCAGCGCTCATTTCCTTGGTCAGCTGCCTCAACCGGTCTTGGGAGCTGTGCATGTAGTGGGCGGCCATCGAGGAGGTGGACCAGCCGCCGCGCGCTTGCAGGTCGGCGATGGTGGCATTGGTGTTCTGTGCGAAGTAGGTGTTGCCGCTGTGCCTCAGGCCATGCAGCACCACGTCCTCGCAGCCGGCTTTCCTGCGCGCCTTGATGAACGCCTTCTCGACCTCCGAATGATGGACGTAGTTGCCGGTGGCGGTGTGGAACAGCTTGCCGTCATCGCCGGGGTCGGCGTATTCGTCGATGTGTTTCCTGATCTCGGCCACGAGACCGTCCGGAATGGGTATCGAGCGTACGCCGGCCTCGGTCTTGGGATCGCCGTCGACGAAACCGTATTCCTTGGAATAGGTCACGGCGTGCGTGATGCGGACCACCTTGCCGTCAAGGTCTATGTCCCTGCGCCGCAGGGCGAGGATCTCGCCCATACGCAGCGACAGCCAGAATCCCAGAAGCACCACCAGCCGGTATTTGCCCGGCATGTTGTCGGCGATCTCCCGCACCTTCTCCGGCCCTATGACCGCGCGCTCCTTGCCCTTGTGGGCGGAGCCGCCCTTGATCTGGCAGGGATTGAAGTCCAGTATCGCGTTGGGCGCGGTGCAGGCCGACTGCATGATCTGCCTGAGCAGACCGTAGGCGTTGCCACGGGTGCTCAAACGCGGCCTCTCCTTGGTCGACGGCCTGCCGTCCACCTTGCGCGGCCTGCCCATCTCCTCATACCAACGCTCGACGTCCTCCACGGTGATGTCACGCATGGCCTTGTCCCCGAACGCGGGATACAGCACACCGTCCAACCGCTGCCGATACGTGCGCACCGTGGAGGGACGGATCTCACCACGGGCGATCTTGCCACCGAACCAGCGTTCGGCATAATCACGGAAGGACTCCGAACGCCGCTCCTCGGCCTTCCTCGCGGAAGCCGAATCCTCATACTCATCGCGGGGGTCGACCCAGATGCCGCCGTCGATGCGGTTCCTCTGCTGGGCGAGCCACCCCTCGGCGGCCTGCCTGCTGCTGAACACGAAAGGCGAACGGATGCGCTCACGCCTCCCGTCATCGCCCTTCCTGTCGGGTCTGGGATCGGGGTATTCCGCGTAATAGGAAGTGCCGCCATGCACCTTCTTCACCCTGATCTTGCCCCAGCTCCTGCGCGATCCACTCGCTCCGTTCATCGCCCGCCACCTTTCATGGACTCCCGGACGGCCGTCCGCCCCCGGCTCCCGCCGTCGCTGACGACAGCATATCGCGGTTCCCCCCTAGTACCCTCCGTTGGGTACGTTCCGGCAGGAAAACTACGCAGCATCCGCTTTCGCACAACGCCCGGAACCGTTGGAATCACACTGTTTTCCCCGGCGTGTCACCGTTTCTCCCGATCTGTCGGAAAACCGGTACTATGTAATTCGAATCTCGTATCCTCCGCCAACAGGGTTTTGAGCGAAATCTCAAAACCCTTTTTTCATGCCGAAAACGGCGGTTTTTCAACGATTTTGGCAGTTTTTCAACGATTCTCCGCTCTACATCTCCATCCTTTTCGACCCGTCTTTTGCGGTAAGATAGGCGGCAAGATAAGCGGCGCCGCTTAAGCACTTGAGCGGCAGGCCACAGAGTCACCCGCTTGACAGCTTTACGTCGGCTGGAGTTGATCACCATGGCACGCACTTCACAAAGCACACGGCCAGCCAGTCGACGACGCCGGTTCGGCAAGATTGAGCGAAAAGTCAGCGCCAACGGCCAAATCTCCTACGATGCCTCATACATCCCACCCGTAGAAGCGCGAGCCCAGTATCCTCATCTTCCTGCGCGCATTCACAAGCGATTCGACGAAGGCTATGAGACCCAGGCGGAGGCATGGCTCAATGAGGCGAAGCGGCTGATCGATCTGAACGCATGGGCTCCGCCGGAAGTCATGGACAATGCCGACGCCGGCATCAAAGTGCTGTTCCGCGATTATGCGGCCGACTATGTGGAGAAGCGCCGTAAGGCGAACAACGAGCCGATCCAGCAGACCACCAAGGAGAAGTATCAGCAGTATCTGCGCGACTATCTGAATCCGGTTCTGGGCAACAGGCCCATGGCCGCCATCAGGCCTGTGGATATACGTCAGTGGTACGACAGCATGCACGTCACCAAGGACGGACGCGGCGAAAGCATCCGCCGGCATGTGTTCGAGCTGTTGGACGGCATTATGTCCCATGCGGCCAATGCGCCGCTGGATGATGCCGGCACCACGTTGATCAAGCGCAACCCGGTTCAATTCAAGGTTCCGCGCCCCGCCACGAAGCATGTGTACAAGATCGCAACCTATGCGCAAGTGCAGGCCATCGCCGATCAGATGCCACCAAGCCTGGCATTGGCAGTGACATTATCCGGTTTTCTTGGGCTACGCCAAGGCGAAGCACTGGGCTTACAGCGTCACGATTTCGAGCTGAACGAGCAACCGCCCATCGTGCATATTCGCCGGGCCGCCACGGAGATTCTGCGCAATGGGCACAAGGAGCAGATACTTGGTTCCACGAAAACGCCCAGCAGTGTGCGCGATATCGAGATCCCTGCGCCCCTAGTGCCGATTATCAAGCGCCATCTGGAAATCTACATGGACGACAAGCCGACTGCTCTGGTGTTTACTGGTACTCGCACACATGGGATCGTTCGCGGCCAGTCGTTGCGCAGCGCGTTCATCCGTGCAGTCAAAGCCGTTGGCGACCCTGACTTGCAGGGCATGGATTTCCACGATCTGCGGCATTCTGGTTTGACGCTGATGGCCGAAGCCGGTGCTACCGTCGGACAACTGATGCAGCGAGGCGGACACACGAACATCAAAACCGTTGCCGTGTATCAGCAGTCCAGCGCCGAAGCGGAGGCCAAGCTGCGCGCGAAGATCGAATCGAACATCAACGCTTCCACTGGACTGCTCAGTGAAACTGCAGACACAGAAGTCGATACTCCGAATATGTCAGATGCGTCGCTTGCCGCCAACACGGCTACTGCACCGACAACCGCAGAGTCTGCGAGCGCCAAGCACACAACCACCGCACTTACCAAGAACGATGCAACACCGAATACCATGGCAATCGAAGAGAGCGCATCAAGCCCTGCCAATACGCCAAACACCCAGCAGCCCGCTTCGCCAGATGCTTTTCCTGCCAACGCCGAAAATTCAGTCCTTCAAGTATTGGCGGACACCATCGCCGCCATGCCCTCCGATGCCCGACTGAGCGTGCTGAGAGCCTTGGACGATGGCAAACGCGCGAAGATCCTCAAGCTGCTGCCCCTGGACGTACAGGCGGATACAGTTCAGCGGCTTATTCAGGCACTTGCCTGATGCCGGCCCGATCTCTTCGCTAAGCCGAAAAATCTTGCTAACAAATTCAACCAATTTCTACCAGAAGCCAACAAGACCCAAGGCCATTGGGCTCAACCAAGACAGCTGGACTCATCAAAGGAAACACGCCATAAACCAAGCTCATTGCAACCAACCAAGCCTATTCGGTTTATTCCGAATAGCCTTTTTCGTCGCACAATCACTTGTTTTCGTTGAAATTCCAACGATTTCTCGCCCGCACATCTAGTTCGTGCTTCAGCCGTTTTCAGCCTTTGCGCTCCTCGACGCAACGTCATATTCTGAATTTCAGCTTCCCGGGGAGCCGGCAAAGAACCCGGGGAACATGCACCGGTGCAGCCGCTAACCACAACAGAACCATCTAGAGCGAAGTGCGTCCGTATTTGGCGAAAACACTTCGCTCTTCAGGCTCTGTTCCGCACGAGAGTAAGGAAGCATATGGCTGCAATTCCAACGAAGAACGACTATCCGCGTCTCACCGCCAAGCCAGCGCAAGTGACAGAGATGCTGGGATACAAGGACGTGAAAAGTGTCTACGGGTTAATCAGAACCGGAAAGATTCGCGCCCGCAAGGTAGGTAACACGTTTCTGGTGAATCTCACCAGCGTGCGCGAATTCGCAGGTGAGGAGTGAGCATGGAGACCTCATATGAGCAAGTGCTCGAAGCAGTGAGACGCTATCCGCGAGATCTCAAGCTTCAAGAGCTTCCGCGCGACACCTCCGGAAGACAACATGCACAGTGCAGCTGCCCAGCCCATGACGGAGACGGCGGCACTTCGCTGCACATCACCTACGACCAGTCCGACGGCAAAACCATGCTGCACTGCTTCGGAGCGGAACACTGCGATGCCGCTGCCATTGCCGATGCACCGGGATTGAAAATCATCGACCTGTTCGACCAACAAAGCGGACCTCAAGGCCATGCCGGTTACAGCAGCTACAACAGTTACAGCTGCGATAGCCGGCTCACTGCCGCCGATTTGGCGTCCATACGGCATGCGAATGCTCCACTTCTCAACAGAAATGAGACAACGACGATTACACCTACGCACACGGAAAACTCTGCGGAAATCAGACAACAGTACGCGATGCCCAAACCGTACTTGGAACCATTGGTCTTAGGCCAATCCCCTATGTTCGCCGCCATCTGCGCAGCTATTGCAGTTCAGCCAAATATCGGCCTGTTGCACGGCACTTGCCCAAACTGCGGCACAGCCGACTCGCTCACTGTGCTGTATTCCCCGCTGGAAAGCGCCACATTGCTCCGGTGCAGCACTTGCCAAGCCGACGATGTACTCAACGCACTGAACGCTCCCGCTACGCTGGCTCGTTCCAATGGCTATGAAGCAATGATCTACGACAGCGAGCGCGGCACAGCATACGAATATGCGGACGGTCTGATTGTCCGCCGCTCACCGGCCAAGCGAATCTCACAAAGCGGCAACACCGCCGACAAGCACCCATTGTGGATGGCCGCCGACGCGAAACGTGCCGTGGCATTGGGCAAGCCAGTGTATCTGACGGAGGGAGAAAAAGATGCCGGCACATTGCGAGCGCTCGGCTATGCCGCTGTAACCGCAGCGGGAGGTGGCGGCAACTTCGCCACGAAACTGGATCTCGATTCGGCTCGCTCAGCCCTTAGTGGGGCTGATGTGGTTGCCATTGTGGATAAGGACGACACTGGCGCTCGCTGGAAGGAGCAAGTGGCGCAGACGCTGACGCCGTTCGTGCGATCACTGACTTTTATCCAAGCAGCTGGCGAGGCTCACGATGCTTCCGACGCTGCGATGAGCGGCGTGGAATTCGAGATTCTGCCAAGAGAAAGTATCCAGCATGAGTCTGAGCTCGAGCCTGAGCTGATGTCCCGCGCCTATTCGCTGACCCGTTTGGCTGATGTGGAACCGGAGCGACCGTTGTGGTTGTGGCCGGGCCACATTCCCAAGGGGAAGATCGTACTGATTGACGGCGATCCGGCGACTGGCAAAAGCACTTTGGCCTTGGATATTGCAGCTCACGTCACCACGGGAGCAGCATGGCCGGATGGGTCCGCTGGATGCGAGCCTGCGAACGTGCTGCTGTTGACTGCGGAAGACGGACTGGCGGACACCGTGAGCCCACGCATTCGCGCCGCACAAGGCGACGCATCCAAGATGTTCGCCCTATCGGAGGTCTTCAAGGATGGCAAGGAGGTAGCGATTACGCTCACCGACGCACTGCCACAGATAGCACAGGCTGCGCGTGAGCAGCATATCGGCCTGATTGTCGTGGATGTGCTGATATCGTTTTTGGGCAGCGACACCAACAGCTACAAGGATCAGATATTCGCGCACAGGTGATGGCTCCGCTCAAGCGGCTGTGTGAGGAAACCGGCTGCACAGTTATCGCGCTACGCCATCTCAACAAAGGGCAGGGAGCGGCGATCTACCGTGGAGGCGGCAGCATCGGCATCATCGGCGCAGCACGAGCCGCTTTTCTGGTGGCGAAGGATCCGGAGAATGAGGAACGGCGACTGTTCGCACCGGTCAAGTTCAATCTGGGGCCAATGCCACGAGCCATGGCCTACCGGTTGGAGGATAATCCGCTGCTTGGCTGCGCACATGTCCACTGGCTGGGCGAAACGGACGATACGGCGGAATCGCACAACCAGAGTGCTTACGGCCCCAGCGAACGTGAGGATAGTGACGTGCGTACGTTCATCCAAGACTACTTCGACCACAACAAGGAGCTCACACTGGATGGCTTGTATTGGGGTGTGCCGTCGTACAGAGTAATCAACGAAGCGAAAGGCGAGTTCAGCAAGCAGTAAGTTCTGGACGGCAGACGACGCCCAAAGCCACTGCTGGCAAGCAAGAAGTACGGCAACATGTGGTGGTGACTGTCTCCGGATTATGCGGATCATCCGAATCAGGAAAGCTCTGAAGATTTGAGTGCGGAAGCCACGGACACCCTCAGCGGTGAACAAACTGAGGCTTCAGAAGCAACTGTGCCGGATCCGGTCGCTGTCACAAGAGCTGCTGCCATCTTGCCGCCTTCGTCAAAACCAAGCTATTGCAACGTTCCGTACGAACCAGACAAGACGGTGTTTCCCACCTTGTCCGACGACGCCGATCCGTGGGCATTACCGGAGAAAACGCAAGATCTGCAAGGACTTACGGCAGGCGAACCGACATCTGAACTGGCAAGACGGCAAGATGGCACCAGCGAGAACACCACCTATCATCTTGCAACAGGTAAAGCCGACGATTCCGTCACAGACATTGACAGCTGGAAGACGCACCTACCTCCCTACGCAACAAACCGGCGCTACCATCAGCTCAATGCCACGCAATTGAATGAACTCATCGACAAAGGAGGTCTCTGGACCAGCAAAGCCAAACAGGAGATGCGGCACCGCAATTACAGATAGCCAACTTTCTGAGATGAAAGATGCCCAGTGTATCCATCGCAGAAGACGACTCAAACATCTGGCCGCTATTAAAAACAATAGCGGCCTTTCTTTTTAAGAATGAAGAACCGATCAGCACAATCCAATGGCAACAACTCGATATACTATCAAGCCATGCTTAAGGATGAAGAACACCATGAACATGTAAGCGCGTTGCCGTCTATAGCGAAAATAACGCAAGCAACGCCGAATCTAATGGCAATAAGCCCCAACATGACGCATCAGCTGCTAGATACCATTCAAAAAACCCCAGAAATCAGCAACAACCTGCGACTTATATCCACTCCCCTCAAAACAAGCACTTCAGCAATTCAAACTTTCCTAGAGCAGCAAGAGAAAGCCCTCAAAACAATCTCTAACTTATCTTCAAGCACAATCCTGTCTTCCATAAAACCTATTCAGGACAGCCTTCGTGACGCACTAGCAAAATTTGATTTTGCTCATTACGACGAAAAATATCTGAACGTATATTCCGGGATTTCGCAAGTATTAAAACAATATGAAGAGACACAATCAAACCTGCAAAAATATTATCGATCCATAACCCCTAGTTATTTCCATAGCTCTAACGAGTCACCTCATTACTACTCTCCTGAGATGACCAGTCCTTCAGATTTTTTTGACTCCAAAAGTGGACGCATCGAGAGTATAGAAGATTTAAATAATGCAATCCTTCTACTGCAAAAGCATGTATCAAATATACCGTTATACTGGCGAGGACAAAATAATGCCTCTTGGGGACTACATAGCAAATTATTTCGCCTACTGATGACGCAAAATGGAGTTGTTTCCCCTCAACAGAAGCCCAAAACCAAACAGCCCTATCCGACCGAAGACCAGATGATTCAAGCTGAGAAGCAGATTCTTAATCTTGCTCGTCAAGACTGGCGATATGGAAACATGTCTGCTTTAGAGATATTCGCACGCATTCAGCACTTTGGCGGCCCCACACGCCTACTCGACGCATCCTGCAACCCATATATAGCTGCTTGGTTCGCCGTCTATGACCCAACGCACGAGCACGAAGATCATGACGCGCGCCTATTCGCTTTAGCTGGATACGCATCAGGCAATAATGAGCAACCAGACTACTCCGAAGAACTGCTAAGTCGCGACCCTTTCTGGTTCAACCTGCACGATTACGAGCAACGCGCAGCAGCCAACTGGGGAACCGGATCACGCCGTATCGTATGGCGTCCACCAGAATACGAATCACGTATCGCTGCTCAAAATGCAGTATTTATCCTCGATGGAATTCCAATTACAAATAGTCGAATCCTTCAATATTTTCGCAAGCCTACGGGCAAAGAATATTGGAAGAGGCCAGATATACTCGCAGCTTCCTCAATTTATGCAAAGCCCTTCTCGCCAAATCACAACGCACGTCCGAATCAACGCAATCTAGCACCAACGTATTCATTCGTCATTGCCAAGAAAGCTAAGAAAGAGATACGAAGTTACCTAGAAGGCGCGTTTGGATACCGCGAGTCCTTCATCTACCCCGATTTCGCAGGCCTAGCAAGTAAAACAAACAATATCCAGTTCCCAAATCTAGGTGATCTTCAATAGGCTCCAGGACACGGCTGCAAGTCGAACAAATGTTCTACACCTAGAACTATCATGGACTAATACGCATACAAGACGAGGTAAGGTGGGGACATGGACGATAATCGCACGCACGCGGCTACCAACACAGCACGCCCGCAAGCCCTCGAATTCTTTGCAGGAATAGGCCTAGCACGCCTTGGACTCGAAGAAGCCGGCTTCCAGGTCGAATGGTCGAACGACATCGACGCCGCCAAGTGCGAAATGTATCGCAATAACTTCACGGATACGCCGGGCCACACCCTTGTCGAGGGGGATATGAGTGAGCTCTCCGGCGACGATCTGCCCCACGATGCCTCCATCGCTTGGGGATCCTCCCCTTGCACGGACCTCTCCCTTGCAGGCACTCGTACGGGCCTGAACGGCAAGCAATCCGGCGCTTTCTGGCAATACGTGCGACTGCTCGAAGAACTTGGGAACACCCGGCCGCCGATTGCCGTTCTCGAGAATGTGAACGGATTGGCCACTTCTCACTCTGGGGAAGACCTTGCCGCAGCAGTGCATGCCTTCAATGAACTGGGCTACTCCGTAGACGTATTGTCCATCGACACTCGTCGATTTATCCCTCAGTCCCGACCGCGACTCTTTTTAGTGGGCCTGCAGAATCCGCCGGCCGCCGAACAGTTTGATTCTTCCCTGCGCCCTGACTGGCTGCAGCAGGTCTTTGCGGACACCTCTCTCCGCACGCATCGCGCACCACTGCCCGAACCGCCGTCCCCCCTGATGTCTGGCCTCAATATGTACGTCGAGAGCATGGCTAACGACGACGAACGCTGGTGGAACGCTGAGAGAACTGCCAAATTCCTTGATTCGCTGTCGCCGGTTCAGGCAACTCGTGTAGAAACGTTGCGCAATGGGGCAACCGATTCCTACCGGACTGCTTATCGCCGCACCCGCAACGGCAAAGCCGTGTGGGAAGTCCGCGCAGACGACATCTCCGGCTGCCTACGCACCGCACGAGGCGGCTCCTCTCGCCAAGCGATCATTCGCATGGGCAATGGCAAAACCGCTGTCCGTTGGATGACACCACGCGAATACGCTGCTCTTATGGGCGCAGCCCACTACAACATTACGGGTCTACGCCCCAATCAAGTGATGTTCGGATTCGGCGACGCCGTCTCCGTCCCCGTCGTGGAATGGCTTGGCAAGCACTACTTCATGCCTGCACTGAACGGCACCCTAGGCAAAGACCTATACGTGGAGCAAACTCTGCTCTCAAATCACACTGCATAAGCGAGGCAAACAATGGATCTGACTCCCATCAATGATTTCCGGAAGTCCCATCAGGTAAACACCAAGGGCGCTTTGGCTGCTGCCATCCAGCTCAATCGCTTCTTTTCCGCAGACACGCTTCCCATTGACGCCAGCGACTATCACACGAACAAGGAAGGTCAAGTCAAGGGAATCAGCAAAGATAACTGCCAGAAAATCCTTGCCGAATATGGCATCACACGACTCCTCGCAGCAGAGGGCGGACGAACCAGCCGTGGCACCATGGCATTGATGCACGACTACGCCGAGCTCATTAACGAATTACGCCCAACAGCGGAGCAATTCAACGAGATCGAGCAATACTGGGTCAAACGAATTCAGGCATTCTTCACCAGCAAACCATTCAAACTGGAATCCGACAACTCTCTTTCCGTCGATGCGGCTGTAGAACATCTGCTGCAACAGGCAGCGCAGCGACAAAAGGAAAATCCGGGCACTATGTACGTCGGTACCGTTCTGCAACATCTTGTCGCAGCGAAGCTCACCATCGTTGCCCCAGAAGTGGAAATCAACGGCGCGTCCGTTGCTGACGACCCGACCGGGCGCGGAGGCGATTTCAACGTCGGCGACACAGCCATACACTGCACCACTGCCCCAGCATCCCTGCTCATGGATAAATGCCAGCGCAACATCAAGGCTGGACTGCATCCAATCATCATCACTGTGCGCGACCGCGTCAAAACCGCATGGGACTTAGCCTCCGACATGGGCTTCGAAAACCGCCTTGAAGTCTGGGACTTGCAATCGTTTCTTTCCAGCAATGTGCACGAGCATGGCCACTTCACCAACGCAGCACGTCACGAAACCCTTTCGCATCTGGTCAAGGCTTACAACCAAATCATTGACGAACATGAAAGCGACCCCAGCCTACACATCGAATACAACGGCTGATTTGTTTTAATCCGCCCAGCATCCCGTAACCAGGTCAATGTGAAGTGGCCTGATTTTTGTTCCGCCCTTACAGTGAGGCGGCTTGTGCCGCTTGATGTTGATAATACTCGGTTTCCACCGCTTCGGGTGTCCCGTAGCCCAGGGACCGGTGCAGGCGCTTCGAGTCCCCGCCACGAGACCCACCGGAACGTCGCCAATTCCAGGTCCTTCAGATCCGCGAAGGGTTTGCGCCGCCATACCAGCTCGGTCCTGTACGCGCCGTCGGCGCTTTCGGCCATGGCGTTGTCGTACGAGTCGCCGACGGTGCCGGTCGACGGCAGCATCCCATATCCCATAACCCTGGTGGTGTACACCGTGCCGATGCACTGCGTGCCATGGCCGCTGCGGTGGATAAGACCATCCGCGCCGCCGCGGGACGCGGCCCATGAGACCGCCTGCTCCAACGCCTGCAACGGCAGCTCCTGCGTGTTCATGGCCATGGCGCACGCCCATCCCACGATCCGACGGGCGTACACGTCGGCGACGAACGCCGTGTAGCCGAACGAGCCGTTGGCCATGCGCACGTGGGCGATGCCGGCCACGTGCAGGCGGTCCGGCGCACAAGCCTCGAACCTCCCGTCCACCGGATCCGGCCTGCCGCCCGTGCCCTTGGCGGGTTCCGTCGTCACCGGAGTTCTGCCGCGGCGCACGCCCCGGATGCCAAGCTCGCGCATGATGTTCATCACCTGGTCGCGGCCGGCCTCGGCCGGATCCCGGCCCTGGGCGACCAGCTGCGCGTGCATCTTCCCGTAACCGTACACGGCCATGAAGAAATCCGAGTGGATCTGGAGGATGTCGCGGGCCGGCGCCTCATGCCTCGCCCGCATGCGGCTGACGGGACGTGTTTCGAGCATGCGGTAGCCGCGCGGCGTGAGAAACCCGCAGTCCAACGATTCGGAAAGGACCCTGCGGATCGGCCCGACCTTGAAACGGCTTTCATGCTCGTCGACGTACGCGGCCATCAACGCCGTGTCGGGTCGAGCCCGGCCGCGAAAAAAGCCGACGCCGTCGTCAAAATCTCGTTCGCCCGACGCAATTCCGCGTTCTCGGCCCGCAGCCTCCTCAGCTCCGCCATCGCGTCCTCGGCCGACTGCCTCGTCTCCTCCGCGACCGTCGCGTCCGACTGGTCGCGCCAACGCCGCAGCGATTCCGGCGCTATCCCCGGATCCTTCGCCACCGCGGAGATCGCGTTCGTCTCCGACGAATACGAGGAACGCGACTCCGCCAGCAGCCTGACCGCCTTCGCCTTGAACTCCGGCGTATATCGAGTGCCCTTTGCCATGGTTCCATCATCTCCCATCGAGTCAGAGGAAATACGGAACAAAAATCAGTTCATATCAATGCCAACTGCTCTTCATACTGGTCTCAATGCACCCAAGGACTGTACGCATACTTCGCGCACCCATTGGTTAACATGAATTGATTTCCATGCAGCCCTACCGGATTTCCATGTACGCACTCTAGATTTCCATCTAGCCGCAATGCTGTCGTAAGACAGCATTGTCTGATTCCCCTGAAATCGTTGAAATTATTGGGATTTCGACGCGTCTCTCCGACTAGCACTTGATTTCCATGTAGACTCACTAGATTCGCTCTAGTTCCCACTAGATTCTCTGTAATCGCTCTATATGCCGAAGATTCAAAGCCGATCGAACTCTTCCAATGGGTTAATAACCCTTGAAAACATTAGGATTCCTAGCATGCTTGACCCCCTCAACCTCGCACTTCTCACTAGATTCCCTCTTGTCGCTCTTGTCGCTGTAGAACGCACGACCAGCACGCAAAGCAAACCCCAAAATCATTGAAAGCATAGTCCTTACGGCAGCTTCAAGAAAATCAGTCCGCTTACCACTGCTTCCCACTAGATTTCAGACACGAAGCAGCGAGTACAAGCTAAGACTCACAAGACATACCGCATACAAAGCACAGACACGAACCATTCCGCACTATCCTGGGTTCATGGCATCAGACGTCAGTACATCAACACCTCGCCGTAATTGGTCACGCGAGGAAACAATGATGGCGTTCGCCTTGTACATCGTGCTTAAACCACGCGAATGCGATGACAAAGGACTTGACGTGCAACGTCTCGCATCGTTCTTGCACCGCACTCCCAGCTCAGTGGTGTTGAAGATCTGGAACATCGCAGCTTATGATGCCAACCGCAAGGCCCGTGGGCGCGTAGGCATGAAGCACGGCAGCAAACTCGACTCCCAAGTCTGGCAGTGGTATGCCGAAGACCCCGATACGTTCATGGAGCAATGTCTGAATCTACTTCGGCACGCGCTCCTGCAAGCGGACGCGAACAACTTCAACCCAGCACCGCTGGCCTCCGACCGTTATTCCCCTCTCGAAACCGCAACGACCCTACTCGTTGCCGAACACACGCCCACCGGAGAGGAACGACCAATAACAACACTTCAGCGAGTCAACCAATCCTATTTCCGCAACTCACTATTGCAGAACTACCACAGCACCTGCTGTATAACCGGTATGCAGATTCCTAAGCTGCTGATCGCCAGCCACATCAAACCGTGGAAGGCATCGTCAGCCGTTGAGAAAACCGCCGCATCCAACGGGCTGCTGCTCAACGCCTTCCACGACCGTGCCTTCGATCAGGGCCTTATCTCCATCGATGATGACTATCGCATCATGGTCAATCATGACAAGGTTCGGCACTCTGACATCAACGACAAATGGCTCTACAACTTCGAAGGACGCGAAATCTCATTACCGACAATCAGCCAACCTTCACACGAATTCATCGAATACCACCACAAGCACATCTTCCTCGCCGACGCCGCTTAACAACACCAGGGAGGATACTCCTCCCCGGCCTGCTCCACGCTACCCCGGAGTATTGGGCAGATTTCTCCCCGTTATTTTCCACACATAAAGCATGCGCTCAATACAACTACGGCGGCTGCCACAAACACTTTCTTTAGGAAGGGCCGTAGAGTCCTTCATCCCAATCGTCGCACCAGAAAAATGAAGTACAATGATTGGCATTAGGTAGATATGACTTACTAAGCAGGTGAACAACTTGACAAGCGTGATTCAAAGAACAGTGCAGTTCTACTGGCTCCGGCTGAGGTCTCGTGATGGTATCAGCAATGGAACCACGGGACATATCAATTGGATGAAGCGTCTCAGTGAATTTCGTGAATTCCCTTGGGAAAATAAAATACTCGATAATATTATTTTTGATTCTGTAACAGACAAGCATTATCCAGTACTTACAGTTTTTGAACAATTCCAGCCAAATTTTATGCAGCTCATTGATCAGGAACACAAGAGAGTCACTGATTTCATGGACAGCGAGGCATATAGCAACACAAACAATTTAGCAAAATCGTCAGCATTCGCCTTCTTCCCAAAATATTCTCTTGTCAGCAGAGTAAGTGGCAATGCTGGTAAAAGCGTAGACCCCCTCAAAAAAGCACTAAACTATTACTGGCCTGAAGAAGATTATGAATGGGATGTTATTCCCGTCATCACAGCAGATAGCATCGAGCGTTTCAAAAAAGAACTTCGCGGAATAGATTCCCTCACAGCATCATTCACAACAAAAAATTTTATTGATAAAGCTTATGAAATAAAAGGTAATGCAGGAGAATTTTATCAAGAAATTGCACAAAAAGTGGGAGCCGATCTTGATATCGACATTAGGATTAGCCTGACAGACGATACAGCATATGGAAAAGCTCGTCGCGTTTTTAAAGACATAATGCAAGATTTCATCATATCTGCAGTAAATCAGAACAGAAAAGTTCAAGTAAGTGGACCTGATTTCGCAGACAAACTGTTGGAATTAAATTTAGTATCCCATCCTGTAGTAGAACAAAGCGAGATTACAATATCCAATGACGAACCACGATTATTCACTGGCCTAATCAATCATTTAATTGCTGTTTCAGTCGATAAAGAGACTTATTTATACGATATTTCAAAGAGTAATTAATGCCACATTTAACATTAATAAATGGAATTATGGCGCATCCCGCCACTGACATCCTAGGCGCAACCATAATAACCGCTACTTGGTGGCTTCTCAGCAATCCAGTACCTCAACTACCTGGAGATGGCAGTCCCAATGATTTATTCATCGGGCTATCGACCCTCTCCGGATTAGTCATGGCTACAGCAACATTTATATGTACGATGCTATACCAGTCAAATTCACATTTTATGGTAGAAGCACGAAAGAGATTCCCCGAAGAATTAGCAAGAAACTGGCTAAGTATTATCATCTGGACTTTAACGACGGCCATTTTACCTTTATTTTCACTTTGCCTATGGGAGACAAATCGCATTACCTCTTTCGGAATCGTAATCTTTAGCACATCACTACTGCTGGCAAAGGGAGGCCGTTCTATATACTGGTTGAACTACACGCTCTTCATGGAAAAAGCATCCTCAATAGTCTCCCCTGTTTCACGCAACCCAAAAAACACCTGTTCATAACCGTCCGTTTCAACCCGTCACGACACGCCGGAGAGGCGGCGAATTAAGCGGCGAAGCACTTAAGCGGCAGCCCAGAAACGTTGAAATCAAGCCGAAAACAGCAGGTCGCCGCCGGAATCTCGTATCCTCCGCTAGCAGGGCTTTCGAAGAAATTCGAAAGCCCTTTTCTTTTGCCGAAAACAGCTTCCTTTCAACGATTCCGAACGGCTTGGACAATAGTTTCCTTGTAGTGTCTTCAGAGGGTGTTCGGCCCGACGATATCGGTGGCACGTTACGTGGTGCATCCGGTAGGCCAAATCGGTGCACCACTCTATGCCTGAAGGGAGCCACTCATGACATTCGATGATCGATCGGCGTGCCATAGGAGAACGTCTCCGTCGATTCCGACGGTGTTTACACTTTTACATCTTCCTACACCTTCTTACACTTTTCCTTCAGGTCGAAAAGTGTTGGAAGTATTGGAATCATTGGGATTGAAGACCATTTTCCTTTACACTTTTGCTCTTTTCGCGGGTCTATTGCACAAGGGATCCTCAAAATGCGTTGGAATCCTTGGAATCTTTGGGATTCAGGGATCCGGAGGAATGCGATGAGCGGGCGCCGTAGGATTCGGTTCGGTCGTGTCCAGAACCTCTAGGGACGGAAAACGCAGGTATGTGGAGGCACGCTACCAGCCGCCGGTATGGGCCTATGCCAAATGGCCCGATTTGCCGAAGCATTATTCGAGACGATTCGACGCCGACTACACCGCAATGGCTGAGGCCTGGCTCGCTGACGTTGAACGGCATATAAGACTCGGCGACTGGGAACCGCCCAGAATCGTGGTGAGCAAGACGAGGGCGACGGCGGGAACATCATCGGGGCTATCCTCGCCGGCCATGACGGCAGACGGTCACGCATCTATCACACTGCGGTCCATCCTGAAGCGCGCGGCATGGGTGTTGGCTCACTTTTGGCCGGGCATGCGGTCGAGGCGCTTCGCGCACTCGGGTTGCCGAAGGTTGCCGTCGGCGTATATGCGGACAACAAGGCCGGCAACGACTTCTGGGAGCAGCAGGGCTTTGCAATCCGAGACGACCTGGTCTATCGCGAGCTTTCCTTGTAAGGTGTCCACCCGCAATCCGGCTTTTGCGGTCGGTCATTCACTCGTTTCGTTGCCGCACGCACATTTCATGTCGACGATCTGTTGACTCTGAATCGTGATTCAAATGATCCGGGCCGTATGGCCTATGGATTCGATGTCGGTTTGCTTCAATCGCACAGACGTCTGATGCACACAAGTCCGCACCGGATATTGAAACACTCAGTCTTCGATGACGCTGGGAATCGGCGCCACTTTTTTGCGCGGCGGCCGCTTATGAAGGTGCATATGCCGTCGGAGACGGTAGCCTTCCGGCCGTATGACTTCCTCATAGATGTAAGCAGCGGACCATGGGACTACGGTCTCCCCGGTTCTGCTAGATGTATAGATTGTTTTTAAGAAAACATAGAAAGTATGGGAGATATAAGTAATCGTGACACCTCTTGTCGGCGTGAAGGTATGGAAAAGCGCAAATTTCCTTCTGGCGGGCTTTGAGCGGCGAACAGAGTGGTACACTCATTCTGGGAATTGGTAGAAAGCCTTGCTGTTGCTGGGTTTGTGGGTTTCGGTAGATAGAGTCTCCATGATGTGCGCAGACCTCATGATGCGACGGGCTCGCCTGTTCGGGCCGCTGCTCGCCTCCGGCTGCGAGGTGCTGATCTCGGGGGGAGGGGACGCGCCGCGTGCGATTGTTCGACGGTGAGCGGGCCTTGGTCGGGAACGCCACGGCCAAACGAAGAAGGGAATTCACGGAGACGCGTCTTTTGGCCCACGGGGCCTTACGACGTATCGGCCATGACGGGCCCATACTCAAAGGTTCGGATGGTGAACCGCTCTGGCCATCCGGCATCGTGGGATCGCTGTCGCATTGTCCGTCGCTGTGCGTCGCCGCCGTGGCGTCGGCGGAAAGAATCCGTGCCGTGGGAGTGGACGTGGACGATTCGGACGGATTGTCCGACGGGATCATGCGGTTCGTGTTCTCTTCCGAAGAGCTCGCATCATTGCGTATGGCCTCCTCGGTGGAACGTAGGGCGGCCTTCTGCGCGAAGGAGGCCGCCTCGAAGGCGTTGTCCGCATTGGACGGGACGGGGGACTTCCGTAAGGTATCCGTGAGCCTGAAGGCGGATGGAACGTTCGCCGCTGTGAGACGGGGGATGTGGCGTTGCGCGGCCAATGGCGATTCTACGATCGGCTGGTATCCGCGATGGTCGCCGTTCCCTCGGAGACCGTCTGAGGGGCGCGGACCCCTCGAATGAGCAGCCGGAGCAGAAAGGAATAGGCCGCATCGTCATCGTCGACGGGCGTATCATGTTCGGGTCGTGTCTCGAATTGGACGAATCCGTGCACGGCGGACCATATGGACCATGCGATGAGGTGCGGGTCATCCCTCCGGATCTTTCCCGCGGCCTGCCCGTAGCGCACCAGCTCGGTCATGGCGGCGAGGCATGCCTCCGAAGCCTCGCCCGCATGCCATCGCCACAACAGGGCGTAGATGCCGGGCGACGCCTTGGCGTGCCCGCGGTATACGACTCCCGCATCGTAGAGTCTTTGCAGGGGATCCTCGGTGGTGACGCGCAGGAGCTTCTCCCGTAACGTCTGAAAACTGTCGTCGATGAGAGCGTCGATGACGGCCTGCTTGTCGCCGATATGCCGGTAGATGCTCGCGGGGGACACATCCGCCTTTTCCGAGAGAAGCCGGATGGTGAAGGCGTCATAGCCGTCCTCTTCGATGATTCGTTTCGAGGCGTCGAGTATGAGGCCCCTGATCTCGGTGGTGGGCGTCCGCTGGCTTTTTGTCGTTTTCCGAATAGTCCTCATATGCTTCTCCGCATCATCCCGCCGTTACGGATGAAAAACGCCATCCGGCCCGTAGGTCCCTGCACCGTCCCATGATGGGTGGGGTCGAAGGTCCAGCCACGCTCTTGGACCGCGCCTCGATGGGTGTGATGGCTGATCCCACCGCATTGAGATTGCCACCGAGCCAAGACATGTCGGGGGACGCTGGCCGGCGCGGGCGTGGAACATGCCGACGCTCTGGCTGCCGTGACCGGGGAAGCATGCCGCGATGTCACTGATGGGGTTGCGTGTGTCCTCCGCTATCGCGCCGGCCGTCAGGAGACGGTCCGTCATATCCGTGTCCTTGATCCGTGGGATCCGTCCGTCGTCTTTCATGATGGATGTTCCTTTCTATTGGGGGAGATTGCCTGAATCGTGTTTGGGAAGTGTGATCCAGCAGAGCAGCGCGAACGCCAATGCGAGGGCGCAGGCGATCCAGCATGCCGCATGCGTGGCGCTCATGAAACTGGTCGAGACGGACTGCTCCACGGTCTGTCGGATGCCTGCCGGCAGGTGCGGAAGGATCGATTTCGCGGCCATCACCGAATCCTCCGCGGCTTTCGCGATGGAAGACGGGATCTGCAGTCCGGACAACGAGTCCGAGAGCTCGTCGGGGTAGACGGAGGAGATCGCGGACCCCATGACGGCGACGCCCAGCGTGCCGCCGATCTCACGGATCGTGTCGTTGACGGCCGATGCGGCGCCGGTCGAGCTTTCCGGTACGGTGCTCATCAGGGCGTCCGTGGCGGGCCCTTGAATCAGGGCGATGCCGGCCGCCATCAGGGCCATGGTGGGTACGACCACGAACCAGTAGCTGCAATGGGCGTCGACACGCGTGACCACGAACATGCTCGCCGACAGGAACAGCAGTCCCGTCGAGACGACCGACCGGTATCCGAAACGTTTCGCCAATTGCGTGGCGAACGGGGCGACCGCCGCCATGACCACCGCGAAGGGCAGCGTCGCGACCGCCGTCTGCAATGCGGTGTATCCACGCAATGCCTGGAACCATTGGGTGGTGATGAAGATGAAGCCGAACAGGCAGAAGAACGCGACGCAGATCGCGCAGGTGCTGCTCGTGAACGTGGCCCTTCGGAACAGGCCGACATCGATGAGCGGGGCGTGCGTATGCCCCTCGACCGCCGCGAACCCCGCAAGTATGATCAGGGCCGCGCAGATGCCGCCTATGACCTGCCAGGAGAGCCAGCCGTAAGTCGGGCGTTCGATGATCGCCCACACCAGCAGGCCCACGCCGGCCACCGATAACACGGTGCCGGGGAAATCGAACCTCTCGGAACGGTACGCCCGTACCTCGGGCACCGCCACCGCGATGCAGGCCAGCGCCACCACGCCGATGACGGAGCACACCCAGAAAATGGAATTCCACGCATAGTGCTCCAGCAGGACGCCGCCGATGATCGGGCCCAGGGCGATGCCGACCCCTGATGTCGCCGCCCACAGGCCAACGGCCAGGCTACGGTACCTGGAGCCTTCGAAGATGACGATGATTGACGACAGCGTCGCCGGATAGATCAGCGCGGCGCAGACCCCCAACACCACGCGCAGCGTCACCAGCTGCCACAGGGCCCAGGAGAAGGCCGTGGCTGCGGAGACCACGGCGAATCCCGCCAATCCGACGAGCAGCATCCGTCTTCTTCCCCATCGGTCGCTGAGTTTGCCGGCGGGCAGGAGCAGCGCCGCAAAGGACAGCGTGTAGGCGTCCACCACCCATTGCAGGTCCGTGGACGAGGCGTTCAACGCATCGCTCATCGTGGGAATCGCGACGTTGACGATGGTGTTGTCCATCACGACCAGCAGCACCGCCAGACACAGGGCGGTGAGGGCCAGCCCCCTGTTCCCGGACCGTGCGTGTCTCCGGACCGGCATGGGGGTGGGAATCAACGAACGTTCAGATTGCATATCAATGTTCTCCTACCGTGTAACAATGTTATCTACAAATGAAACAATACTCCTCTCCGTGGGGGGGGATCGCCACCATCCGTCAGCGAGGCATGGAAGTGCTCCGCGTGCGGACGGACCCACCGTCGGCGCCATGAACCATGCCGCCGCCCGTGGCGCGGGAACGGGAAGGCTATGCGGCGTCGCCCGGGGTCCGCAAACCCCATGGCATGTTCCGGGCCCGGGAATGCCACGGCCGATGGGTCCTCCAAAATCAGCGCCGTCCGCTTCCGGGCGGAGAGTTCGTGCGGTCGCTTTGATGACACGGCCGCCGTCCCGTCGGGACGTTCGGCATCACCCGATTACCGGTCCAACCCTCACGGCGGGACCATGACCCGTCGAACTTCAATGAGGAAAGCGCCGGCCGACCCTTTGCCGGAAAACGCGAACCGTCGGCACGCCCCGCTGAAGCGACGCCGACGATGGTTTCGGATGGTGGGCGGTCCCGATCGCCCGATCCTTCTCGATCCACCGCCCGGCGATCGCCGAACGCCCGTGGCGGCTCACGATGGTTGCAGGCCCATGCCCATCCAAGGCGTTGGCCGCATCCTGCAAAAAACCAGGTCCATCGTACGCCCGAACATGCGAATCTCCGTACGCCGGCGTGGATATCCCGCATAGGCGGGATATCCGTCGGGGAGATTCCACTGACAGCGTGACCGGTCACTCATGCGCCGGCGGGAGACGCTACCATGAAGACGCGAATCATGTGAATCATCACGCAAAGGAGCATGACGTGAACTATCTGGAACATCGCCGACAGCACAAGGACGCGCTATGGGAACAGCTACGGGAACCACATCAAGCCCCACATAGGAAGCGTACCGATAAAGCGGCTGACGGCATCGCAGGTGCAGGCCGCGTTCAAGTCGTACATAATTCCTGAAGCGGAATAGCCACATCGCACACTGGTTTTCTCTGAATTCCGAGATTCTTTCTCTGAATTCAGAGATAAATCTCGGGATTCAGAGAAAACCGTTCAAGAATGATCTGCGTATCTCATTCAACGTACTGCCGCATACCGCACGTTGCGTCCACTGCCGATCTTCTTAGCGCGTCCTTCAAGGACTAGTTTTCGCAACTGGTAGTACGCCTGATTCCCCTCAAGATGCAGCAATTCCATCACATCGTTTTTGCTCACTGATTTCTGTTCATGCATTAACTTGATGATCAGTTCGGGATACCGTACCCTATCGATGTCTGATTGGCGAACGTAATCCATCGCCCTACCGCTGCGCCGATACACTTTCGCACCCAACATATACGTGCTGCGAGCTCCAACGCCAGCGCTTTCAACAAGCCCCGCCTCCGTCGGCTGCCCCAATACGGTGCGCAGACGCTGGTCACTCATGTCCAGGGAGCCCGACAACACATCAAAGCCACAACGACGTTCACTCTTGAGCTTGTCCAAAATAAGCAGACCATCGAGAGACATGGACTTGCCGCTGCGCTCACGTTCCTCGGCCAGCAGTTCCACAAACGCCTTGTCGGGCACACTACGAGGCAACAGCACCGACACTCCACGCCTGTTGGACCTCGAATAATCAGGCAGAGGACGACCATAGTTCAAAGCACCCTCGAATATACGGTCGATGCCGCGCCCCGTACGTTCGGCGAGACCGGTTCGCTTCAACGCATCCATCAGGCATGGATTGCGGCCATGCGGTTCGGCGGTAAGCAGATTATGGATGTTGATGCCCTCCACGAACCCGCCGGGATTGGCGATGGTAAGCCCCGCATCATCCAACTGCACGCGCACACGTCCCAGCAGAGTGTAGTCACGATGGCCGAAGGCGTTCACCAGCGCCTCTCGGAACGCCCGATGGTCGAATTCCGGCACCATCATTGAGAACAGACCGATGGATAGCTCGACGCTTGGATTCCAAGGAGAGAACATGTCGTTGATTTGCTCGATGGTCTTCAGCAACGGTCCGGCATAGTCTTGGTTGACTTTGATATCCGTACCAGACATGACTTGGAAAGACGCCCGATGAGTCGGAACGAAGCGTTTCAGAGACTCCCCCTTGCCCAGCAACAGCAAACCGGTCAGCGTCGGCATGGTCTTGCCATCGACGGTCACCGTCAATTGCAGGGATTTCTCCAGCTCCTCATCGGTCAGTTCCAACAAATTACGGTCACTGGATTGGTAGGTGCCGATAATCCGGCGCAGACGGTCGCGTTCAAGGGGATCGAAATCATCACGGGTCGCATCCGGCACCGGCTGCGCGGAAAAGTCCAAACGTCCCAAATCGGACAGGCGCGTGGCGATCTCGTACGGGTACATCGGCACGCTCTCCGGCGTACCATCCACCTTCATACGGCGTCGCAACACCTTGCCCGACTTGGTCGAGACCACGCTGCGGGATTTCGGCACATCGATCTGCATCACCGGCGTCTTCTCCGTCCCGACGATCTGCGCACGAGCGGAAACCGGAGGAACCGTACGGGAGTAGGGAGTAGAGTGGCGGCGTCGACCGACGCACGTTCTCGCCATAATTTCAATCCCGAAAAGGAGCCTCGTCGCAACCATGACATCACATCTTGCCGAAGCAGGACGCACGTTGGTTCCCCGCAAGGAAGACAGATACGGTCTGCTCTCCCCCGCCTTGGTGGTGCTGACGTTCGTCGCCGGGCTGGTGGACGCGCTGAGCTACCTGTCGCTGGGGCATGTGTTCGTGGCCAACGTGACCGGCAACATCGTGTTTCTTGGGTTTTCGATCGCCCATGCCCAAGGCTTCGTCTGGTGGACGTCGGCGCTGACGCTCGTCTCCTTCATGGTCGGCGCGCTTATCGGCGGGCGCATCATCCGGCGATTCGAGGAGAACCGGGCCAAGCATCTGTTGGTTTCTACCTGCGTGCAGGCGTCGTTCGTACTCGCCGCGCTAATCGGTGTCTATCTTTTGAACCAGCTCATCACCGGCCCCGCAGACGATGCGTCCGGCGTCTCCTCGATTGCACGGCTTGCACAGACCACCCAGGCCTCACAGGCCTCACAGCCGAGCCTGAACTTCCCCACCGCACGGCACATCGACCTGCACATCATCCTGCTGATCGTGCTGCTCGCCCCGGCAATGGGCATCCAGAACTCCACCGCCCGCAAGCTGTCGGTGCCGGACCTGCCCACCACCGTGCTCACGATGACGCTGACCGGCGTCGTCGCAGACGCTTCGGCACACGGCCACCAGCAGTCGAAGCTCGGGCGGCGTGCGGTCGTAATGCTGGCGCTGGCGTCTGGCGCGCTGACCGGCGCGCTTCTGCAGGCGCACGGACACGAGAACATCATCTTGATGGTGATGCTCGGGTGTCTGCTGGCGGTCATCGCGATGATGATTCCGCACGTCCATTCGGATGCGCCGTGGGTCACCGGCCGGCAATAGCCTCTGGCGCATACTTTCGCCATATGAGACAAAAACGGCCACGCCACAGCGCAACCAGTAGGAAACGCCCGGCAATCTCGGCTCTCCTCGATATGTTGGATACCCGTTGTTTGAAACAGGCCCTCCGCAAGATACAAACAGGGGCAGTGAGAAGGAGAGGTAAATATGACTGACGCACAGCAGGCGAACGGCAACCAGCCCGAATCCCAGAACCAAGCAGAAGCGACGGCACAGCCGCACAACAAGCGAGTGACGAAGTGGGTCGCTATAGTGATTGCCATCGTGGCGGTGGCGATTATCGCCGCGGTCGCGGTGTTCGGCACCCGCGCATACAGCGCGTCTCAGTACGATAGCGCAGTGGCCGCCTGCGCCGCCGCCTCGGAAGACGTACGTAACGCCACCAACGACTACAACAACTTGGTCAATGGCGATGCTGCAGAAGCCGCCGCTCTGACCAAGGCAGACGTCTCGGACGCCTCCGCTCTCGACGCGCTGTCCAAGGAACTGACCGTGGAACTGCCGACGTACGAAGGCTGCGTGGCCGACGACACCAAGGGCTACCAGGCCGCGACCAAGAAACTCGAACAGCAGGTCACGTGGTACCACGAGCACACCACGTCGCTGCAGAAGGCTGTTGACGCCGTCAACGCGGTCAAGAAGTAAGACGAGGGCGGTCTCCCTCACGTTTTCAGGATCGGACAGCGCTCAAGTCGCGGCAACGCGCGATGTCAGCCGGTCCTGCACGGCCCGAAACGGCAGAAATCCCGCGCCCCTTACGTTCGGACGCGGGATTTCTGCCGTTTTTGAGTCACGGATTGGGACTATAGCCCAGTCTTTGCCCCAGAGTTGTCTATTCAGGATTACCCTCTCGGCCGTATCTCATGAGCAGGACGTGTAAAAACAAAAAACCCTCGCTAATCCGCGAGGGTTATTGGCTGGGGTGCCTGGACTCGAACCAAGAATGGCTGAACCAGAATCAGCTGTGTTGCCAATTACACCACACCCCAATTTGGCTTGGCGTAGCAACTCCGAAGAGTTGTTCGTCGTACCCCCAACCGGATTTGAACCGGTGTTGGCGCCGTGAGAGGGCGTAGTCCTAGACCGCTAGACGATGGGGGCATATTCAGTTTTTCAACCGGCTGCGAGGCGAACCGCGCAACAGGTAGATATATTATGCGCTACCCCGCTCTCACGCAAATCCCGGCGTGTCGCGCCATTTTCCGCCGTTCTGCGGGAACACCCCATGCAACGCGAAAGCGGGCATCCGTATGTACGGATGCCCGCCATGCGTCACGCTCCCATCATCCGCCGGCGTGCGGTGGACGACGCATCACAGATGCGCCCGCAGGCCCTTGAGACGGGCGACGGTGATCGGCTTGCCAACGATCTCCATCGATTCGAACAACGGCGGGGAGACGCGGCGTCCGGACATGGCCACACGGACCGGGCCGAAGGCGAGGCGCGGCTTGTAGCCGCCCTCCTCAACCAGAGCCTTGTTCAGGGTCTCGTGCAGGTTGTCGGTCTTCCAATCGACCTCATCCACGCCTTCGAGTGCGGCGATGGCCTTGTCCAGCACCTCGCCGGCAGAATCCTTCAGCTGCTTCTTGGCGTCGTCCGCAGGCTCCAGATACTCCTCGGTGGACAGCAGGGAGCCGACCATGCCGGCGACCTCGCCCAGCAGGCGCACGCGCGGCTGAACCAGCGGAGCGGCGGCGGTCAGCACCTCACGCTCACGGTCGGTCAGGGCATCCCAGTTGTCGGCGGAAACCACACCATCGCGGTGCAGGTACGGCACCGAGCGGCGCAGGAAGTCCTCGGGCTCGAGCATACGGATGTGCTCGGCGTTGATGGAGATGGCCTTGTCGATGTCGAAGCGGGCCGGGTTGGCCTTGACGTCGCGCACATCGAACTTCTCGACCATCTCGTCCATGGAGAACACGTCGCGATCCGGCGCGATCGACCAGCCGAGCAGGGCCAGGTAGTTGAGCAGGCCCTCGCGGATGAAGCCGTTGTCGCGGTGGTTGAACAGGTTGGATTCCGGGTCGCGCTTGGAGAGCTTCTTGTTGCCCTGGCCCATCACGTACGGCATGTGGCCGAACAGCGGCATCTCCTTGGCGATGCCAAGTTCCATAAGGTAACGGTAAAGCACGATCTGGCGCGGGGTGGAGCTCAGGAGGTCCTCGCCACGCAGCACGACGTTGACTTCCATCATCGCGTCGTCGACCGGGTTGGTCAGCGTGTACAGCGGGTCGCCGTTCGGGCGCACGATCACGTAGTCCGGCACGGAGCCGGCCTTGAACTCGATGGTGCCGCGAATCAGATCGTCGAAGGCGATATCCTCATCGGGCATGCGCAAACGCAGCGCGGGCTTGCGGCCCTCGGCGCGGAAGGCGGCCTTCTGCTCATCGGTCAGGTTGCGGTCGTAGCCATCGTAGCCGAACTCGGCCGGACGGCCAGCGGCAAGGTTGCGCTCCTTGATTTCCTCAGGAGTGGAGAAGGACTCGTAGGCGTAGCCGGCTTCGAGCAGCTTGGCGGCAACATCCTTGTAGATGGCGGTACGCTCGGACTGGCGGTACGGGCCGTGAGGGCCACCCACATCGATGCCCTCGTCCCAGTCGATACCCAGCCAACGCAGGGATTCGAGAATCTGGTTGTAGCTTTCTTCGGAGTCGCGCACGGCGTCGGTGTCTTCGATACGGAAGATCAGCGTGCCGCCGGTGGCGCGAGCTTCCGCCCAGTTGAACAGGGCGGTACGAATCATGCCGACATGCGGGGTTCCGGTCGGCGACGGGCAGAAGCGAACACGAACGTTCTTGGGCAGTTCGGGTTTGGTGTTTTCAGCATCAGTCATAGTCCCCTATTGTGCCGCGCGCATCGGACGCGACGGCGTTCCGTGGCGAACCGCCAGTATCGCAACCCCAGCGGAGTCGTCGCGCTTTCATTGAGACAACGCGACCGGTGTGTGAACCTGCGCACTTGGTATCGTTGGGGGTTATACTTTACGATTTTAAAGAAGGCATGACATGACGAATAGCGGCGCGCAGCGCGCGGAATTGCATAAGGCGATTTGGAATATCGCCAATGTGCTGCGTGGCTCGGTGGATGGTTGGGACTTCAAGCAGTATGTGTTGGGGTTCCTGTTCTACAGGTTCATCTCCGAAGACATCACCTCTTATCTCAACGGGTACGAGCACCAGGCCGGCGATGTGGATTTCGACTACGCCAAGCTGGACGATGCCACGGCCGAGCAGGTGCGCAAGTCGATGGTGGAGGAAAAGGGCTATTTCATCCTCCCGTCCGATTTGTTCGCCAACGTGCGCAACCGTGCAGATGGGGACGAGAATCTGAACGAGACGCTGCAGCGGGTGTTCAAGAATATCGAGGGTTCAGCCATCGGCTCCCGCTCGGAATCCAGCCTGCGCGGCCTGTTCGACGATTTGGACCTGAACAGCCGCAAGCTCGGCGATACCGTGGTGGAACGTAACGCTAAATTGGTGAAGGTGCTCAACGCCATCGGTAATCTGGACTTGGGCACGGAGAGCTTTGCGGACAACACAATTGATGCGTTCGGTGATGCGTATGAGTATCTGATGACCATGTACGCGGCGAATGCCGGCAAGTCCGGTGGCGAGTTCTTCACACCGCAGGAGGTCAGCGAGCTGCTGACCCGCATCGCCACCCACGGCAAGAGCGAAGTGAACAAGGTCTATGACCCGGCATGCGGTTCTGGATCCCTGCTGCTGCAATCCATCAAAGTGTTGGGCAAGGATAAGGTCAGACAGGGCTTCTTCGGCCAAGAGAAGAATCTGACCACATACAACCTGTGCCGCATCAACATGTTCCTGCACGATGTGAATTATGACCATTTCAACATTGCCTACGGTGACACGTTGATCAATCCCCAGCACTGGGATGACGAACCGTTCGAGGTAATCGTGTCCAACCCACCCTACTCCACCAAGTGGGAGGGCGACGACAACCCCACGCTCATCAACGATCCGCGATTCTCCCCGGCTGGCGTGCTTGCGCCGAAGTCGAAGGCCGATCTGGCGTTCACCATGCACATGCTCTCCTGGCTGGCGGCTGACGGCACCGCGGCCATCGTCGAGTTTCCCGGTGTGCTCTACCGCGGCGGCAAGGAACAGAAAATCCGCAAATACCTGCTGGAGAAAAACTTCATCGACGCAGTGATTCAACTGCCACCGAACCTGTTCTTCGGCACTTCCATCGCCACCTGCATCATCGTGCTCAGGAAATCGAAGAACGACGACAGCGTGCTGTTCATCGACGCGTCGGAACGGTTTGTACACGTCGGCAACCAAAACCAACTTTCACCCGACGACATCGCCGCCATCATGGACGCCTATGTAAAACGCGAACCCGTTGAGCATTTCTCCGCCGTCGCCTCGCTTGAAGACATCCGTAAGAACGATTACGTGTTGTCGGTCAGCAGCTACGTGCAACCCAAAGACACGAGAGAGAAGATCGACATCGCCGCACTCAACCGGCAGATCTCCGACATCGTGGCACGAGAGAACGAACTCCGCACCCAGATCGACGCCATCATCGCGGATTTGGAGAGCTGATGTGAGCGACCGACAGATGATACCCACAATCGGAAAGATCGGAACCAAGAGGGAGCACTATCTGCCTCGGTTTTTTCTGCGCCATTTTGTGGATGATAAAGAAATGATTTCATACGTCGCGCGAGCAGAAAAGAATCGAGTGGTAAGACACGCCCGTGTGGAAAATGTAGGCGTGCAGAACCACTTGTATGAGACAGCCTGCCCATCAGGAGAAAGCGGAGACTATTACTTCCCTAATTACATCGAAAAATCGTTGTCCTTAACGGAAGACAAGCTTAACGGAGAACTTGGTCGGTTCCTGCACACTGTATTAGACATGAGACCGAGTGATCGTCTCGAGGATGACGATTTGGATCGATTGGTGAGCTTCGTTTCAATTTTCATTCCCCATATTGTTTCCCGCAGCCCGGAATCGGTGAGATATGCGACGAACCGCGCAGAAGACGTGCTTGAGACAATGCGTGAGCTGGACTTAGGCTCAAGCGAAAAATTGAAAGAACTCTACCGCGAAACACAAACTCGGGAAGAATTTGACGAAACACTGACATTTGCCCCTGAAGCGATAGCTGAGCAGATTTCCCTGTGGGTGCAAATACTGCCAGGAATCAGTAAGGATGAGAAATTTGTTCGTTCTTCCTCACTATATAAAGCCGTGGAATATCTGCGAGATTGCAGCATGCTTGTATTGACAACCTCATCTGGGCACCCGTTTATTGGCATAGATAAGCCAGTTCGTACGGTCATAACTGATAACTTGACAACCTTGTACTATCCTTTGAGTTCGCAGGTCGCAGTCATCTTAACGGATGATGGTCAACACACCTTTGAAAAAAGATCGGTCAGCTATAGACAACTCAAAGATCTGAATAGGGTTGCTTTTAATGATGGCGGCTGGAATCTAGTGTTTTGCGAGCGGTCAGATTATCTAAATGCATATTCAGGAATTGAGGGAACTAGCAATGAGCAGGATTGACGATTTGATCGCGGAATATTGTCCGAATGGGGTTGAACGCAAGCCTCTAGGTGCTATTGCGAAGTTATACCGGGGGAATGGCCTGCAAAAGAAGGATTTTACGGACAAAGGCATTGGATGCATCCATTACGGTCAGATTTATACGCGATACGATACTTTTACGTCTCAGACCATTTCGTTCGTAGACAAGAAGCTCGCAGACAAACTCCTCAAGGTCCATCCAAATGATTTGATTGTGACAGCCACTAGCGAAAATCTTGAGGATGTGTGTAAAGCAGTTGCCTGGCTGGGTGGATCGGACATTGTGACTGGCGGCCATTCAATTGTTGTTAGACATCATCAGAATGCGAAGTATCTTTCTTACTATTTCCAGACGCTGGATTTCTTTCAGCGTAAGCGCGCATATGTGCATGGAACCAAGGTAATGGAAATCAAGAAGGATGACTTGGCAAAAATTGTCGTTCCCGTTCCCCCATTGCCGGTACAGGAGGAGATTGTTCGGATTTTGGATTCGTTTAGCTCGCTGGAGGCGGAGCTGGAGGCGGAGCTGGAGGCGGAGCTGGAGGCGCGGAGGAAACAGTATGCCTATTACCGCAATGAACTCCTCACATTCGATAGAGAGAGAGTCATAACCGCTTGTATTCAGGATATTTGCACCCGAATCTGTTCAGGCGGAACACCATCATCAAAGCGCCATGATTACTATGATGGGAATGTCCCATGGTTGAGAACTCAGGATATTGACTTCAATGTTATTAATCAAACTTCAGCCACCATTTCAGATGAAGGATTGAAAAATTCGGCTGCCCAGTGGATACCGGCCAATTGTGTGATTGTGGCAATGTATGGGGCAACGGCGGCAAAGGTAGCAGTGAACAGCATTCCCCTAACAACCAATCAAGCATGTTGTAACTTGCAGATTGACGAGAGCAAAGCCGATGTCCGATATGTGTTCCACTGGCTTTCCAATGAGTATGAACATCTAAAGGCATTGGGAGAGGGCTCGCAATCGAATATTAACGCTAAGAAGGTGAGATTGTATCCTATCAGTTTGCCGCCCTTTGAGGAGCAGCAGCGCATTGTCTCCATCCTGGATCGTTTTGACAAGCTCACCAATGATTTGAGTTCCGGCCTGCCCGCCGAGATCGAGGCCCGGCATAAGCAGTACGAGTATTACCGCGACCGTTTGCTGTCATTCGATGAGCTCGCCGCGTGACGCCTAGTCGTGGGAACGGCTGAGTTGGTGCATGGTCGGCTGCCGGACCATGGGAATGCATAGCATGGTTGAAACGCGCCGCAGACTTTTCAAAATATGAGGACACGACTAGCATGGCAGATAACAGCAGCTCCCTAAGCCTACTCACAGTGCTCAAACCAGGGGGCTCTTCTCATATCGGGGTGGAATCCAAGCCTGCAAAGACCATCGACCAGATGATTGCGCTGATGTCGGATCGCGGTTTGGCGATCACGGATGAGGCGAAACTGCGGCGATAACGTCCGGATTCTTGCGCATTTTCGGATTTCGGCCTTGATGGAAAGGGACATGGACCGTGCCGGGTACGATTT
>ENA-OWOC01000023-OWOC01000023.1-gut-metagenome-genome-assembly--contig:-NODE-23-length-147675-cov-17.485013_pt1 | contig 147675 bp, 158 predicted proteins | sample MGYA00248245_ERZ651791 | MGnify/ENA primary metagenome ERZ651791 (study PRJEB26908, sample SAMEA4031703) | gut metagenome | biome: gut; feature: normal infant; material: stool | place: China | collected...
CAGGATGTAGTGTTTACCGGAAGCTGGAACTTTGTGGCAAATGATCGGAAGGTAAGATATGAAGTGGTTGGAGATGCTCCGGAAACCTTCAGCCCGGAGATACCTGGGGATGCTGTCTATGCAGAAGGAAGCCACATCAGCGTGGCGGAGAATCTGGGTACCACGGTGAATACAGATAAAGACGGACTGGTAGGAAACTGGACCTTCAGCGGCTGGACCTCAAGTCAGGCAGAACCGGAAGAGGGAAGCTTCACCGTACCGGGCCAGGATGTAGTGTTTACCGGAAGCTGGAACTTTGTGGCAAATGATCGGAAGGTAAGATATGAAGTGGTTGGAGATGCACCAGAAACCTTCAGCCCGCAGATACCTGGGGATACCGTCTATGCAGAAGGAAGCCACATCAGCGTGGCAGGGAATCTGGGGACCATGGTGCACACAGATAAGGACGGACTGGTAGGAAACTGGACCTTCAGCGGCTGGACCTCAGACCAGGTAGAGCCGGAAGAGGGAAGCTTCACCGTACCGGGCCAGGATGTAGTGTTTACCGGAAGCTGGACCTTTGTGGCAAATGAGCGTTATGTAAGATACGAAGTGACAGGAGATGCGCCGGAAACCTTCACCCCGGAGATACCTGGCGAAACAAATTATGCAGAGGGAAGCCGCATCAACGTGGCGGAGAATCTGGGTACCACGGAGCACATGGATAACAACGGACTGATAGGAAACTGGATTTTCAGCGGCTGGACCTCAAGCCAGGTAGTGCCGGCAGAAGGGGCTTTCACCGTACCGGACCAGGATGTGGTGTTTACCGGAAGCTGGAGCTTTAAAGTAAACGAGCGCCAGGTAAGATATGAAGTGACAGGGGATGCGCCAAAGACCTATAGCCCGGAGATACCGGGAGATGCAAGCTATGCGGAAGGAATCCGCATCAAAGTGGCAGAGAATCTGGGTACCACGGAGAGCACGGATAAGAACGGACTGGTAGGAAGCTGGACCTTCAATGGATGGACTTCAGACCAGGTAGTACCGGAAGAGAGAGTTTTCACCGTGCCAGACCAGGATGTGATGTTTACCGGAAGCTGGACCTTTGTGGCAAATGAGCGGAAGGTAATATATGATGTGGTTGGAGATGCACCAGAAACTTTCAACCCGAAGATACCAGATAGTTCAAGCTATGCAGAAGGAAGCCGCTTAAACGTGGCAGCGGATCTTGAAAGCACGGACACGACAGACGGAAACGGATTAGTAGGAAGCTGGAGGTTCAACGGCTGGAAATCAGACCAGGTGGAAACGGAATCTGGAAGCTTCACTGTACCGGGCCAGGATGTAGTGTTTACCGGAAGCTGGAGCTTTGTGGCAAAGGAGCGACAGGTAAGATATGAAGTGACAGGAGACGCACCAAAAACCTTCAGCCCAGGGATACCAGGAGATACAAGCTATGCAGAAGGAAGCCGCATCAAAGTAGCGGAAAATCCAGGGACCACAGAGCTTACGGACAAGGACGGCCTGGTAGGAAACTGGACCTTCAGCGGCTGGACTTCAGACCAGGTAATACCGGAAGGGAGAGTTTTCATCGTACCAGACCAGGACGTAGTATTTACCGGAAAATGGACTTTTACAGCAAATGAGCGTCAGGTGAGATATGAAGTGACCGGAGAGACACCGGAAACCTTCAGCCCAATGATACCAGGGAATAAAACCTATGCAGAAGGAAGCCGCATCAGTGTGGCAGGGAATCTGGAAACCTCAGTGCACACAGATAAGGACGGGTTAGTAGGAAACTGGACCTTCAATGGCTGGAGCTCAAGCCAGGTAGTACTGCAAGAGGGAAGCTTCACCGTACCGGAACAGGATGTAGTGTTTACCGGAAGCTGGACCTTTGTGACAAATGAGCGGAAGGTAATATATGATGTGGTTGGAGATGCACCAGAAACTTTTAACCCGAAGATACCAGATAGTTCAAGCTATGCAGAAGGAAGCCGCTTAAACGTGGCGGCGGATCTTGAAAGCACGGACACGACAGACGGAAACGGATTAGTAGGAAGCTGGAGGTTCAGCGGCTGGAAATCAGACCAGGTGGAAACGGAATCTGGAAGTTTCACTGTACCGGGCCAGGACGTAGTATTTACCGGAAAATGGACTTTTACAGCAAATGAGCACCAGGTAAGATATGAAGTGACCGGAGATACACCGAAAACCTTCACCCCAGGGATACCGGGAAATATGACCTATGCAGAAGGAAGCCGCATCAACGTGGCAGAGGCCCTGAAAACTACAGAAGGGACAGACGGAACCGGACTGGCAGGTGGATGGCAGTTCAATGGTTGGGTAACATCCCAGGTCAATCTGGAGGAGGGAAGTTTTACCGTACCAGATCAGGATGTAGTATTTACTGGAAGCTGGACCTTTGTACCAAATATGTTTGCGGTAAATTATACTGTGAATGGTGAAACACCAATCTCCTTCTCACCGGCAATACCTGATACTAAGCTTAGTGCAGAGGGCAGTCCGGTGGATATTGCAGATGTATTGACAACAAAGGATACCACAAATGCCCAGGGTCTGATTGGTAAGTGGATATTCAGCGGTTGGGGTTCAGAACAGGTGGTTCCTGTTAATGGCAGATTCGCGATGCCTGGTAACAGCGTGACCTTTACCGGAAGCTGGACATTTAAACCCAATGAATATTCAGTGAGTTACTCCGTGACTGGAGAGGCACCGTCTGCCTTTAAACCATCCATACCAGTGTCTGAACTCATGGCGGAGGGCAGTAAAGTAACGATGGCTGGAGGACTGGCGTCAACGATAGATAGAAATGCAGCCGGACAACAGGGAAGCTGGAACTTTGATGGTTGGGGCTCTTCAGATGTCACCTTATCAGATGGAAGCTTCATAATGCCTGGAAAAAATGTGGTTTTTGTAGGAAGCTGGACATTTACACCGAATAACAATTCCAGCGGAGGAAGCGGAGGTGGAAGTTCCAGTGGAGGCGGAAGCGGAAACAGGTATACACCACCATCTGGTGGACCGGGAGTAACTTCCGACGCATTAACAACTATTAATCCGGAAGATGTTCCATTGGCACAGCTTCCAGGTGTACCTGTTAATTTAGCAATGATTGATGATGGGGAGATACCGTTATCCGGTTTGCCAAAGACTGGGGATAGTTTTTCAAAGTCTACGTTTACCATGATAATGGCCAGTGTCCTTTTGGTATTGGCATCAATCAATAAGAAACGAAAAGAGAATTCATGATGAATTCATGAAAAATAAGGCTTAAATAAAAAGATGTATTGTGGCCTATGGTGATTTTCTGCCATAGGCCATCACGGTGAAGCAGTGCGGGCCTTGTTGGGATAATCGCACTGCTTTGTCATTAGCTGCCTGGGAAAGTATCATATGGTTTTAACATTTGGGGGAGAAAAAATGCAGGATAAGCAGTATGTGGATATGGAAAAAATTTATGCTTCGCAGAACAGCAGAATCTTCCGTGGATGGGAATGTGGTACGGGGCAACAGGTAATCTTAAAAACCGGCGGTCAGGACACAATGACTCCTGAATCGGCTGAAAGATTAAGGCGTGAATACAGTATGATGCAGATGGTTGATAGTCCCCATGTTGTAAAAGCCCTTGGAGAGATAACACTGGACGGACGCTATTATCTGAAAGAACAAGACTGTCCGGGAATTTTGCTGAGGCAGCTGATTACGCATGGCGGCATGGAATGGGCGGATTTCTATCTGATAGCAGGACAGATGATAGAGGGACTCAGCGCCCTGCATGAGGCGGGTATCATACATAAGGATATTAACCCGTCAAACGTGATTTACGATGCAGAGTCGGGCCATGTGATACTGCTGGATCTGGGGATATCCACCGTTTTTTCTTATGAAAAGACAGAGGTAATCAAGCCTGATAATATAGAAGGCACCCTACGCTATCTGGCGCCGGAACAGACAGGCCGGATTAATACTGCCCTTGACTACCGTGCTGATTTTTATTCCCTTGGTATTACTTTCTATGAGATGGTGACCGGACATTGCCCATTTGAAGCGGAGACACCTACAGAAATGGTGTTTTCCCATATTGCAAAAACACCTCCTGATATTCTTGCACAGCGTCTGGACACACCGCCCATGCTTGTGGAGATTATCAATAAGCTTCTTTCTAAGATGGCGAAGGACCGCTATTTTAGCTGTGAGGGGCTTCTTTATGATATAAAACGAAGTGTCAGTGAGAAAAAATTTGTACTGGGCGAGAGGGATTTCAGCCGGCGTTTTGAATTTCCGCAGCAGCTCTATGGGCGTGAAAGTGAAACCGCCCAACTGAACAGTGACCTTAAGGAGGTTATGGGCGGCGCAAAAATCCTTGTTTCCATAAGCGGATATTCCGGTATTGGCAAGACCTCGCTGGTGAACGGAATCCAGGAGGAGGTCCTGCTGGCCGGTGGATTATATCTTTATGGTAAATTTGACCAGTACCACAGGAATGTGCCATATTATGGCTTTTTCCAGGCAATCAAACAGTTTTGCAATATGGTTTTTTTAGAACCGGAGGAGCAAATCAGAAGATGGAAGGAAGGGCTTTCAGAAATTCTGGGCAGTGATACAGGGCTTCTGACCAGCAAGATAGCTGAACTATCTCTGTTGACCGGCAGCCAGCCAGTCCCTGGGGATTTCACGCCCCTTGAGGAACGGGTGCGTTTTAAGTCTGTTTTGGGAAAGCTTCTGTCGTTTCTGGCGGCACCCGGGCATCCGCTGATTATAGTTCTGGATGATGTACATCTGGCTGATATGGGTTCCATGGAGATGCTGGAGGAAATCATCAGGAATGATGAAATAGGCCATCTGATGTTGGTTATCTGTTACCGGGACAACGAAGTAAATGAAGCGCATCCGCTTATACACAGTCTAAATAAAATAATCCGAAGAAAAGGGAGAGTCACCCAGCTCAAATTAAAGGGGCTGAATATGGAAAGTGCAGCTCAGATGATAGGCGACATATTAAAGACCAGCCACGAGGAGGTCTCATACCTGACGGATATCATTTACAGGAAAACCAAGGGCAATCCATTTTACATCAAACAGTTCCTGCGTCTGTGCAGCTTAAAGGGATATATAACGCTGGATGTGGAATCGGGGAAATTTCGCTGGGATACAGAGAAGATACAAAATTGCCCGGCGCAGGAAAATGTCGTGGACTTTCTGCTGAACAATCTTGAACAGATCCCCAAAGAGACACTTCCGCTTCTTTCCGCGGGCGCCTGTATTGGACAGAACTTTGCGGTGAATGACGTATCATTTCTCTGCCGCCTGCCGGAGGGCGAAGTTGTTAAAAGATTCGTTGTGGCCGTAGATTTGGAAATACTGGTTCCCATAGAGAAGAATCCGGATACGGGCCGCCAGTCCCGGTTTCAGTTTTCCCATGACAGGTTCCAGGAAGCGTTCTATAAGCTTATGCCTCAAAAGGAGAGGTCCGGTATCCATTATCAGCTGGGAAAACGTTATGAGCAGAGGGCGCTTGCGGAAGATGATATGGAAGAGCGGCTGTTCGGGATAGCGGACCACTATGCGAAAGGGCTTGGGGAAACGCCGGGAGAGGATGAGAAACTTCACATTCAGAAGATGCTGCTAAGGGCGGCAAAACGGTGCGGGCTGGTATCTGCTTTTGACACGGCGGCCCGCTATCTGGAGCTTCTGCTTTCACAGCCGGAGATTCAGGGTGATAAGAGCCGTTATTTTCTCATACAGGTTTACAAGGAATACCATGCAGTATTGTGCAGCATGGTGAACGTGAAGGAATGTGACCGTATATATAGAGTACTTTGCGGCATGGTGAAAAATCCTGAGGAACTGGCAGACAGCTGCTGCCTGCATATCACAAGCCTCTCAAACAGGGGACAGTATCAGAATGCATTTGAACTTGGAATTGGCCTGTTGGACCAGCTTGGGGTACCTTTTACCGGGGAGGACATGGAACAGACCCTGAAGCGTGAGACGGAGTTGTTTTATCAGGAGCTTGAAGCCCTTGGTGAAAATAATATTTTGAGTAAGGAGGAAGCGGAAGAGCCCAGGGAGTTTGTAATCAGCAAGCTGCTGAACCGCCTGTGTGCGCCGGGACTGTTTTTTAATCCGCGCTATTCCTTCTGGACCATATTGACGGCTGCAAGACGGATTTTCCATTATGGCTATACCCCATACGGACTACAGATGTATTCCAATCTGATGGTTCCTCTGGCAGAACTGTGCGGGGACTACAGGACCTCTTATATAGCAGGGAAAACCGCGATGCTGCTGGCGGAAAAGCATCAATACAGAGAGGTGATCCACAGCATCTATCATCTCTTCGCCCTTCATACATGCCATTGGTTTGAGGATATCGCCAATGTGATTCCCTATGCAAGGGAATCCATCAAAGGGAACACCCTGATGGGGGAGTTTGAATATGCCTGTTACGGATACTTTACCGCCATGACCGCGCTTATGGAAACCTCCTCCCATGTAGATGAGCTTTGGAGTGAGGTGGGTCCCGCCATCAGCTTTGCTGAAAAAACAGGGAATAACCATTCGCTAGGCACATTTTACAGTTTCCGGCAGTTCTGCCGGAGCGTGCGCGGGGAGCTGGGACAGGAAGGCAGTTTCGATGGAGAGGGGTTCTCCGAACCGGAGCATGCCAAACAGTTTGCTGATAATCATATGGCAATGTGTTATTTTTATGTGCTGCGGGCCTTGACTGCAGTTATTTACAGGGATTATGGGACGGCCTACAAAATTTGCTGTTACAGCGCGCCGCTTATGCCTTATATTACCGGTTTCTATCCAGTTGCATTACATAATTTTTTGTATTCATTGTCAATCTGCAAGGTTTTGTCCTCAGGGGAATATTGCGAAGGACCACAGAAAAGGCTGGAATTAGCAGAGATCCTGAATGGTAACCAGATGTGGCTGGAAAACCGTAAAAATGATGCCTTCGGTAACTTTGGCCATTTTTATCTGACCATCCAGGCAGAGAGGAAGGTTGCGGAGGGATTGCTGGCAGAAGCTCTGCCTCTTTATGAGGATGCCCTGAAGAATGTGAAAAAGCATGCAGGCAATCTTCATCACGCTATCATAAGTGACCTGATTGCCCTGCGCTATGAGGAACTGGGAATCAGGACCGTGGCAGAGTATTACCTGCGCAGAACCTATCATCTTTACGCCAGATGGGGGGCGGAGGGTAAGTGTGACCTAATGAAACGCCAGTATCCGGAGCTGATCAGGCAGCCGGAGTATGATGAACCGGAACAGTACAACCAGTCAGAAAGTACCCTTTATACGACTACAGCCCTGGATATGAAATCTGTATTAAAGGCTTCCATGGCTATCTCGGAGGAATTACAGCTGGATGGAATTCTGGAAAAGTTGATTTACGTCCTTCTGGAATGCGCCGGCGCGCAGAATATATACTATCTGAATAAGACGGATGGGCAGTATGAAATAGAAGCGGAGGGGCATACGGGATTGAAGGACACATGCATCCTTTCCAGGCGGGTTGCCGATACAGGGGATATTCCGTTCAGCATTGTAACGTTTGTGGAAAGAACATCAGAAACCGTTATTCTGGACGATGCGGCGGCCTCCAGGATTTATGGAAAGGATTCCCATATCAAAGAAAATAACTGCAAATCTGTCCTTTGTATGCCAATCATTGGCAAAGGAGAGCTGAAAGGGATTCTGTATCTGGAAAACAACCTGGCTGCCGGAGTGTTTGACCAGCACAGAAAGGATAATCTGATTCCGATTGCAGCCCAGCTGGCCATTTCACTGGAGAACGCTTATCTGTATGAACATCTGCGGTTTCTGGTGGATGAGCGGACGAAAGCGCTTAAAGAGGAAATCCAGGTGCGTAAAGAGGCGGAAGCAAAACTTGCGCAGATGGCAAATCACGACCCTTTGACAGGTCTGCCTAACCGCCGGCTGTTCCATGAGATTCTGTCCGGAGCGCTTTTCCATGCGGGCAGGAACAAAACCATGGTTGCCGTCCTTTTTGTGGATTTAGACGGATTTAAAGAAATTAATGATACCTATGGGCATGAAACAGGTGACATTGTATTAACAGCGGTTGCCGGACGTCTGTGCAGTTCGGTACGAAAAAGTGACACGGTATCACGAATGGGCGGAGATGAGTTTGTACTGATTCTGGATGGGATTAAAGGTGAATCGGAAATCAATCAGGTTTGTGACCGGATTCTGCGTAAAACCAGGGAACCGCTGCAGACATCATCGGGAATCAGCTTGAAGATAACAGTAAGCATTGGAATCAGTATCTACCCAAAGGACGGTCTTGAGGTGGAGACGCTGGTTACATGTGCGGACAACGCAATGTACCGGGTTAAGAAGAGTCACAAAAACTACTATTCCTTTGCATAAATACATGGAACCGTCTGATAAGTCCGGAATAAAGGATATAATAAAATACTGATTGAATCAAGGGAGCTGGGCCTATGAAAACAGTAAAAACGTTTATGACCTTATTTTTACAGGTTCTGTTCTGTGGGGATTTCCTGGAAGACTTAAATTCCTATTTCTCAGAAGATGTATGCGTCATCTGCATCACAAAAGGGAAAAAAAGTATTGGGCGGGAAGACACCCTGCATACGCTCTGGCCGGAGGAGAGGATCCCGTTCCTCCGGTGCGACATTGTTGATTTCTCTATCACGGAACCTGTAAAGAACGTTTATTGCACGGTCAGCGACTGTGTCCTGCCACACAGGGATTCCCGTGGTTCCTGTGCCCTGCGTGTCAGTTCGGTGGTTATTGGGACAGCCGGTCAATACTCCATCGTGCAAATACAAATATCCCCATTGAGTGGAAACGGAGAAATGGAGGGCGGTGGAGAGCCGGACGCAGATTCCCTGCGCGATGATATTGATTTATACCGGAGACAGCTTGACGCTGCAATCCAGCATTGCGGTATGAGCCTGTGGGATTTCGACATAAAAAAGCGCTGCATTTATCAGCGGAATAATTCCATTGAAATGCATGGGCTGGCCAGCATGATTGAAAATGTCCCGGATTCCCTGATCCAATCGGGATATGTGCATCCTACCAGCGCTGAGGCGTTTTTGGAGATGTACCGTCTGCTCATGTCCGGGGAGCCTAAAGCAGAGGGCATCTTCCGGGTCAGGAATGCGGAGCAGACAGGGTACTGGTGGGAAAAAATCACCTACTTAACGGAGTATGATACCAGCCACAGACCGGTCAAGGCCATTGGATTTTCCACTGATATCACGGAGCATGTACTTGTTCAAAAGGAGCTGCAGCGGATGAACCTGCAAAAAGAGCTTCTAACCCAGAAAACCCTGCTGAATATGGTGATTGATTTCACATCCGGCCGTGTGCTGGACCTTGATGCGAGCCGGCTGGATCCGGTTTCACCGGATGAGACTAACAGTTATGATGATTTTCTATTATTGCTGTACCGGCATACGGTGGACGCCAGGCAGCGCGGAAGGATTGAATGGATGCTGGACCAGGTGAATCTGCAAAGACGTTATGAGGAGGGGGAGGAAAACACATGCTTTGATTTCCTCTGCAGCCGTCCGGGGCAGGAGCCTGTATGGGCTCAGTTTGTGCTGCATGTAAAGCGGAACCAGGAGAATGACCATCTCATTGGCAAGGGGTATGTGGAAAATATCCACGAGCGGAAACAGGCGGAGATGGATCTTAAAAGCCATGCGGAAATGGATGGGCTTACGCAGGTTTATAACCGTGAGACGTTCCGCATGCTGACAGATAACGCGCTTTCCGCGCGCAGCGGAAGCCGTCTGATTATTTTCGGGATTCTGGATGTGGATAATTTCAAATCAATCAACGATGAATTTGGCCACGCCATTGGTGATGCCGCGCTTCAGAAAGTTGCGAAGGCGCTGAAGAGTGTTTTCCGCCAGGAAGATTTTGTGGGCAGGCTTGGGGGCGATGAATTCATGTTCGCTTTATCGGAGTTTGCGGAGATTACTGTCCTGAAGCGGAAGCTGAACCAGCTGTTCAGGCGCCTACACGCCTCGGACAGTCTTGTCACAGTCCCACTTTATGTCTCCATTGGGATTGCCGTGGCGCCCTGGGACGGCGACTCCTTCGACAGCCTGTACCAAAAAGCTGATATAGCCCTCTACCGGGCAAAAAACGCCGGCAAGAATGACTGGTGCATTTACCAGGGAACCATGGAAGAAATCAGCCATTATTCAGAGAAAGAGGTGAAAACCATATGATTTCAGTGAATCAGATTTATAAAGATATCGACAGTTTCAGCAGACTGCTGGAGGAGCACCATTTTAAACGTTCAGCTGTCTGCCTTGTCAAGATTTTCACCTCATGCCTCAGTCAGGATAACGCAGTCTCGGTGGCAAGGGCCATCAGGAAAGTCCTGCCAAACGCACATATCATCGGTTCCACGGCGGCCGGAATCATTTTTGAGGGAAAACAGTATGAGGATGAAACCATGGTGCTGGTGGAAAAGTACGAGCACCTGGAAATCCAGGTCAGACAGTTTTCATGGAAAGAAAAGTCAGCCTGTTCCCTGGCGGAAGAGGTTCACCGTGAGTTCCGGAATGCAAATAATGAAACCGTACACATTCTCTTTTCCGACCGCTATTATGACGTGAACAGCTTTGTCAATGAAATCAATGCCCTTTCCCCGAGGATCCACCTGGCAGGAGGGATTGCCGGCGACCTTTTAGCGGGCAATACACCGGGCTTTGTCTTTACGGATAAGGGGGTAGAGTCCTGTACGGCGCTGGCTTTTTCCGTCACCGGGGACGAGGCTGTCTGTTTTGCCGATGTCAATACGGCGCAGGAGCCTATCAGCCCCGTTTTTACGGTCACCGGAACGGATGGGTGCCTGATTAAGACCATTGAAGGCGAACCCGCGGCCCAATGGATGTACCGCTATCTTGCGCTGGAGGACATGCGTTCGTTTGGTGACTGGAAAAGCATTGCGGACAACGACCACCTGATCCGGTTCCAGATGATTCTTGAGGGGCACGGCACCGCGGGCCGGTTCACGCGATATGACGAAGAGGCCCATTCCCTGGCGCTCTATTTCAGCCAGATAGAACCGGGCACAAAATTCAGGATCGGATATACAACCCCTTCCAAATGTGTCCGCGACTGCTACGCCCTTTGCCAGAATATCATGGAGCGGCCGGTGGAATGTGTCTTTGTATATACCTGCCTGTTCCGAAAACTCTATATGAGCAATTCCTCCAAATGGGAGCTGCTTCCTTTCGCAGAATACAAGGTATGCGGCATCTTTATGATGGGGGAGATCGGCTTCATAAACGGTCAGAACGAATTCTTTAACGGCTCCTGTCTTGTTACCGGAATCGCGGAAAATAAGCGCTTTCTTATGCCTGATATCTCCGCGTTGGATGAATTCACGCAGATTGAGGATGACATGGAAACGATGGGGTTCGTCATGGAGCGGCAGAAGGAAGCCGTAAGCGCCGAAAGCCGAAACTTGATTACGGAACTGAAAAACCAGCGTCTGAAAACAGAGAGGCATATGTATGTGGATGCGCGTCTGCGCATACCCAATGTGCTGAAGTACAAGGAGGACAGGAAGCGGGAAAGATTCAACAAGCTGTGTATGATACAGATGGAAAATGACGATATGCTGATATCCTTCGCCGGGCTGGATGCCTATCTTGACAACACGCTGGAGATTCTGGAAAGAATACAGAAATTTCTGGTACAGGGACAATATGACCGCGACATTTCCTTCTACTGTGTCACCCAGAGCATCTTCTTCCTGGCAGGCAGGGATGCGCTGTCCAAGACTCGGTTTGAGCAGATTATGCGGGAGATTTACGAGAATTTCCATTTCTATAAGTCGGAGACACTGGGACTGAGCCAGATGGCGCGGTTCGTGGTAGTCATGCAGCAGAAGGATATGCTGCAGGGCGGACTGAACGCCCTGCAGGCCACAAAGGATATCCAGTCCCGTTTTGTGGTCTGTGATGAAAAGAGCAGCCTGACGCTTTCCTACGCAGAGGAGCTGAGGGTAATCGAACTGCTGAACTATGCCATCTATAACGACGGGGTCGTGCCATACTACCAGGGTATCAGGGATAATCATGGCGGAAAGATTCATTACTATGAAGCGCTCATGCGCCTTATAGGCGCTGACGGTGAGGTCAACAGCCCGGTGGTGTTCTTAGGAATTGCAAAAAAATACCGCCTCTATTCAACCCTGAGCCATATGATGATAGACAGGGTGCTGAGTGATTTTGCGGACAGGCAGGAGTCGGTTTCCATCAATATTTCAGCCTATGACGTCAATTCGGAAGATTTTGTAAACTGGTTTTTCAGGCGGCTTAGCAAATTCCTGAATCCTGCAAGGGTTACGATTGAATTTGTGGAGAGTGAGGAGTTTAGGGAATCGGAGGAATTCATGGTCTTTGTAAAAAGGCTGCGGCAGGCCGGGTGCAAGATTTCCGTGGATGATTTTGGTACGGGATATTCCTCATTAGAGGAGGTTATCCGCCTGGAGCCGGATTATATCAAGGTGGATGGCAGTATTATATACGGCCTGAAGGATCAATCAAAGAACATGATATTGCTGAAAACGATTATTTTCCTGGCAAGGCAGCTCCATTTAAAAACGATAGCGGAATTTGTTGAAAATGAAGAGACCCAGGCCCTGTTGGAAGAAAACGGGATGGATTATTCCCAGGGATATCTGTTTTCTAAGCCGCGTCCGCTGGAGGATTTACCTGGTTTTCCCTAATGAACAGTCCAATATTGTGAAATTAAAGTGGAATATACCGGATGGTAAGGAGCATGATATGAAACGTTTGATAAGCAGGGTTGTTGTGCCAATGCTGATTGTGTCACTTCTTGGCTTTGTGATTTATTTTCTTTCCTCACGGATTGAAGTGCAGATGGAACAGTCAGCCACGGAAAATGTTCGGGAGATTGTCCAGGTAATTGAATCAAGCATTGCTGAAATAAAAAGGAACGATGTAACCGCATCCCACCGCATCACGGAATTTTTTTCGTCAGAAAAGGACACGCTCAGCCTTTTAAAGCGCATGCAGGAAAACAGCCCATTTGCGAGGGTTTCTTTTGTCCCTGCTGATTCTGATACCGGTATCAGCAACCGCGGGGAGGCATTTATCATAAAATCCCTCCCTGATTGGGAAGGGATGCAGGCTGCAAAAAGAGAGATAACAGACGTTTACATGAGCGACTTAGGCGCATGGACCTACACAATCAAATGCCCTGTTTATGAGAAAGGGCATTTTACAGGTGATTTGTATCTGGATGTCATCATGGAGCGGTATGATGATATCCTGCCAGACTCCATTTATCAGAATAAGGGTCTGATTTATATTCTGGATGCGAATACACTCCGTTTTATTTACGAACCCACCAGCACAGAGGTTATCATATCAGGCAAATATGATCTGCATAGCTTTCTGAACGACTTCGGTATCCTGGATGAGAAGTTAGAGCAGGATATCAGCAGTGCGATTGAACAGCGGGTGAGCATCATAGCCAAGATGATCGTCTCAGATGAATCCTCCTATGTTTATTTCTGGCCGGTTGATGACGGTGAGTGGTATCTCTGCGGCATTATCCCGGAACAAAGCATTCAAAGCGAGGGGAAAGCGGTCACGCAGACAATCGCAGCTACAAGTATCCTCATCTTTGGGGCCGCCGCGCTTACCTTCCTTTTTTATACATGGTACAGCAGTAAGAACCAGAAGGTGCGTCAATACCAGATTGATCTGTTCCATGGGATTGCAAAAAGCATCGACCATGTGGTACTCCTGTACGACTGCGGTACAGGGTCACTGGAGCTGGCCTTTGATAATATCAAACGGATTCTTGGAATTGAATGGGAGATGCTTAATGGGAGCGCTGGCATTCAATTACTGACAGAGGAGGATAGAAACAGCAGGCTTTTTCAGATCCTGCGTCCGGAGACATTCCAGACAGGAATTGAACTTATGGAGCGGACCATATGGAACAACCCGGAAACAGGGGCCGCGCAATATCTGGAGATAGAAACCACCTATATTGTGCTGGATAATAAGAGAAAATGCATCCTGTCAATTCTGGATGTCACCAAGGAAGAGCAGATGCAGGAATCGCTGCGCGCTTCTGTTCTGGCAGCACAGAATGCCAGCCGCGTAAAATCTGATTTTCTGTCCCAGATGAGCCATGAAATCCGGACGCCGATGAACGCTGTGGTGGGCATGGTCCAGATCGCAGAAGCAAGGCTGGATGACCGGGACCGTGTGCTGGACTGCCTGCATAAAATCAAGTCGTCCTCCCAGCACCTTCTTGGCCTGATTAACGATATCCTGGACATCTCAAAAATAGAAAGCCAGAAGATGTCCCTCTCAGAGGAGTGGTTTGGATTGGGCGGTCTTTTAGATGATTTAAACAATATCGTCTCAGTACAGGCGGCCATGAGAAATCAGCGGTTTGTTATACAAAACCAGGCTGGCGGTGTGGAGCTGCTTGCGGACCGCACACGGCTCAGCCAGGTGCTGATGAACCTTGTTAATAACTCCGTCAAATATACACCGGATGGCGGCCATATCACACTTACTGTTACAAAGAATCCATCCAAAGGAAATGATTACTGTCTGATGCATTTCTGTGTTGAAGATGATGGAATCGGGATGAGTGAAGAATTCCAGAAAAAGTTGTTTACACCATTTGAACGCGAGGACAATCAGGCGGTCCGCACACAAAATGGGACAGGGCTGGGACTTTCCATTGTCCAGAGCATGGTATCCCTGATGGGAGGGACTATCCGTGCAGAGAGCACAAAAGGGGTTGGAACTGTTTTTTATGTGGATATCGAATTTAGGTGCAAGTCAGCCGGAATGGTTAATCAGGCTGCTGCTCCGGTAATGGAAGTATGCGATTTCAGCGGAACTGTAATCCTGCTGGCAGAAGATAATGAACTGAACCGTGAAATTGCTTATGAATTTCTTGAGATGGCAAATGCCAGTGTAGAGTGTGTGGCGGATGGCGTGGAAGCATTTGAGAAGTTCCGGGATTCGGGTCCAGGGCATTTTGATGTCATACTGATGGATATGCAGATGCCAAGGTGGGATGGGTTAGAAGCTGCCAGGAATATCCGGGCGCTGGACCGTCCGGACGCGAAAAAGATTCCAATCATTGCCGTCACAGCCAATGCCTATTTTGAAGATGAGCAGAAATGCCTGAAGGCCGGAATGAATGATCATATAGCCAAGCCTTTAGATGTTCAGGAATTTTATGAAAAAGTAAAAAAGTATCTTTATAACGACATACAAGAGGGGGAAAATCATGATTAAAAGAATAAGGCGTGAAATGGCGGTATTTCTCGCTGTGGGTATGGTTCTTGGACTGACGGCCGGGTGTGGGAGGAAAGACAAGGCTTATATTATAGAACAGAGCAGGGAAACAGTAAAAGAAGAGCTTGTATTCTATTCCTCAACTGCCAAGGGAAACGAGGTGCGGGAGGGAGACATCATGCATTCCATGCAGATGGCCATTGATGAGTTTGAACATACGCATCCTGATATCCGGATATCCTACAAATCCTACACTCCTATGAACTCGCAGGAAAAAAGCTATGATGATGTCGTGCGTGACCGTGTCAGAAATAACATGGGGGATGACCTTTATATCATGAATCCGGATGTGGCATATGAAATGTACCGGGAAGGGTATCTGGCAGACCTCTCGGATTTAACATCTGTGCAGTATTTAACAAAAGAGGCCCTGAGCCAGTGTACCGTCGATGGAAAGGTTATTTCCGTGCCCATGACGATGCTCTGCTATGGACTGTTCGTCAATGAGGATCTTTTGAATCAATGCGGACTGGAACTGCCGAGGACAAAACAGGAGTTCCTGCACTGCTGTGAGGTTCTGAAGGAAAACGGAATCATGCCCCTGGCTGCCAACCGCTGGTGGATGGAAACGTTCGTGCTGACACAGGGTCTTGCTTCCCTTTATATCGAGGACGGGCGCGGGGAAAAGATTGCCGCACTCAACAGTGGGGAAACATCCATCAGCCAGTATATGCGGCCGGGGTTTGAGTTCCTGCAGGAAATGATGGACCGGGGTTATTTTGATGTGGATTTTGCTAGGAATGCAGAAGCGGGAGATGAGAGGGAACAATTTTTGAATCAGGAGGTAGCGTTCGTTGTCCATTATGATACGGCCATCCAGGACCAGATTTATGGGACACACGAATTCAGGATGGCATTCATCGGTTTCCCAACAGACGAATATGGGCAGGTCAATCTGTTTAATGCCGCGCAGCGTATCTGTATCAGCAGCAAAACAGCGAATCTTGAGATGGCTAAAGAATTTGCCGATCAGATGACGTCCAAAGAGGTTACAGCGGATTTACTAAAAAACAGCGGCGGTTTTCCGCCCAGGAAGGATATAGACTTTGAACGTCCGGAAATCCTTGCCACAGCTTATGAAAATGTGAAGGCAGGCAGAGCCATGCCCGGCTCTAATCCGGAAATTGATTTAGAGCAATGGGGAACTACCTGCGTCATGGTGCAGGAACTGTATAAGGGGCGCAGTGTAGACGAAATAATGGCGGAATTTGATGCGCAGCAGATGGAGCTTGTGCATTCAGGCCAGTAAAATGACCACATGACGGTCCAAGCGTGAGAGTTTAACCCCTGGACAGTCAGGGTATAATACGCCTCCGTCGTTTCGCTGTCCACGTTATACTTAAATCATGGTCGATAATCAGCACCCGGTTTTTTCGCATACTGGTTTCCTCCCTCCCTAAAATTGAAACGACAGGGGTGGTGCCCCTACCCCGCCGCCGTGCTATTCCTCTTGTATTTTTCGTATTTCGTCCAACCTGATTTCGTAGTTATCGAATTATTTTTTCTTTCTGGTTTTTGCTATGGCCTCTTTTCTTACATAAATCACAGCTACTTCCCTTTCGATATCTTTTGGCGGATAATTCAGGCTGCTTCTTAAGGCTTCAACCATTTGCTCGGTGCGGTTATGGATTTTGCGCTCTTTTCCGTCAGTTATAAAGAAATTTCCAGTCTGTCCCAAAATAAGCTGTACGCTGTACTTTACGCAATCGTCATAGATCTTTTTCGCCCATTCATTGTGTAACGGCCTTGAACCGAGGTGGTTTTCTCCGCCTGCAAGTACGACCTCAATTTGTCCGGTTGCAAGATATTTGTCAATCTCTATCTCACCAATAAAAGGTTTCAGACTTACCCATTTGTGCTTAGACGGGATTTCCAATAAATACGGCATTCTTTCGTCCAAACGCTTTTGATTTTCGCAGGAAACAGAAAAAGTAACATTGTCCCAGCCGTCGCCCCAATCATCGGGCAGACATTCCTTAATCCTTTGCGCTCTTTTCGTCAAGAGTGAAAAGGTTACATCAGGTCTTTGGCGTATGAAGTCCCACGCTTCACCACGCTATTCGTCTGCTTCCTCAAGGAAAAAGTCGTTTGTCATACAAACACGCACAAACGAACCGCTTTCTAGAGAGCCGCAAAGAGACTTCTGGAAAGTAGTACGAACTATCTCGAAGGGACACTGAGACTGAAAGTGAAACAGGGTCGCCGCGGGTACTGGTTTACTACACACAGTTGTGGTGTGCCATGCAAGGCACACAGAAGATGAAGGAAAGCCCTTCGGCAGGAGTTGAACAGGCAGGCCTGCTAAATCATTCTAATGCTGCTGTGGTTCAGGTCACGGTAGTGAGCGATTAGAGAAAAGGTTGTTTTAACAATCAGATGTGATATATGAAGATGAACGAAAGTGAACCATTGAAGAAGTGTCGAAAGCGTAAGATTTCTGCAAAACCTGTTTTTCACCACTGAGCAGGGATAAGGATAGAGGAAAACTGTAAAGCTGACTATCCGCGGAAATGGAGCAAAGGGGTAACATCATTCTGCTTGATACTGATAACAACTGGAAAACCAGGAGGATTTGATGAGCGAGAGTAAACAGTACGAAAAACTGGTGGAACCAGAAGACTGGGAATCCCAACTATAGCAGATAGAATTGCACAAATGATTGCAAGAATGTATGTAGATCCGGCAGTGGAACCGATGTTTTGTGAAGATTCCTATGGCTACAGACCAAACAAGTCAGCATTAGAAGCAATAGCAGTGACAAGAAAACGCTGTTGGAGGTATGATTATGTTATAGAACTGGATGTGAAAGAATTGTTTTGTGATGGCATCAGTGAACGCGAACTGGCTAGGGAATACGGTATCTCCCAGTCTGCAATTCATAAGAAAAAACAAAAAATACTTCATAAAATAAAATTAATGATAGAAACTTAAAATTTTAGGTTATCACCCCCTACTTTTTTTCCCTCTAAAAGTAGGGGGATTTTTATTTTCCTATTTGCACATTGAAAATTTCATATCCAGCCAATCCGTTACGTTAGCTATTCGGATGCGAGGAGCAGAAGCGACAAGAGGGGTACGCGGTGACTGCCTGCGGAATATGGATTCCGTCAAATAACCTATATATGTTTTCATGGGTTTAAGGCAAGAGCGGCAAATACCTGTCTCAAAATCAATCCATGGCGGATTGAATCGCCACAATCCCGGATAGCCTATAATGATACTTCCGCCCACAGCCCCCTTGGCCGGGGACCACGCAATGAGGGCGGCCGCCAGAGAACCTGGCGGAGGTGGAACTCCTATGATGTCTGTCAGCCGCAGGCAGATGGGTTGGCTGCCCTGTCCGGCTCCAATAGTCTGCCTGGACAAGCTTCGGGGAGTAGTGTCGAATAGAAGCGCAGAATAACTTGTAAAGAAGGTGATTTCGATGCCAGATCATGCGGCCGCCTGTCAAGGCCGGCTGCATGATCTGGCATTGAGAACGATATCAGGTTACAGACAATGTATATGTGAATGACATGTTATGACTGAAGAGTAAGTGAAAGATTTGTTTCAAGAGGCTAATTTAAGGACCTGACTTAATATTAAAAGGACCTTAAAGAACATTAGTAAATCAACATACCACAAATTTATGTGTGGACAAGCATCGAATGGACCAGTTGCTGCCATATTATGTCCACTCCAGATATTGATTGTGTGGCCAGAGCGACGCAGACAATTGGCACGGGTGAAATATATCGTTATATGGAAAGCCAGAAACTGTCAAGAAGAAAGGAAGGAGAGAAGAGAATGTTATGCAGGGGAGATCTTTACTATGCAGATTTAAGTCCGGTGGTTGGCTGTGAACAGGGAGGGGTACGTCCGGTACTCATTGTCCAGAATAATGTCGGAAACCGTTACAGCCCGACCGTAATTGTGGCAGCAGTTACAAGCCGGATGGAGAAGCATCCATTGCCGACCCACGTATTCATTAACAGGAATTCCGGCCTGCAAAAGAATTCCATTATCATGTTGGAACAGATTCGTACAATTGATAAGTCAAGGCTGTTGGAGTACATAGGACACTTAGATTGTAGAGATATGAGGGCGGTTGATATCTCGTTAGGAATCAGCTTGGATATGGTACCGGAATCCGGTGGGATATTTTGGGAGGAGAGGCAGAAACAGGGAGTGGTGCTGACTTAAAGCATAAAATGAAGCTGTGCCGGATTGGAACAGCTTCGTAAGATGTAATAGGACATACCGATATTTTCATACCATAAAATGACTGGTATTTATCGAAGGGAGAGCGTGAGTGAAAAGGAACTGTGTTCAGAATGTTATTGTCCATATTCCTGACAATATGGATCTGCACGCACTTTCCGATAAAATCAATGAGTTCCATTTAGAGGTGGTGGAACGCAGGCTAAACAGTTCTAATCTAACGACCGATGATAAGATAGCCGTCATTGATAAAATACTGGATAACCTGAAATCACGTGAGTTTGATGGAATCATCAAATAAGTGTTTGTGAAGCCGCCATACATTGTAAGGTGGCTTTGCTTGTTTTTGTTCCCAGCTGCGAATGGTAAGATGTTTTACGTCCATAAGCTGTGCAAGCTCTTGTTGCGTGATCTGGTTCTTTTTACGATAGGCCTTCAGTTTTGAAGCCCAATCCTCAAAGCCATATATAGGTAGGATTAATTCGGCTGTTTCTTCATTGTCAGCGCCGAGGAACATTTTTGTTTCCCTTTGTATGGTGGCGGAAACCTTCCGTTGCATGGCACAAAGTTGTTGGTTATCATGGCAATAAGCCGTTCTCTGGGGGAATCAATGATACGGCAGCCCACAATGCCCGCTGCGTTGCATCCGAATCCCATACACATGGTTAAAGCCTGTTTGCCGCAGGCATGGCAGCTCTTAAAGGGTTTATCCAGGTTATAGGCAATCCTGGGCAGATAACCCGAGTCCTCCAACAGGGTAAACAGAGGAAAGAAGATGGCCATGGGCGGCAGCATTACCGAGACAACCCAGGCCAGGACCCGGTAGACACCCAGTATCAGCAGCCCGTGAAGCCATTGGGGGGCGCCCGCGGCCATGAAGGCTTTGGTGAGCTGGTCCTGGAGGCGGAACAGGGCGTCCGCCAGCATCTGGGAGGGGTAATTGGCGCCTGTGATGGTGAGCCAGAATACCACGGCCAGCATTCCTATCATGACGGGATAGCCTGTAAACCGGCTGGTGAGAATTTTATCCAGCTTGCGGTCCCCCTCATTGTAGCCGTTTTTGTGGAACTGGACCGTATCACGGCATATTTTTTCTGCCGATGCCACCAGGGCAGCCACGATGCGGTCCTTTAGAATTTCATTGGTAATGCCGTACTTGGCCAGATGCTCCCTGGCCTGTGACAGAGCAAGGCTTATCTCAGGCACTTCCAGTATATCCTCATTCAGATATTCCCTTAATTCTTTCATAAGGGACGGGTCGCTGTCCAGAAGCTTTAAGGTGAGCCAGCGTGAGCTGACCTTTCCCTCCACCCTGGCTTTTACGGCAGGCTCCGCCATGGCGATGGCCTGTTCAATAATGGGGGAGTACTCCACCTGATAGGGAGAGGCGGTTTGTGTACCTTCCACCAGGTCATCCAGCTGTTTCATCAGCTGGTCAAGGCTTCTCTTTTTCCTGGCAATGGTGCCGGCCACCGGAACGCCCAGCTTTTCCGACAGACCCTTCAGGTCAATGGTGATATTCTTGCGGGCGGCTTCGTCCATCAGGTTCACACATACCAGGACCCGGTCCGATATTTCCATGGTCTGAAGTACCAGGTTCAGGTTGCGCTCCAGGCAGGTGGCGTCGCACACAACCACAACCCCGTCGCTTCCGCCAAAACAGATAAAGTTACGGGCCACTTCCTCCTCCGCGGAATGGGCCATGAGGGAATAGGTGCCGGGGATATCTACCAGCACGTAGCTGTGTTCCTTTGTCTTACAGTAGCCCTGGGCATTGGTCACGGTTTTTCCAGGCCAGTTTCCGGTCGGTTACTAAAGATTAGAGGTAAAATAAAATTATAAAGGTACTATCTTATAATTCCGATGTCGGTTTACGCTTTTAGGCACCTGGATTTCTTTGAGGATAGAGCGCCAGAATAAGCGTTTTTCTTCATTGCTAAAACCAGCATACAGGCCGCTAAAGTTGTTATCTAAAAGGTTCTTTAACTCAATCAGATTCTTTTTGGGCTCCTCGATGTCCGGTATCTGATCAAGTTGAGCTTCCAAGGCTTCCCGGTCAAGTTTATATTCATCCAGTGTTACAAGCTCATTCAGAAACAACTCTTTTAAACGATCCAATTTTTTGCGTATTTTATTTTTTTTAGCTCTGTTATCAATGACTGCCTGGCCAGAGGCGTCATAGTCAGCCATATATTTATTTATTTCCTCACCGATATGCTCCAGCAGATATTCCTCAATCCTTGATTCGCGGATTTCTCCTCCGTTTTCACACCGGTGATAAGCTCTGTATTGCTTGCACTCATATGCGGGGTATCGGTACCGGTATACCTGCTCCTTTTTTTTACAAACAACATTGATATGGCATCCGGACATCTTATAACCACATTCGGAGCATACAAGCAGGCCTGTAAAGATATAGGGGTACTTCTGGCTAACACGGACATTACGGTTTTCAGTGAGAAGTTTCTGGGCCTGTGCAAACATTTCGTCCGAAATGAGCCTGGGACAGTAGTTCTCCACCCCCCGGTACCGGCCAGTCAATTTTTCGTTGCAGAGATATGAATTCCTGAAATTTTGCAGGGTCATGGTAATCCCATGGGTCCGCTGCATATATTGGATTGTTTTACCCATTGATTGGGTCCGAAGGAAATAAGCGATGCTATCATATATGGCAGGAGCCTCGTCAGAAAGTACGAGGTGTTTGTCCTGGATACAATACCCGCGCAATACCTTACCGGTTATTACTTCGCCGTGCTGAACCTTAGTCTTAAAGACATCCTTTACACGCTGGCCTCCGTTTTGGGCTTCCAGCTCCGCCCACGTCATGGACTGCGCCACAAAGGCTCGGCCATAAGGAGTAGAGGTATCAAAATAGGGCTGGTCTATGGCGGTCCAGCCGACATCGTTCTTTTCGAGGACGGCCTGGGTATTAAGATAGTGCCTCAGGTTTCGAAACCATCGATCCAGTTTGGTGAATATGATGAGGTCAACCTTACGTTCTTTCACGCTTTGAAGGAGGCGCTGAAAATCATCCCTTTTAAGCTTCTGACCAGATATTCCGTCGTCAATGTATGTATCCTGCAGGGCCATGTTTTCGTGGTCAGCAAGATACTTTAAACATCGTTCTTTTTGGTCACGGATGGAATCACCCGAATTTGCCTGTTCTTCCGAGGATACACGGATATACAGCGCTACCCTTAATAAATTATTTTTCATATTATCATCTCCTATCTAAACGTATGAAAAAAGAGTAAAATTAATACGCCCCTTGCCAAGGACGTACCAGAGATGATATAATTTGTTTGCGAGACAGATCATATCAATCCGGAAAGTCCGGCATGAGAAATCCATGTAAAAGCCGTTTTGTGTTAGAAGCACTGAACGGCTTTTGCCGTTATTTACATATGGCCATGGAGGTTTATATAACACTTCCTCCTACTATGGATGAAATATTATTAAAAAAGCCAAGGGATACATATTGAAAAGGAACAAACGTTCTGATATAATGAAAAACGAACGTAAGTTCCGAATTATTTCATCACTTTAAGCAGATACTATCTGCGAGGTGATGAAATGGATGTTGAAATAATCTTTCATATCAAAGAGGTCAGGGAGGAAAAAAACATAACTCTCCGAGAACTCTCTGAAAAATCAGGAATCAGCAAATCTGAGATAAACTTTATCGAAAACGGTCAGCGGGAGCCCACTCTGCATACCATGTGCCTCCTTTCCCTGGCATTAGGCGTGCCGCCCGAAAAACTGTTTACAGTGAAGGTAAAGCGCTGAATCCTGGACTTTGTCCACCATAGTGGACAAAACTACATATTTCGAGGATTTTCAACAGCCATCACGTTCAAATAGTAAAATAGTCGTTATAACGGCTACAGGGAAAGGGTGGTACATATTATGGACAATGTAAAATCTAAACGTCAAATCATCAAGTCTATCTTAGGATTACTACAACGAGCTGATGTTGACCAGCTTAAGGAAATCGAAGTGTTCATAAAAACTTACCTATTATAAAATGCTTGGGCCGGTGCTTACCGGCCCCTTTTTGCGTTTTCAAGGTACTTAAGCGCCACTTCTTCCAAAACTTTTTTGCTTGTATCATCCAACTGTTCGTATGTAACAATGAAATTCTTTATAGCATTAGCTACGATGAAGTCCGTATCCTTAAGGAGCTTCGCTGTATACTTCATTGCTTTCTGCTGTTCTGTAAGCTGCTCAAACATCTCACCTGCTCCAGTTCGGAGCCAATCTTCACTTACATCAAACTCCCGACAAATATCATTTATAACTCTATCAGGAATATTCGTTTTACCATTTTCATAATTTGAAATTGCAAATTTTGTTAGCGATAATCTTTTTCCGAAATCTTCTTGTTTCATATTCAATTCTAATCTAATTGCCTTTAAACGTTCATTCACTTTTTTTACCTCCTGAAAGTATTCTACCATACAAAGTTTTGAAAATCAACTAAAAAGTATTGACATAGTTTAGAAATAAAACTATAATGTTTTTATAATCTACTAGAAAGAGAGGTGAGAACATGCTAAACATGGAATTACAGAAGGAACAGGAAATCAACAGGATGGTAACCATTTTACAGCAGATTGATGTTTCCGACATTGAGTTGCTGACCCGGGACGCTAATACGCTTCTTATGAGAAAGAAGCGGGCGGAAATGGAAAGTAACTCACAGAAGGCAGGCTAGCCCCGGCGCACATTGATAATTTAGAGGACGGAATATAAGGAAGGGAGGCGAAGAGGATGATTAAACAATTGGCTGTTAGGATGTTGCTGGGACAGCAGAAATGGTATTGTAATGTTTTGACAGTACGCGGTAAGTCCTACATGGTTTCTATTAAGCCGTACCTATCATTTAAGGAAATTATGGACAAGGCCGTCAAAAGTGAAGTTTTAACGGCCCAAGGAGAATTTGTTAAAAAGGCAGATTCTTAAGCGGAGGACAAGCGGATTCCATTTTCGATAGTAGTGATTCATATAGTTTGATTTCTGATTTGGGAATTTTTATGGACTTCGTGGATTTAATATTGGAGAGTTCCCGTTTTAGACTCACATAGAGAAACAAAAGTTCAGTATCTGAAAAATCAATATTCATAAAACTATCCTTTTCCTTTCTTTTGTACTCGGCGCTGCAACGCCTGTAAGTACAGTATAGAGCGAGGGGAGAAAAAAGACAAGTTGGACAACCAATTGAAATAGTCCACAGCAGCACATTGGAAATCGAATAGAAAGCGAGGTGAGCGAGGTGGAGATAAAGGGTATTTTTGAAGTTCAGGGAGAAGAGTATTCGCTTTTTGTTGAAAATGCTACTCGACTGACAAAAGTGTATCTCTTGAAAAAGAAGAAAGAAAGTCAATGCATGGAACCGATCTTGGTCAAAATTTCAGCCGGTACGCTGAAAGAGAAGCTTACGTATCGGCTGATGCGGTTAAAAATGAAGCTGGTTAAGAAGCGCAGCGAGAAGAGCTGATATGCCAGAAGCGGCGATTCCGGATATGGTGCCTGATGAAATATCAGATAAAAACGAATTGATTTTACTTTCTTTTTTATCAGGAGTTAGGTGAGTATTGCATCAATTAAAACTTACCGCAGATAAGAAGAAAACCACACTGGACTTGATAATGGTTTTACAACCAGAAAATGGTGCGGGCGAATGAAAGAAAATCCCGTGGACGCTTCTCACATCCACGGAGCACAAGTTAGTGGCTAATACGTGGTCTTTCACGGTCATAGGCCGTGTGCAGTTCACAGGTAATATCATAAAGTTTGCGAACCATTGTTTCATAATCCATCTTTGCAAGATCTTCCCTGGCGGATAGTACATGGACAGCTAAGACGCCAAGATTGTCTCTTACATCCACAATAGGAGGGACTAAAGCATCATCGTGATCTTCCTGATCACAAAATAAGCGCGTATTTGGCATATTGTATTCCCCTTTCTTAAGTACTCAGCCTTGGAGGGGCCTGTAAGTTAATTATAGATAGAGGGGGAGAAAAAGACAAGATGGACAACGTAAGAAGTACAACCAATACCACATACAATCTACCAGAGAGGGGTGGTGAAGTGAAAGAAAACGATGCATGTAAGATTGATATGCATAAGGCATTTACAGCTATTGCGCAGATAATCGGAGCCCGTGAGCACGCTGATATCAAGGTAATTGCTGTAAAAAAACGGGAAAACGATACAAAAGAGGGGTCCGCTTAAGAGCAGACCTGGCGGACAAGTCTTAAAGGTAATCGGGAGAAAAATAAATGAAGAGAAAGATTGAGCTAATCATCCCACTTGAGTATTGGGCCGGGGAATCGGACTGGCGCCTGGATTATGTTGGCCCGGACACAGTGGCTCTTACCAATGCAAAGGGAATGCGGTGGATACTAATGATTATAGGAAACAGGAGGCCGGGTTTGAAATGGAGATGGGGTATCCTGCTGCTGGTGTGGTCAATCGGTATGACGATGGTGGCAATTGTGGTCATGGCGTTGGCCATGGGCGTGAGGCTTTGAGGGGAGGGTACGAAGATGACAAAAGTACAGATGGAGGAAATCGCGGACAGGGCGGCGAGACTGGCTGTGAGTAAGATGGACGAGGAAGAAGCGCAGGTTTATGTGGCGATGGAATTGACCCCATACCGTCAGTGTTATGAGGAGTATCTGGACCAGCTGCAGACAGGGGACACTGAATGGCTCCGCCGGTGGATTGGATGGGAAATCGAAGATAAGGTCGGTGAGGCGGTTGAGATTCTAAAGATGTGGATTCGTGCAGAACTGTCCGGACAAGCCATGGGCGCGAGGATTTAAATAGGAAGTGAGGAAAAATACATGAGGAAGAAACGGACGTTGACAATCGAACTGTCCGACGAAGATATGGAGCAGTTTTGTAAAAAGGCAGGAAGTGCGAACCTGACCGTCGGTAAATTGATAGAAAATTTTATTGCAGACCTGACAGGCGGGGAAGGGACGAATGGTTCCGACGAACGGATGTATATAAGCCAGTGGTTCTGCCGATGTGGCTTCTCGTCGCTCTGGGACATGAGCTTCATGGCCTGGCTGATTGACATGGAGCTATTGGAGGATGCCATATACGAGTGGGAATTTATCCAGTACATAAACAAAATGGCAGTCAAGGACCAGGACGCTCAGGAAGAGTTGGATGAACATTGGGACAACCTTAAATCCTGGTTTGACGAGTACAGAGATGCAGGCGGGGAACATAACGATCTGGAAAAGGAGATGGAGAGGACGATGGCCTGGAAACAGGAATATGACCGTCTCATGGAAGGGGAAGGCGATGAGGAAGCAGGGCCGGAACCGGATGAACATTGACAATAAAAAATGCTCCTGAAGCCACAGCAATAGCTTCAGGAGCCGGTCCTCCACAGACCAAAACACTATGTATACATTATACCTGTGGATGGACCAAAAGTCAAGGATTATGGCGGTTTAAGACCGCTTTTACAACTTGTTAAGTTTATTATCTTTTGGACAAGCGGGAGAGGTATATGCCGTACTTTGAAAAAATAGCAACAGCAGGGATAACGGAAGCACACTATAGCTATCATGACAGGAGCAGGCCGGAGCCGGGGGCGGGGAAAAGGCGGAAACGGCAAAAGCCAACCCCGGAATCGCAGAGGAAGAATAATATCCGGAGGTCCATGCAAAGGCTTACATTGGATTTGAATGAGAACTTCGGGCCGGACTGCTGGTACATAACCTGGAACTATGCCATAGAGAACCGGCCAAAGAATAAAAAGGAACTGATTTCGCAGATAACTAAAGTGCTACGGAAATTAAGAAATATATATCATCGGAATGGCAAGGTACTCAAATATGTATGGGTGCCAGAAGTGGGACCCAGGGGTGGGAGCCATATACATATCGTGGTCTCCCCCATAGATGTCAGACTGATAAAGGATGTATGGCCCTACGGCGGTCTACATTTTGAACCTATGCGTAAGGATCGGAATTACCGCAAGTTGGCAGGGTATTTTATAGAATATTCAGAGCTGACTCAAAAGACCTATGGAGGAAAACAGGCTGGAAGATATAACCCCAGCAAGAATCTTGTACATGCGGAGATGAAAAAGCATCGGAAGCGGAAGAAAACCTTTAGTGCGGGCGAGATTACGGTGCCTGAAGGATGGTATCTCGATAAAGGCAGCGTGGAGGAATGGGTAAATGATTTTGGGTATAAATACCTGTACTACCTCCTGGTAAAGCTTCCAGAACCGGAAAGGAGCAAGGGAAAGTGCAGGACGTGAACATTTACATAGAGACCTCCTTCCATGGACCGGCCAGGAAGGACGGCGAATATCTTTATCTCCTGGAATGCATCAGGAACGGGGCGCCGGCCACCAGGGAGGGCCGGGGAGCCATGGAGCGGGCCACGGAGAACCAGCTCGCCCTTACGGCCCTGGCAGAGGCCCTGGGCCGACTGAATTGCCCGTGTGAGCTGCGGATATACACCACCTGTCAGCATATTATCAACGCAATGCAAAACAGCTGGGCCAGACAGTGGCAGAAAAACGAGTGGAGAAACGCCAAGGGAACACCCGTAAAGAACGCGGACCTTTGGGAAAAAATCCTTCAGGAGCTGGACCCGCACCGGTACCTGTTTACGGACGAACACCACGAATACAGGCAATGGATGCAATCAGAATTTAGGAAAGGGAAGATAACATGAAATCTCATCAGGAAGAATCCCGGCCAGACCGAGTAAATACTGGGGGAAAGCCGGGAAACGATAAAGTAAAGGGCGGCATTGAACCGCTCGAAGTAGAGGCATTTAAACGCCGGATAAAAGAAGGGGACAGGCTGTACTGCTACAGGCCGCGCCGGAAGGGAGATGATGAAATTGTCCTGGAAAGGATGCCAGTCATCAAACCGCATGAACACATCGTCACCATGGCTTATCACGGAGTAAAGGGAAACACATATGAGACAAGTATGACATGGGGAGAGGCTATCCAGCTAAACCGTATGACACAGAAGCAGCTGGCGCGGGAACTGGCGCGGATGCGTAAAGAAATGGGGATACCATGCTCAGGCGACAGCTGCCCTGAAGAGGTAAAAGCTCCAGGCCGCCGCAGAATAAACAGGAGCGAATACGCAGGCCGAATCATGACATACAGGGAAAAGGGAATGACCTATGCACAGATATCCTGCCAGGTGGGAATCTCCGCCAGCACAGTAAGAGAAATTTACATAGAGGAGGCGAAACGGGATGTTTGATAAATTTGGAGAATTTGACAGCGCGGACGAAATGAACCGGGCAGCAGCGGCACAGAGAAAGGAAGGAGACAACGAGGCTATTCTTGCCATCGCGGAGGAAAACGGGATAGACAAGGAAGATGCCATGGACTTTATAGACGGCTGCGTGGCAGCCTTTGTGACCCCGCTCATGGCAGCCTACGGAAAACTGGATATCGAGGCAAAAGAACTGAATCCATACGAAATCATGGAGGACTGGCTGCAGTACATCAAGCTGAGGTGCGCAGAGGAACCGGAGATGGCCGTGGCCGTCAGGCGGAAAGGAAAGAGCCTGAAGGGCTGCATCGCGGCCCTGCTGGAATGGAGCATGAAGAACCAGCATCCGGTAGACAGCGACATCCTAAAGGCGGTCAAAATCAATTACAAGGTAACACTGGGTATACCCGGGATGGGCCGCGCCAAGAAAATCATCACGGAATATTATCTGGGAAAGGAGCAGTAAGATGCTTGCATACAAAGGATTCAATGCGGACCTGACCTGCACCTGCGGGAGAGGAACGTTTCAGTATGAGATAGGAAAAACCATAAAGGAAAGCAAATCCAAATGCCGGAATTCAGGCGCCCATTGCGCCGAGTACCCGTTAGAGTGCCTGCGGTGGTATCCGCTGGGATGTGGAAACCGGTATTTCCTGGTGGAGGCCTCCGGAAGCCTGGACGAACTGGGCGGGACCGATACCCAGCTGGCCTGTACAGAAATCACTCTGTTAAAGGAGCTGTCCCTCCGGGAGCTGGTTGGCCATGCCATGATGTATATGGTCAATCATCCGCTCCGGGAGTGGGAGATGAACATGCAGTGCTGCAGCGTCAGAAAGGATAAGGCAGAGGCATGGAGCGAGGGAAGCATGGCAATTGCCAGAGGCCCGCATCCCAAAGTTAAGGGAGCGGCCGGCAGCGTCCTGGGATTAATCCGGGAAGTAAACGGCGAGATTGAGGAGGCAAGGCTGTTTAAGGTAAACGGAACCATAAAACCGAATACATGGTACACCCTGGAGGGCAGGGAACCGAAGGAGGCAGAGGGATGAAACGGAGCAGCGTATTAAAAACAGAGCCGGCGCGGCCGGACCAGGACGGGGAGGTATTGACCGCTCAGGCCGTGGAGAAAATCCTGATATTAAATTACTGGAAAGACCGGGAACTGATTGGCCGGTACTGTATGAACACCATAACAGGGGAATATGAGGCCTATTATATTAAGACTGGCATATGGAGGCAGACAAAGCTCCAAACCCTGTGCGAATACGATGCGACGCAATATTGGTATTACAGCCTGGATGGAACCATACCAATCAATTCAAAAGCCGATGTGAAGCTGATAAAGGAACTGCTGCCGGAGCGTTTCGACGGGATGGAGCCACTAGCCCGTATACGGCTCAGAGAGAATGATTACAGCAGTAACCAGAGGGAGTCAAAGGAGAGCCGCCGTCTGGAGCGTATCCGGAACCTGATGGACAAAATTCCTCCTCTCCCGGAAGATTTTAACGAATGGATCGTCAAGACGTCATCCGGGGACCAGGATTATGCCTTTTATGACAAGGATTCCGAACGATGGAGCTGCACGGCCTGCGGAAAGGGTGGAAACGCCGGGAAATTTAAAAGGCCAGACGGAAAAAAGGCAAGACACAATGACCATATAACCTGCCCCTATTGCGGAAAAACCATACAGGCAAAAACACGAACCCATGCCATACAGCTAAAGACGAACGCCGCCGTCATGCAGGATATAGACAGTGACAGGAGCGTGGTGAGGCATTTAGACATAAGAATCACATGGGAAGGACGGGGGCACAAAATTGAAATATCGGAAGCGGTGCGAGTATTCCCGCTCCGAAACCACAAAAAACTTGCATGTGACATTTACTATAACCAGTCAGAACGAGGGTTTGAGTGGAATTATCCTTGGGATAAACGAGGCTGCTTTGACGTTAAAAACCCGTCCAACCGAAGAATGACCGAGGAATACCTGTATCCGGAAGGGATTGAGGCCGCGCTGGAGGGAACCTGCTATGAGGCCTGGAAAAGGACGTTCCGTCAGCTGGCAGAGGCCGGGAAGAAACTGGAGTATAACCGGCTGATGGCTACGCAAGACAATAAAGGCCTGGTAAACATGGTGGAATATCTGTTCAAGGGCAGGTTTAACCGGCTGCTGCAGGAGACAACCAGAAACATAGGCTACTGGACCTGTGAGTACTACGGACCTCTGTATAAGGACGGAGAGACCATAGAAGAGGTATTTAATCTCTCTGACCGGCAGATAATCAACCGCATCCGGGAGTGTGACGGAGGGGAGAATACCGTGCGGTGGATGCGATGGGCTGAGAAATCAGGAAAAAAGATAGACCAGGAAACGCTGGGATGGCTTACAACTGAGAATATAGAAATGGCAAACCTGTCATTCGTGCAAGCCCAGATGTCACCCCGCCAGGTCATGAATTACGTGAAACGCCAGCAGGCAGAGGGATATGCCGGAAAGAGTGCAAGGGCAGTCCTGGAACAATGGGCGGACTACCTGGACATGTGCCGGCAAAAGAAGAAAGATACAACAGACGAGATGGTATACCGGCCAAGGGAGTTGAAACGCAGACACAATGAGCTGGTGGAGGAAATGCGGAAGGAAAGAATGCTGGAACAGCTGAAACGGGACGAGAAAGCCAATGAAGAAATGGCCAGGAAGATGGCAGAGAAGTATCCGGGCGCAGAGAAGATACTGGAAGAAATCCGCGATAAATACGACTACCAGAATGAGGAATACATGATGATTGTACCCAGGAGCCTGGTTGACATTGCCATAGACGGGAGTGCCCTTCATCATTGCACCGGGTGGAGCGAGCGTTATTACGAGCGAATCATGCAGAGGGAGACATACATCTGTTTCCTCCGCAGGAAGGCTGAGCCGGATATCCCATATTACACCATTGAGGTGGAACCGGGCGGAACGATCCGGCAGCACAGGTCGTATCTGGATGAAGAACCAGGCGTTGAGGAGATAAGAGGATTTCTGCGGGAGTGGCAGAGGGAAATAAAGAACCGTCTGACGAAGGAGGACCATAGACTGGCCAGCGTAAGCGTCATCAAGCGACAGAAGAACATAGACGAACTGAAAGAAAAGAAGAACACCAGAGTGTTAAAGTGCCTGGAGGAAGATTTTATGGAGGCCATATAAATGGATGAAGTGAATAAAAGCGGTACATATGCAAGCTATGAGACATACAAAGAGGCATTTGACGCTGAGGTAAAGAGGACAGAATTAGGGTTCGTCCGGATCGGGTACATGCTCCGGGTGGCCACGGATACGGACATCCTGAAGGAATCCGGATACGCAACCATGGAAGAATTTGCCTGGAACGAGTACCGGCTGGACAGGAGCCAGACATCGCGGTTCATGAATATCAATAAAAGGTTCTCCGTGGATGGGTATTCAGACCAGCTGCCGGAGCGATATCAGGGATATGGAGTGGCAAAGCTGGGAGAGATGCTGACCCTGCCGGCAGAGGTGATTGAGATTCTTTCACCAAAGTTGACCCGGCCCGACATACAAAAGATTAAAAAGGAAATCCAGGAAGAAAAGAACGTGACGGACCTTGAAGTCATGATGGAGGAGCCTGACGAGGCCCAGGAGGCCATGGAAAGCAATCTGGGGCGCTTTATGCATCAGTACATACATGACAACCCAAAATCATTGCAGGGATTCTGTGAGGCCGTGAAGATGGACGGGGAGCATATGACAGGATACCTGATGGACCTGCTTGCCCCGTCCGGATACGCTGTACAGATGGCCAGAATTCCGGGGACGGGGAAAATGATGCTGACCATATCCGGAAAGAGCCAGCCCATTATCTTGATGAATGTCAGGACCAACGACAAGGAAGAATTTGCCTGGAAGGACCTGCAGGGTATCCTGCACCGCCTTATCACGGAGGAAACCGCGGAGGCCTGCTGGAACGCGCTGTATGAGGAGCCCTATCCGCCGGCGGAGGAGGAAAAGGAAGCCCAGAGGCAGAGGAAGGCCGAAGCGGAAAGAAAGGCGGAGGAAAAGCGGAAAGCGCAGGAGGCCGAAGAGAGGGAGAAGGCCCGCCAGGCAGAGGTGCAAAGAATCCAGAAAGACAAGGAACGCCAGGAGCGGGAAGCGGCAGCCAAAAAGCAGGCAGTTGCACCGGTACAACCGGAACCCCAGGAAGCATCGGAGCCAAAAGAGGAGTCACAAGAGGAATCGAAAGAGGCGCCGAGGGAAGAACCCCAGGAGACAGGCACATTCCCAATGCCGGAGCCCCAGGAGGACACACCAAAAAGCCCGCAGGAAGCAGTGCAGATGGAAGTGGAGGATTATCCGGGAGTCGTACCGGAGAAATACATCACCTGCCACGACGGCACCCAGGTCATAAAGCCAATGGAAAGCCTGCGGGACGAAGGCTGCCGGCTGGCGGATGAAGTAACGCAGTGGATGCGGACCGGAACCATGGAATATGCCCGGGAGACCCAAAGGAACATTGCACGCCTGGGAGAAATCATAAAGGAGATGCTGCAGGATGAAGAGCGTGATTGAGACAGAACCCGTCACCCAATGTTTTTTATGCGAACGCTGAGGGCCATTGGAAAAGCATCATATATTTGGCGGAGCAAACAGGAAGTGGTCAGAAAAGTACGGTCTGACCGTTCACCTGTGCAAAACCTGCCACACGGACAACAAGAAAGGGGTGCACGCGGATGCGAATAAGGCAGAGAAACTGCATAAAATTGGACAGGCCGCATTTGAGCGGACACACACAAGACAGGAATTTTTTAATATATTTGGGCGCTATTATCTTGACGAGGAGGATGAGCAGGAGGAAACGGTATCCGAGCCGGAAAAAGATGGATTCTTCTTCCTTCCGGACGATGACCTGTGAGGACCTGATTGGAAGGACCATCCGCTTCCGGGACCGGATACAGTGCTATGAGTGCGACGAGCCGGATCCATATGAGGTATGCCCGGATATTGGCAACCCGGACAACTGCCCGAAAAAGGACTACGAGGTTAAGGTCCAGAAAGTATCCGTAAGCCGGGTGAAAGGGGAAACCATATACACCATTAATGATGATTATGAGTTCCCTGCCGGGGACTTTTGGAAGGTGGTAAGGATTGGAAAAGCAGGATGAAACGGCAGAGGCTATGAAAACCGCCATGTCCATAGAGAGCATGCCGGAAGAGGCCGGGCCGGCGGAATACATCGGAAAGAAACAGTCAGGGGACCGGACCTACCTGCTGTACAGGGACAAGCAGGGGCTGTATTGGTATAAGACAGTTTTTAAGACCGAGGCCGGCTACATATCGGAATATGAATACATTTTTGGGCCAAAGAAGAACAGGAGGAGAAGATGAACAGAGTCATACTAATGGGAAGGCTGACCAAAGACCCGGATATAAGGTACACCCAGGGGGAGCGCTCCATGGCCATTGCAAGGTACACCCTTGCAGTGGACAGGAGGGGCCGCAGGGGCCAGGACAGCTCCGCGGAGCAGCAGACTGCCGATTTCATCAACTGTGTTGCATTTGACCGCGCTGCTGAGTTTGCCGAGAAGTATTTCCGTCAGGGAATGCGGGTGCTTGTATCGGGCAGGATACAGACAGGAAGCTATGTGAACCAGGAGGGCCGTAAGGTATACACAACGGAGGTCATACTGGATGACCAGGAGTTCGCGGACAGCAAGGGAGCGTCGGGCAGAGGTCCGGAGCAGCGACAGGTCCAGGGTGCAGACATCGGGGACGGATTTATGAACATTCCGGATGGCGTTGAAGATGAAGGGATGCCATTTAACTAAGAGCGAAAAGGAGAGGAGATACAAATGAACAACCAATTAAAAAAATTCCGTTTGGAAAATAAGCTGACACAGCAGGTCCTGGCTGACAGGATTGGAATTAACAAAACAACCTATTCTAATTTTGAGACCGGGGCAAGGCGCCCGTCATTGAGGGTAGCCCTGAAGATACAGAAAGTAACCGGAATACCAGTTGAAACGTTATTCGGAGAAGAATTCAATGACAGTGAGTGAGCATATACGGGAATCAAGCGATGTGGAGCTGTCTGTAATGATTGCATTCTGCATCGTTGAGTACCTGCAACAATCCGACATTATTAAGGCCATATCGGTTGATGATAAAAGAGAATTAATATTAGACATATCCGATAATGTAATGGATTGGCTGGCAGGCGATTGGGAAAACAACACGGAGGAAAAAACAATATGTTAAATAATACAGAAAACAACAAGGTAAGCATGATGGGTGAGATTGCTTCCAGATTTACCTTCAGCCACGAAGTGTTCGGAGAAGGATTTTATATGGCGGATGTGGCTGTTAGCCGGCTCAGTGGGCAGGTAGACATTATTCCCCTAATGGTATCCGAGAGCCTGATAGACATACATAAAGACTATACTGGCCGTGCCATGGAGTGTACGGGTCAGTTTCGCTCCTATAACCAGCACGAAGGAATTAGAAGCCGGTTAAAACTGTCTGTGTTTGTAAGAGAAATCCATCTGACCTTGCCTGGTCCGATGGATTGCACAAAAAATAACCAGATATTCCTGGACGGCTATATTTGTAAGCCACCTGTCTACAGGAAAACTCCGCTTGAAAAGGAAATAGCGGACATCCTTCTGGCCGTAAACCGTCCATACGGCAAATCGGACTATATCCCCTGTATCTGCTGGGGGCGCAATGCACGCCGTGCTTCCGAATTCGAGGTGGGAACCAGGATAGAGACATGGGGCCGCGTACAGAGCCGGGGATACATCAAAAGACTCAGCAAGACAGAAACTGAGCTGCGTACTGCCTATGAGGTATCAATACTAAAGCTGAAGAGGAGAGAAGAAAATGAAGGAATATATTAATGACATACCGGTATTTTCTCTGGAAGAAATGAACACTTCGGATGGCGCGTATGGCGTGAAAGCGTCAGGGATAGTCAGAGCATATCTGAAGAATCTACACAAATTAGGATACCTTATTCCGGGGGATCCAATCCTTCCTATTACCTTCCAGGCCGCGGGAGGAGAGTACAGGGCCACGTACGATGGGTACTGCTATGTACGTTTTGAAGAAAAAGGCAGAGCCATTATGTTTGTAGAGCTTGACCGGATAAAAGCGGAATATGACAAGATGTATCCTCCAAAGAAAACTAAACAGGTGGACACATATGATAAATCCATATTAAAGACCATGATAAGCCTGGAGGAAGATAAGCTAAAAATGTTTGGCAGACATTGGCTGGAAAACGAGCCTTATAAATATACCAGCCACACAATGGCGCTTGAAGCATACAGGATGCTGTTGAAAGCACATGAGGTAGAGGGATGACCACAGAAAAGAAAATAGAATTGATTGCTGAAAGGTACGGCTATGAGCCACAGAGCCGCCAATGCATAGAAGAAATGGCAGAGCTTACCCAGGCAATCAACAGGCTATGGAGAAAACGCAACTTCGGAGGTAATGACAGGCAGATAGCAGAGGCGGAGGATGCAGTCCTGGACGAGATGGCCGATACCTTAATTATGCTGTGGCAGTTAAAGTATCTTCTTGGTTTTGGAGAGGGACCGCTTGCAAAGCGAATTGAGGAGAAACTAAATAGGCAGCTTAAACGAATGGGAGTGGCAGAGGAATGATAAAGATTGCAAAACTGGCTACAGCTCACATGTTTGATGAAAATAATCCAGAAGATTTCGATTATGCGTTATGGAAAAGTATAGCTGAATATATGGACGGAGAGAATGCCTATGTTGTCGAAAGTACAGCCATGGAAGGAAAATATGTTTTCCTTGGACTGTGTGATAGAAGCAAGGATAAAGAACTTGCCTATATGATGGAGCAGGATAGTATGACAGGGGTATTTATTGACGACCGGGAAGGATTTGAAGCGGCCTGGGAATCAAATGAATATGAACACGAAGGATGTTTTTGCATAGAGCCACAATGGATAGAATCATACAAAGGACTGAAGGAGGAAAACGATTCATGAAGGATAAATGGTGTTACAGCTGGAATGAAGAGAATTTCAGAGGTGGTTTTAATTCGGAAGAAGAGGCTATAAAAGCAGCAAGAGAGGAGGGGCCAAACGCGCCATATGTATACATAGGCACATGCACGGAATGCACGCTGGGGTGGCCAGGAATATCAGCCAGCGACGTTATTGAGGCTATCAGCGAGAATTTGTATGAACAATGCGGAGAAGCTGCTGAAGGTTTTGATGTGTCATCCGAGGATGAAGCGGCCTTGGACAATGTGCTGAATGAAGTAATAGAAAAGTGGATTGAGGATAGAAACATAAAGGCCGGATGTTACTGTGTTCTGGACGCTGAAAAGGTGTGGTTACAAGATTGAACGGAGGCAGAGGGATGAAAAGAATGACGACGGAAAAGCCTGCCGGTGAAATGAACATGGTAGAGCTGGCACATAATTGCATGTATGCAAGGGACAGGTGGGCATGGTACAGAGATTATGATTCAGACATGGATCTGCGGGACTTCATCCGCAGATTCAGCGTGGCAGAGGGGGCAAGCAAACTGCCAGATGATAATGAGACATTGGACATTATCCTAATGGACGACCTGCAATATGACATCAATGACCCGAATGGGCGCACTGCATTGGTATACCGCCTTATGTGGGCAATGGCAGATCTGCGGGAAGCACTCATGGGGTATGAGGATATCAGCCTGAGTCCAGAGGAAATTAAAGAGGAATTGAAGCGACGGGAGCCAAAAAAGCCAAAGGTGGATAAAAGAAAATATCATGAGGATTATACATGCCCATGCTGTGACCATAGATTTATCAGTAAGGACGAAACGGGATGGTTTTCAGGAATGTGTCAAAAAATTTGCCCGGATTGCGGTCAATCTATTGACTGGGAGAATTAAAACATTTTGGAGGTGCTTGAGAGCGTGTATAGAGAAAGCGGATGGATGGAAGGCCATTACATAGACAACCACAAAAAATATGAATGTCATGATTGCGGCAAGCATTTTATCATCGGTGAAAAGTTATCGGAGGATTGTCCGCCAGGATTTCCGGTATGTCCATATTGTGGACAAGGGAACGTGAAGTGCGTGGTTTGGACTGATGATAGCCAATTAGCTGAATTGGATGATTATATGGGATGCTTGGCAATTTGCGTTGACGATGAAAATTAGCATTTCTGGGAGAACCGGAGAAAGGAACAGCGTATGGGAATTGATTTGAGCAGATTTAAGGTAATCCACGGAGACAAGGTATTAAATGCAGTGGCGCTTATGGAGGTAAGGATGCCGGAAGGAACGTGGGAAAATAGAGAGACTATTATTAAGCCTAAAACACTTGAAATTTTGGCTATTAATGAGGATGGGAACATTGTATCTATCATGGATGAGGCGTGGATGTTTCAGTTTCTTCCCATAGTCTCAAAATTTCTAGGAGGATGAGTATGACGGAGGATATTACATACTGCACGAAGCAGAATTGTGGTTATCTGCGCTGTGAAAGAAATCAAAAGCATATTAAGCAGCCGATTCCACACAGCTATGCGCAGCTGGAGGGAACGAAATTTTGTTATAAAAAGCGTGAAGGTGTTGGGGGAATTGTATATCAACAAGATTAACATTTGGAGGAGAAAAATATGATTGATATTTATGTTGATGATGTTCGCTTAAAGGAAATCCAATATAAAGAAAAGCAGGTATTGAAGTTTGTAAATGCTGAAAAGGACGAAAGTGTAATGATGGTAGTTACAAACGATGAATTAGTCAATATGTATGACAGAATAAAAATGAGATGCGAAACATTGAATTTGATACCTATCATTAATTCGTAAAACTGAAATTTGAGGGATAAAGGATGAAAGTAGAACATGAAAGCATGTTAGATTTTATAGTCAAATACATAAAAGAAAAAGGTTATCCTCCTACCACAAGAGAAATATGCCGCGGAACCGGATACCAGTCAACCTCATCAGTGAATATACATCTTAAAGCAATGCGCGATGTAGGCCTGATAAATTACGTTGACGGCAGCCCAAGGACTATTACAGTGGCAGGATATCAATATGTAAAACAAGAAGCAGTACAAACAAAGAAAGGATGGAGAATATGTGGCTGATATAGCCGCAATCAAGAAACATAAAATTTAGCTTACACAGAGACTAAGATAAAACAGAGACAATGAGGAAATACATGGCTCCCCTGCAGAGGGGGAGCCGCCGACGAAAAAACTCGGGGCATGTATTGAACGAGGTGAGTTACAAATGGATGAAAATAGGTTAAAGGACGAATTGATAGCAAAGCTGTCAAACAATGTGGACACAACGGTATTACAGATGGTTGATACGGCCCTTGCATCCGTATTAAGCGATTACGAAGTGGCCAAACGAAACACACAGTTAAGCACAGGAGTATTGAGATTTCCCGAACTGGAAATATACATCGCTAAGATGCGGTTTGATAATAAAGCAAAGAGTACCATTGACCAATACAGCAAGTTCCTGGGGGATATGCTGTGCTATCTGGGGAAACCAGTGGACAAGATCCAGGACTTCGACATCATGAACTTCCTGAACTTTTATGCAGAGACAAATAGAATATCGGATAGCACCAAGAATCATAAACGCTTGATAGCCAGCTCATTCTTTACGTTTCTACACAAGCGCGGATACATAATAAAAAATCCCATGGCCACGGTGGACACAATTAAGTATACGGCGCAGGTCCGGGAAGCATTGACGCAGCAGGAAGTAGAGCGTATGAGAGTAGCATGTGGAGAAAATCTGAGGGACAATGTGGTGCTGGAGCTATTCCTGGCATCCGGATGCAGGGTATCGGAAGTGGCCGGCATGAGGGTAGAGAACATTGACATGAAGCAAAAGACGGTGATTGTATTAGGCAAAGGAAAAAAGGAGAGGCCTGTGTTCTTTTCTGACCGCCTATTAGTATACCTGGAAAAATATCTGAATGGAAGGCGTGAGGGCCCGGTGGTGATTTCTGTGAGGGCTCCGCATCAGGGAATCAAAAAGAATGCCATGGAGAATATCGTCAGAGAGATTTCAAAGAAGGCCGGAATCGAAAAGAGGGTATTCCCACATCTTCTGAGGCACACATTTGCCACACATGCGCTTAATAAGGGAATGCCGCTGGAATCGCTGAGCGACCTGATGGGCCATGCATCCATAGAGACAACCAGAATATACGCAAAGAACCATATGTCAAAGATACGGTATGAATATGATATGTATGCATCGTAGAAAGGAGTATGCCTTATGGGAGAGATTGTAATGTATGACCTATATGACGAGGGAAGATATGCTGGAAGGTATCCAATAGCAGCATTGGCCGTCATATTAAGCATCCAATATCCCCGCTTGATAGCCAATTATGCAAGGGAGGGAAGGACATATCGCAAACGGTACCAGTTTGAGCGGGTAGACGAGCCGATAAGTGCCGACCTGGCAGAGGAGTGGGATAAGGAGAGACAGAGTTTTTTAAGAGGGAGGAGGTAATACCAATGGGAAAGGTTAGGCCATTAAATCATTGCAAGTATGGTATCGGTGGTAAACGGTTCAAGGAGTTATATTATTGGTGCCTGCAATATGATGAATGGAAGGATGAGCTTAAGTACAAGACGGATACAGTAAAATCCATAGAAATAACCGATATGCCGATGACACACAGCGGAAGCGATGCAACGCAGCAATTGGCAATCAGGAGGGCTCAGTTGGCCAAGAATTGCGAAATGGTTGAACAGACCGCCATGGATGCGGACCCGGAAATTTATCAGTATCTGATTAAGGCCGTGACGGACGAGAATGTCACGTACCGATATTTGGAGATGGTAATGGGTATTCCGTGTGGAAGGAAAATGTATTATGACCGGCGCAGGAAGTTTTATTGGCTTTTAGATCAGAGAAAAAATTATTAAAAAGGGGGACTCACGGGACAAGTCAATATGGTATATTAATAACGTGAGAATTGGGCATACAAAGCTGAGTGCTCTATTTATGGTCATTTACCCGACAGGACTTTCCTTCCAGAATATTAAGGAAAGGTGACATAATGAATAGTTTTATCAGTTGGATTGGCGGAAAAAAGCTACTGCGAAAGACAATACTGGAACAATTTCCTGAGTCAGGCACGTTTGACCGATACATAGAGGTATTCGGCGGCGCTGCCTGGCTTTTGTTTTACAAGGAGAGCCATGCAAAGATGGAGGTATATAATGATATCAATGGGGAGTTAGTCAATCTGTTCCGGATAGTCAAATATCACCCAGACGCGCTGCAAAAGGAGCTTGATTGGATATTGATGTCCAGAGAACAGTTTTTTGATGCACTCCGGGTTACAAGCGGACTCACTGATGTTCAGAGAGCTGCACATTTTTGGGTAGTAATCAGAGAAAGTTTTGGGGCAAACTGCCATTCGTTCAGGGCAAATGGAAGAGATATGATTAAAGCAATTGAATTACTGCGAGAGGCATCTGTAAGGCTCAATCAAGTTGTTATTGAACATCTGGACTTTGAACATTTGATTAAGAAGTATGACAGGCCAAAGGCTTTATTTTATCTTGACCCACCATATTACGATGCAGAAAAATATTATTCAGATAGATTCCAACCGGAGGACCATATTCGTCTCAAAGAGAGCCTGGAACATATTAAGGGAAGGTTTATCTTGTCTTATAATGATTGCCCGGAAATCAGAGAATTGTATGACGGATTTGATATTATTGAAGCAGAGAGGAATGACAATCTAGTCAGCAAGAATGGTGGCAGAAAATACAAAGAATTGATTATTAAAAATTATTGATACACTCTCCGGGGCCACGGACCGTCACAGGTTCGCGGCTCCTTTGATTTTAAGTCAAAATTGAAGGCGAGGTGAACCAGATGGCATTAACACCAAAACAGAAAATATTTGTAAATGAATACCTGATTGACCTTAATGCAACAAGGGCATATAAGGTGGCATATCCTAATATTACAAAGGAAGAAACTGCCGCTGCTGCCGGAGCCAGATTGTTAAGAAATGTTAAGGTTGCGGAATATATCCAGGAACGTATGAAAGACCGGGAAAAACGAACCGAGATAACCCAAGATTGGGTACTGGAGGAGCTGCGAAAGATTGCCAGTGCGAATGGTACTGATTTTGCACAGGTTGTACGAGAACCGATTATCAGGAACAATGCATACATGATAGATCCGGATACTGGACAAATACGGACTACAGATGTGGTAAGGCTCATTCCAACGGAAGAACTGCCAGAAGAGAAGCGAGCGGCTATCTCTGCGATTAAAGAAACTAAGTTTGGAATAAATGTGGAAACCTATGACAGGGTAAGAGCATTGGAACTTCTGGGGCGTCATCTTGGGATGTTTAGGGATAAGGTGGAGCTGTCCGGCCGGGCTGATTGCAACAACCCTTACGCCGGCCTGACAACTGAAGAACTGAAGAAGCTGATACATGGTGGATAGGGAAACCATAATTAGGGGAGCCAAGATAGAGCTTGCGCGGCGCGAATTCTTTTCTTATTGCCATTTAAAGGCACCGGATTTTTATAAAGAGGACAGACAATATCTGATTGACCTTTGTAATGAGTTTCAGGATTTCATCCAGTCAGAAGATGAAGTGATGATTGTAAATGAGCCGCCTCGTCATGGCAAGAGCCGTACCGCCGGCCTTCTGGTTGAATGGGTGCTGGGCAATGACCAGACGCAGAAAATCATGACCGGTTCCTACAACGAGACGCTTTCCACCATGTTCTCAAAGAACGTCCGTAACGACATCCAGGAGGAGAAGGCGGACGAGAACCGGATTGTGTTCTCAGATATCTTTCCGGGGGTGTCTATCAAGCGAGGCGACGGTGCCATGAACCTATGGAGCCTGGAGGGTGGATACAACAATTACCTTGCTACATCCCCAACCGGAACGGCCACTGGCTTTGGTGCCACGCTGCTTATCATCGATGACCTCATCAAGAATGCAGAGGAGGCCAACAACGAGTTGACCAAGGAGAAACACTGGACCTGGTTCACGGATACGATGCTGTCTCGTCTGGAAGAGGGTGGGAAGATTATCATCATCATGACCCGGTGGGCCAGCGATGACCTGGCAGGACGTGCGCTGGAGCATTTCAAGGAGGCAGGGGCAAAGGTGCGGCATATCTCCATGAAAGCACTTCTGAATCCGGAAACACATGAGATGCTCTGTCCGAAGGTTCTATCCTATAAATCCTACCAGGCCAAGATACGGACCATGGGCGCTGACATTGCATCAGCCAACTATCAGCAGGAACCAATTGACCTAAAGGGCAGGCTGTACACCAGCTTCAAGACCTATTCAGGAGAACTGCCGCAGTTCAAGGAAATACGCAATTACACGGATACGGCAGATACCGGCGAGGATTATTTGTGCAGCATCAATTATGGTGTTACCTTTGCCAATGAGGCATATATCCTGGATATTCTATATACCAAGGACCCCATGGAAGTCACAGAACCGGCTACGGCCAGAATGCTGTTGGAAGGAGTGGTCAACCTGGCCAGGATTGAGTCTAACAATGGTGGCCGCGGGTTCGCACGTAATGTGCGCCGTATCCTGGAGCAGGAGCTGGACAGCAATTACACTATAATCAAGTGGTTTACACAGACACAAAATAAACAGGCTCGTATTTATTCCAACTCTTCCTGGGTGATGCAGCATATCTATTATCCAGAAGACTGGAAGAACCGATGGCCTGAATATTATTATGCAATGATAAAATATCAGCGTGAAGGTCAGAACAAACACGATGATGCCCCGGATGCAACAACGGGGATTGCCGAGAACTGTGCCAAGAAGGGCGGCATATCGGTCTTAAAATAAAGGAGGTGGTGGGATGCCACAGGTTATGTCAATTGACATAGTAAAGGAGCTGATAAAGAGCTATTCTGTTGGGCATCGGCATTTCATACGGGAATCCAAGGTAGCAGAACGATATTATGAGAATAAGAACGACATTCTCTACGGGACCAGAAAGAGCCGGGAGAATGACCCGCTGCGGAATGCTGACAACCGGATACCACGGAACTTTCATGGCTTGCTGGTCAACCAAAAGGCAGCATATATGTTTTCGGCTCCTCCGCTATTTGATGTGGGTAATGATACCGTGAATAAACAGATAGCAGATATGCTGGGGGATAAATATGCTAAGGCGTGTAAGGACCTGTGCATTAAGGCGTCGAATTGCAGGGTGGCATGGCTACATTACTGGAAGGATGATACTGGGAACTGGAAGTATGGGACCATAGACCCCAAGCAGATTATCCCGGTGTATTCTACAGATCTGGACCGCCAGCTGGATGCAGTGTTACGAAATTATAAGACAAGGGATGCCATGGATGGAAAGGTAATCTATGTCTGGGAATACTGGACGGCAGAAAAGTGCTGCGTGTATAAGAAAAAGAGTAGTTCCATTTCAGAAACAGGACTAGAAGCATATAACATATTCGAGATGGCTGATTCACCAGATGGAAGTGCACAAATGATTAATGACTTTGAGCATGGTCTTGGAGAGGTGCCATTTATACCATTCTACAATAATAACATTCCCACAGATGATCTGGTCAACGTGAAGCCGCTGATTGATGCCTATGACAAGGTATTCAGCGGCTTTTTAAATGACCTGGAGGATATACAGGAAATTATTTTCATACTGACAAATTACGGAGGAGAGGACCTTAAAACATTTGTCAATGATTTAAAGCAATACAAGGCAATCAAGATAGAAACCGATGGCACTGGCGGAGGTGGAGGCGTAGAGGCCCTAACCATCAGCATCCCGATTGAAGCCAGGGAAAAATTCCTGGAGATCACCAGGAAAGCAATCTTTGAACAGGGGATGGGAGTAGATCCGGACCCACAGAAGTTCGGTAACACTTCAGGGGAAGCACTAAAATACCTGTACTCCCTTTTGGAGCTGAAGGCGGGCCTGATGGAGACGGAGTTTAAGCTGGGGTTTGGTCAGTTGGTGCGGGCTATATGTCATCATCTGGGGGCCGAGTGTAAGCAGATAACGCAGACATGGACCAGGACGGCTATCCGGAGCGAATCGGAACTGGCTGACATCGCTACAAAAAGCACGGGCGTCATCTCCCATAAGACCATTCTTAAGAATCATCCATGGGTGGAAAATGTAGAGGAGGAAGAAAAGCAGCTGAAGAAGGAAGAAGATGAAAATGCGCAGAAGGTAGATTTATACCAGCAGGCATTCAAGCAGCAGGGAAAACAGGAGGAAGAGGAAGGCGGTGAAGGGGATGAGACTTAAATCAGTCTGTATTAATGAGAAGGAGCAGATTTTCCTGGATGGGATAGAAGTTAATAATGTGACAGATTACAAATTAGAAAACTCCGCCGGGTCAAATGAGCCAGCGAAGTTGACGGTGACGATGTTGGTTAATGTAGACCAAGTTGGCTCTGTATTGCAGAGATGACTACACCAACAGATTTGACAGAATCCTCGTTCCTTGGTGTTTCAACAGTGCCGATGAGGATGTGATAGACCAAAGAAAAAGTAAAAGCAATGAAGGGAGGCGAGGCTCACGGCTAAGAATACGGGCTATTGGGGAAAACGCATGGCTTCTCTGGAGGACGAACAGTACCGGCGGAGCGCTGCTTACTACAAGGATGTCCAGCGCCAATACACAAGGGCAACAAACAGCATCCAGATGGATATTATGCGGTGGTATCAAAGACTGGCCGACAACAATGGAATTAGCTATGCAGAGGCAAAGAAACTGATAAGGCAAAACGAGCTGGAAGAATTTAAATGGACAATCGAGGACTACATAAAGGCTGGCGAGGAGAATGCGATTGACCAGCGCTGGATGAAAGAGTTGGAAAACGCATCCGCCCGGCATCACATCTCTTATTTGGAGGCGATGGAACTCCAAATGCAGCAGCATGTGGAGTCGCTGTCTACAGAGTTTGAAAGCGGGATAACAGATTATCTACATAAAGCTTACGATGAACAGTATTATCGAACAGCCTTTGAGATGGCAAAGGAAACCAGAGTGGGAACTAACCTGGCACGGCTGGATAACAGGAAGATAGAGCTTATCATCAAAAAACCGTGGGCACAGGATGGAGAAAATTTCTCAAGCCGTATCTGGACTAATAAAGACAAACTGGTCAGGAACCTGCATACCGAGCTAACACAGAACATTATACGCGGGGAGTCCCCGCAGAGAGCCATAGATAGTTTGTCAAAGACCATGGAGGTCAGCAGAAGCCAGGCCGGGCGCCTTATTATGACAGAATCAGCCGCTATATCATCAGTAGCCCAAAAGAACTGTCTAAAGGAACTGGGGGTGGAGAAGTACGAGATTTTGGCCACACTGGATAACCAGACCTCTGAAATATGCAGAAATATGGATGGCAGGGTTTTCGATATGAAGGACTATGAGGTTGGTATCACAGCACCTCCCTTCCATCCCAATTGTAGAACTACCACGATTCCGTATTTTGACGATGAGTTTACAACGGGAGAACGGCGGGCGGCCAGAGATGACGATGACGAGACATCTTATGTACCGGCGAACATGAAGTATAAAGAGTGGAAAAAACAGTTTTTAGGGGTAGGAGATGGATAACATGATACGATGTAGATATCCACCGGCCAGAAATGACTGGTGACATTTTATTGCAATATCGTAATAGAGGAATCGAGATAGGCACGCAGGTTTATCCTGATGTGTTTTTTTTATATCAAAAAGAGAGGAAGAGACCATGAAAAAAGAAGAATTTGTCGCTCTGGGTATCAGCGAGGAGCTGGCGGACAAGGCGGAGCAGGAATCAAAGAAGGAGTTGGAGGACTACGTCCCTAAAACGGACCTGGAGGCCCTCAACGCCACGAAGTCCCAACTGGAGAAAGACATCAAGACCAGGGACAAACAATTGGAGGAACTGAAGAAGGCCAGTGGCAGCAGCGAGGAGCTCCAGAAACAGATTACGGACCTGCAGGCAGAGAATAAGGCTGCCAAAGAAAAATATGAGGCGGATATGAAGGAACTGAAGCTGACCACCGCCATCAAACTTGCAATCGGTGACTCCGCCCATGACGCTGACCTTGTGTCCGGACTTGTTGATAAAAGCAAGCTGCTCCTGGGGGACGACGGGAAAGTCACTGGCCTTGAAGAACAGGTGAAGGCACTGAAGGAAGGTAAGGCGTTCCTGTTCAAGGATTCTACTCCTGCGGCCGCCAGGCAGGGAAGCGGGAAACCCGGTTATAAACCCAAGGCCGGCGAGACATCAGAGGGTGGATGGGCCAAAACAGTGGCGGAGAGCCTGAACAAAGAAACCTCAAAAAACCCCTATGCAGAAGCATGGGAAACAAAATAGAGAAAGAGAGGAAATGACATGTATTTAGTAAAGAGGACGTACGATAATTCTCCGGAGTTCCTAAGGAATGAGCATTATGAGAACATCACCTGTACGGTACTGGACACCGGGGTGACAGCGGACGCCGAGGGGAAGAAATTTGTTCTGGCAGGCAGCCTGCTGGACAAGGACGGAAAGGTGGTAAAGGTTACGCGCAGCGGGAGCACCGGGGCTTATACGTACACATTTTCCACGGAACCCGTTGGCATTCTTTTCGCAACCACTGAGGTCACATACGGACAGCAGGCTGGGGCCCTGATGATTGCCGGTTCCGTCAACACGGAGCGGCTGCAGGGGGAATACCTGGTTGATGCCGTGGACCAGATGGTGGACCAGATGCCATTTATTAAATTTTTTGTAGATGGAAGCCTGAAGGTCAAGGCCGCCACACCCACAGTATAAGGAGGATTAAGACATGCCAAGAGTAGAAGAATTATTAACACCACAGGAGCTGATTGATTATACGAAAGAAAGGCAGACCGAAGCCTATATGGGTGAGGTGCTTTTCCCGGAACGCAAGACCGAAGCAATGGAAATTAAGATGATTAAGGGTGCGTCCGACCTTCCTGTATCTGCCCATATTCATGCGTTTGATACGGAGACAGAACTGGGCTCCAGAGAAGGCGCTGATTACAGCATGCAGGACCTGGCCCTTATCAAGAGGAAAATCCGCCTGGGCGAGAAGGAAATTATTGCCCTTGAAAGCCCCAGGAATGACCAGGAAGAGGCGGAGATGGTCCGGAAAATTTACAGTGACGTGGATAACCTGGTGGCGGGAGTGAAAACCAGAGTCGAGTGCTTGAGAATGGAAGCCCTGTCCACAGGAAAGCTTTCCATCAATGAGAACGGCTTCAAGGCAAGCATTGATTATGGAATTCCGAGCACGCATAAGGCTGATAAGACATGGGGGAGCGGTGACCCCACTATCCTGGAGGATATGGATGCCTTTGTGGACCGGATTGTAAAAGACACCGGGTTCACACCAACACGGGCATTGACATCCAAGACCAATCTGAACCGCATTTTACGGGACCACAGGATACGCGCTGCAATCTACGGTGTGAACAGTGACCGGGTGCTTACCAGGGCGGAGCTGAATGCTTTCCTGGCCCAGCAGAGCCTGCCGCAGATTGCCATTTATGACAAACAGTACCGCCAGCAGGATGCAAAGGGGAAATATTCGTCCGCGCGCTTCCTTCCGGAATCTGCATTCATTATGATGCCGGATGGGAAACTGGGGGATACATTCTATGGCCTTACGGCCGAGGAGCTGGAGCTCCGTAAGAATCCGGATGTGGATGTGTCTGCTGTGGGGAACATCGTGGTGGTACAATATGACACGGTAGACCCTGTCGGTCGGTGGATTAAGGCAGTTGCCACGGCCATGCCGTCGTTCCCGTATGCAGACCAGGTATTCATTGCTACCATTTCGTAAGGAGGGGCCATGGACCTTATGAAGCTGAAGGCGTTATTGGGGATACCTGAAGGCGACACAACGCAGGACATCGCCCTGCAGTTCCTTATGGAGGATGTGGATGAGACTATCCGGAACTACTGCAACTTAAAAGCAGTTCCGGCAGGCTTGACCAGCACATCATATCGGATGGCAATAGACCTGTACCGGTATGAGCGTCCCGGGGATGGGGAGGCGCCGGCCCGGGTATCATCCATATCGGAAGGGGACACATCCACCAGCTTTACAAGTGCGGCGGATGCCTTATCAGGCGGTATCCTGAAGGATTACCAGGGGCAGCTTAACCGGTACAGGAAGCTGGGGTGGTAGAATGGTAAGTGAGGCAATCAAACAGGCACAGAGGATGCACAGGAAGGCCATAGAGGCCACTTACGATGGAACATGCAGGATTTACGGCATGAAGCCCATAAGAGACCCTATGACAAAGGTGACGAGGCAGGAGGAGGTTTTAAAGCAGGAGGAAATCCCTTGCCATTTGTCTTACTCCAGTACGGCGCCGGCGGCCGGAAGCGATACGGTTACATCTGCGGTGCTGACCATCAAACTGTTTCTGGCCCCAGAGCTTGTGGTTCCCCCGGGATGCCGGATTGAGATCACCCAGCAGGGGCGGACGGAGAGTTATGCCCAGAGTGGAAAGGCTGCGCTCTACTCTTCTCACCAGGAAATCATGCTGGAATCATGGAAGAAGTACGCATAATGGCGAAAAGTGGAAGTTTCGATTTTAGGGAAATTGAAAAACTACAAAAGCAGATAGAACGTCTGGAGCAGGAACGGGAGGCCTTCAACCGGGAATGTATCCTGGAACTGGCATCCCGCCTGCTGAGAAAAGTTGAGTTAAGGACACCGGTAGGCAAGGCTCCTAAACTGGATGGACCGAAGACAGTAAAGGTAAAGGGGTCTGATGGCAAGACAAAGACCTTCTTGTCAAAGAACGGCGCTATAAAGCAAAAATACTGGGCCGGATACCAGGGAGGGACATTAAGGCGTGGTTGGACGGTGGGCGACATCCAGAAAATAGGGGATAACTACCAGGTTGAGATTATCAATCCGGTAAAATATGCCTCTTATGTGGAGTATGGCCACAGACAGACACCCGGCCGCTATATCCCAGCCTTAGGCGTAAGTGCAAAAAAAGCCTGGGTTACGGGAACGTTTATGCTGACCATATCGGAAAAAGAAATCAATGACCTGGCGCCGAAACTGATAGAGAAAAAGCTGGAAGCAAAACTTCGGGAGGTATTTGATGCTTAATGATATCATGGATGCTGTTACCGGGCGTTTATATGAATTGTTTGGTGACGGATATACAATTTATACGGATGACGTTAAACAGGGCTTGGAGGAGCCTTGTTTTTTTGTGCAGTTCTTGGAACCGTCTGGAAAGCCGATGATTGGCAGGAGGTATTTCAGACGAACGGATATGTGCATCCAGTACATGCCCGGGGATATCCCCCAGATATCAGAAGAACTGAATCGAGTATCTGACATCCTCATGGATGGGATGGAGTACATCACCTTATCGGACAGCGGTCTGCTGCACGGGACTAACCGTAGCCATAGAGCAGAGGAAGGTGTGCTCAGCTTCTTTGTCAGTTACAATATGTTCATCGTGAAACAAGAGCCGCAGGAGGCGTCAATGGAGGGGCTGGAGGCCAACACACAGTTAAGGAGGTTTGGGAATTGAAAGAAACAAAACAGGGAGAAGCAACATTTTTAAAACAGGAACTGTTGGAGGCGGAGTGCTATCAGGGAAAGAAGGACTTGGTGAGTGCCCTGCTGGAAGATGGCAGGAAGTATTCATTGAAAGAAGTGGATGCGGTAATAGATAAATTTATGAAAGGAAAGGTGAAATAAATGTTAGGAGGCGGAAGCTTTACGGTTCAGAATAAAATACTTCCCGGGGCTTATATCAATTTTGTGAGTGCAGCCAGCAGTGTGGCGGTACTATCAGACCGTGGGACGGCGGCAATCCCTCTGGAGTTTGGCTGGGGGCCGGAAAAGGAGGCTTTCATTGTGACCGCCCAGGATTACCAGGAGCGGTGCCGGGAGATATTCGGGTATCCGGCAGATGCGCCGCAGATGTGGCAGGTCAGGGAGTTATTCAGGAACTTGACGAAAGGTATCTTTTACCGGCTCAATGGAGGAGTTAAGGCTGCTTGTGATTATGGACAGGCGAAATACAGTGGTGTACGAGGCAAGGACCTGATGCTGGTCATCAGCGCCAATGTGGACGACAGCACGAAGTTTGATGTGAAAACCATGCTTGATAAAAAGGAGGTGGACCGACAGACCGTGGCAGCGGCATCAGAGCTCAAGGATAATCTGTACGTTGTGTTCAAGAAGGATGCAACTCTGGCAGCAACGGCTGGAATCCCATTTACTGGTGGGACGAACGGGGAAGCGGTCAACGGAGAGGACTATGCACAGTTCTTGGCCAAGATGGAGTCCTATACATTCCAGACATTGTGCTGCCCATCCATGGATGATGCGGTCAAGGCTGTATTTACAGAGTATACCAGACGGATGCGTGACGAGGCCGGCGTGAAGTTCCAAACAGTGATGTACCGTATGGCTGATGCGGACTATGAGGGAATCATATCCGTGGAGAACAAGGCGGCAGAGCTGGAGCAGGGGCTTGTGTACTGGACCTGCGGGGTTCAGGCGGCCTGTGCGGTTAACAAGACCAACGAGAACCGCGTATACGACGGTGAACTCACGGCGGATGTGGATTACACGCAGGAACAGCTTGCGAGGGCTGTCCGTTTAGGAAAATTCATGTTCCATCGCGTAGGTGATGATGTGCGAGTCCTGATGGATATTAACACGTTGGTGACCTTCACAGAAGAAAAGAAGGAAGATTTCTCGAATAATCAGACTGTGCGCGTCCTGGATCAGATAGGGAATGATATCGCATCCATGTTCAATACAAAGTATCTGGGCATTATGCCAAATGATGATGCGGGTCGGGTGAGCCTCTGGAATGACATTGTGACCTACAATAAAGAACTGGCAAGGCTGCGGGCGATTGAGGATGTGGAGTCCAAAGAAATCACGGTAGAGCGCGGGAACAGCAAGCGGTCTGTAGTGGTGAATTGCCCGGTGACGCCGATTAACTGTATGTCGCAGTTATATATGACAGTGGTCGTTAGCTGAGAAAGGAGATACATAGATGAATGATATAACCATGAATGCATGGGAGGCAATCAGCGCAACGAAGGCAGAGTGTTTCATTACAATTGATGATGAACGGTTCCTGTTCATGCAGGCGCTAAACCTGGAGGCAAAGATTGAAAAGGTAAAAGCAGAGGTTCCAATACTTGGGCGCATGATGAAAGGCAACAAGGCCATCGGCCTGAAGGGGTCCGGTTCCGCAACATTCCATTATAATACGAGCCGTTTTAGGGAATTGATGTATAGGTTCCAGAACACAGGGAAAGACGTATATTTTGACATACAAGTGACGAACGAAGATCCATCGTCCAGCGTGGGGCGGCAGACAATCATCCTGAAGGATTGCAATATAGACAATCTGGTCCTGGCAAGATTTGATGCAGATGCGGAATACCTGGAGGATGAGTTTGATTTCACTTTCGAAGGATTTGAAATGCCAGAAGCCTTTGCTGATATTCCAGGAATGCAGTAGAAAGAGAGGATAAGAGAATATGGGAGATTTAAGCAGATTTTTAAAGAAGAATAAAATCAAAAAAGAAAACATGAGAATTCCGGCAACCCAGTCACTTGTGGATGAGTCGGGCGCTCCGTTATTGTGGGAAATAAGGCCTCTGACAACAAAGGAGGACAGCGAAATAAGGGATACCTGCACATCAGAGGTACAGGTCACTGGAAAGCCTGGGATGTTCCGGCCGAAGTTTGACGGGAATACGTACCTTGTCAAAATGGCTGCGGCCTGTATCGTGTCCCCAAATCTGAACGATAAAGAATTGCAGGACTCCTATGGCGTGATGGGCGCAGAGAAACTGATTGTGGAGATGATTGATAACCCTGGCGAGTTCAATGCATTCATGGATAAGATACAGGAATTCCACGGATTCAAGCAGACATTCCAGGATAAGGTGGAAGAGGCAAAAAACTAATAGAAGGGGACAGCCTGGAGGCGAATATCGCCTACTACTGTCTCCATAAGCTTCATCGGTGGCCACATGAGTTTCTTGACCTTTCAGAGGAGGAACGGGCTTATGTGGTCGCCGCAGTAGAGACTAAAATGAAAAATGATAAGAAGAACTGTGAGACGATCAATAAGAATACTGGCAGAGGAAAGAGAAGAAGAAAACGGAGAAGGTAGTAATTGAAAGTCTGATGTGGTATAATATCCCCATATAAGGAGGGATTGCTTACTATGGGACTTTTTGGAAAGAAACCTAAAATACCGGAGGGAATAAGAGCGGTTTATTACGAGGGAGAGCTGAAAGAGTTTCCGGCTAATTATGCATGTCAGTTATTGTTACAGGATGATATTTTGCGAATTACTAAAATAAATCCATATGTAGAAGTGAGGCTTGCCAGGGATCGGATTTCTTTAGTGGAATTATATAGCGAACAAGAATATATGCAGAAATTTAAGGGAAGCGTTGCTCTGCCAATACGCAAAGGGGATATTCCTAAAGCCTTTTATGTTTTTCACTATACGGACAAAGAAGGAGTCTCTAAACACTTAGATTTTTGGGCAGCATCTTCTGAAGCATTTAAAATGGGTAAATTGAAAGATGAGTTGATGAAAAACCAAAAGCCAACAAGTTATGAAATTTAAGAAGATAGCACTCGGATGGATCCGAGTGCTTTTGTTATGTGGTGAAAGGAGATGAATTAGTGTCTGCCATATCAACATCCATACAATTAAATGATAGGATGTCGCCGGTTCTGGCTTCTATCACTACTGCCATGAACATGATGATCGGCAGTTTTGGAGCTGCACAGACGGCCAGCGAGACAGCAATAAATACTGCCCAATGGGAAGCAGCAGTACAACAGGTAAATAGTGCATCAGCGGCAGTGGTACAGTATCAGGAAGAACTGGAACGCGTACAAAATAAGCCGGTAAACGTACCAGAACCAACTTGGGCGCAAACAGCAGAACCAAAAGTATTTACCAACACTGGAGAGGATAGGTTTGCATCTGAATATCAAGCGGCCAACCAGATGGCTCAGCAGTTATATCAGACACAGCAGGCTATATCGGCTCAAGCTCAAAAGATGATAGTAACGCCGCCTGGGATGCAGAATGATATGGCATCGATCCAGAACCGTATCCAGTCATTGTCAAACCAGGTACAACGGCTTAATAATATACCTGTGAATCTGAGGACAGAACAGACGAATAACCAAATAGAGGCAATGAGAGGAAATCTTAGTCAGATAGTACCTATCCAGAATGAGCTGAACGCAGCCATTTCACGGATGGACGTTGGCGCGGCGAATAAGGCTTATCAGCAGCTTAATTCTGCGGTGAACGTGGCGGAACGGAATATAAGGGATAATGTGTCAGCTCAGGAGCAGTTTAATGAGTCTGTCCAAAGTGGGGGTAATGCATACGATGGTCTTGTGGGGAAGATCGGGCGGATAGCGGGGGTATTAGGAATTGGCCTTATGGTGAAAGAGGCCGCCCAAATGACCTATGAGTCTGCCGCTCAGTTAGAGGCTACTGAGGCAAAGTACAATACTGTTTTTTCTGGGATGACGAATTCAGCAGACCAATTCATTTCTGAATTCCAAACTCTAACACCAGCAACAGTTGCAGAGGCCAGGTCAATGGCATCCGGTATGCAGGACCTTCTGGTACCGATGGGGATGCAGAGGGAGCAAGCTACGGAAATGACCGGGGAATACATGCACTTAATTGGGGCACTGACAAATTTCAATAGTGCCACAAAGAGCGCAGAGGATGTTTCGGGGGCGTTTCAATCGTCACTATCTGGTGAATATGATTCTTTGAAAGGATTAGGAATTCAAGTTAATGAAACAATTGTGAAACAACAGGCAGTTGCAATGGGGCTTGCTTCCAGCACTGATGCGGTGAGTAATGCGGCAAAGGCCCAGGCTGTTCTGGAATTGGCTTACCAGCAGAGCGGTGATGCCTTGGCCGCTTATAATGAAAATGCCTTGGATACTACAACCAGAATGCAGTTATTGCAAAAAGGTTTTCAGGATGCGTTTGGTAATGCAGGACAGAGCGCATTACCACAGATTAATAATCTGCTTATGCAGGTTCAGGCCAGAATGCCACAAATTAATTCGGCCATTGTGACATTTTCGAATGTGTTTGGCGGATTTATCCAGATAGGTACGGAGGCATTTGGTATAATCATGGATATTGGTGGCGCGGTAGCAGACAACTGGTCTTGGTTAGCACCCATTATAGGAGGCGTTACAGTGGCATTGGTTGCCTATAATGGAGCTATGGTTGTGTATAATACGGTGCAAGGTATAAGCAATGGATTGAGGGCTATTGCAGCAGCAAGAACTGCACTTAATACAGGCATGAGTATTGCCGAAGCAGCAGCAACAAAAACCGCGACAGGAGCACAAGTAGGACTTAACGCAGCGTTTTTAGCGTGTCCTATTACATGGATAGTAGGCGGAATTATACTATTAATAGCCACAATTTATGCTGGTGTAGCAGTCTTTAATAAATTCGCGGGTACATCTGTCAGCGCAACAGGTATCATAGCTGGGGCCTTCGGTGTATTGGCTGCCCACATATATAATTCAGTTATTTATTTTTGGAATATAATAGCCGAATTTATTAACTTTTTCTACAATGTTTGGAATGACCCGATTGGGGCAGTTGAAGTCCTGTTTTATGATCTGGCCTCAAACGTGATAGGATATGTCTCCAATATGGCCCATGCCATAGAGGATGTAATAAACAAGATACCTGGAGTTGAGGTTAGTATCACTGCGGGGCTTGACCGGTTTCAGTCCCAGCTTGATGCGGCAGCCCAAAATGCAAAAAGCGAAGTAGAATGGGTTGAGATTGTAAAGACAAGAGATTTCAAAGATTATTCGCAGGTTGCATCTGATTGGTATAACCGGGGAGCTGAGTATGAGTCGGGGTTTATGGATTTATTTAATGGTTCTGGTGGCGAGGCTGGAGCTGGATACAACGCATCAGCACAAGCAGCGACTGATAATATCGCTTTGAACACTGGCAATACGGCAGGTAACACCGCTAAAATGGCCGACTCCATGGACGTCCTGGACGAGGACTTGAAATACATGCGTGATGCCGCGGAGCAGGAAGTAATCAACCGTTTCACCTTGGCCGAGCTTAAGGTGGATGTCAAGAACAGCAACACCCTGACCAAGAAAACCGACTTTGACGACATGGGCCGGGCGCTGTCCATGTTCACCAGTGAGTTCCTGGCATCCGCAGCGGAAGGAGGGCATATCTGATGGCATACGAGGTATACATAGACGATATGCTCCTTCCCATCCCTCCGCAGAAAATACCCATCAAGTATCCAGGCCAGAATGAGACAGCCACTCTGATTAACGGAGAGGAAATAAACATAACCCGGCCTCCGGGCCTTGCGGAAATCAGCATTGACGTGGTCCTGCCCCAGATGGACTATCCATGTGCCATGTGGGACGGGAGTGTGGAAGATGCGGAGGAGTTCATCAGCCGCTTGCAGGACCTTAAGGAGAGTGGGGACGCCTTTGAGTTCATCATCATCCGAGATTCCTTCGACACCAACATGGACGTGACCCTGGAGGACTACAAGGTGTCGGATGATGTGAAGGAGGGCCTGGATTTGGTGGTATCCGTCACCATGAAGGAAGCCAGGCATTATGGGACGAAAATCATGAATTTTACTATTATAGAAGATCAGGCGACTCCAACGGCTGAAACACCGGAGGAGAATCGCCCGGCTGAGCAGCCGCAGGCCAAAACGTATACTGTAAAATCAGGGGACTGCCTGTGGAACATTGCAAAGAAGCAGCTGGGGGATGGGAGCCGGTGGAAGGAGATTTATGATTTAAACCGGGATAAGATTAGCAACCCCAACTTAATTCACCCTGGCCTGGTGCTAGTGATGCCATAAGGAGTTGAAACAATGAATGTGCATGTATATATACAAAACGGACAGACAGTCTATGAGCCGGCCGTGAAAGGGAGCATAACCTGGGAAACCCAACGCAAGGGACAGCCAGGGAAATGCTCCTTCTCCATTATATCAGATGGAAAACTTAAAATCGAAGAGGGAAACGCCGTCCGGCTGGATGTGAATGGGACCCCCACGTTCTTCGGCTTTATCTTTGAGCGGAGCTGGGGCAGTGACGGAGAGGTCAAGGTCACGGCCTATGACCAGCTCCGGTACCTTAAGAATAAGGACAGCTACAATTATGAGAATAAGACAGCGGGTGAGGTTATCCAGATGATTGCTGGTGACTTCAATCTACGGACAGGTACCCTGGAGGACACTGGGTACCCGATACCTTTCCGGAATGAGCCGGATACGGCACTGTTTGATATTATCCTGAATGCCCTGGACCTGACCATGATGGCCACAGGGAAGATGTTTGTGCTGTATGACGATGTTGGGAAGCTTACTCTCAGGAATGCAGAGGACATGAAGCTCAATGTGATGATTGATGACGAGACGGCCCAAGACTATGACTTTACAGTCAGTATTGATAAGAATACCTATAATCAGATTAAGCTGTTCCGTGAAAATGATGATTCAAAGAAGCGTGATGTATTTATGACCAAACACACGGAGAATATCAACAAGTGGGGTGTCCTGCAGATGAGCGAGTCTCTGGACAAGGGGGTGGACGGTCAGAAGATAGCGGAGACGTATTTGGGCCTGTACAACCGTCCCTCTAAAAGCCTATCCATCAAGAAAGCATTTGGTGATATCAAGGTACGGGCCGGATGCCTTATACCCGTGTTCCTGGATGTGAAGGACATGCAGCTCAGGAACTATCTGCTGGTGGAAGCCGTCACGCATTCAATTGATAAGGGTGTTCATACCATGGACCTAACATTGAAAGGAGCTGGAATAAGTGGATAATGATTGGATTGAGAACTTAAGAAATATTTCACGGCAGGCGGAGGAAGCGGCAAAACCGTGCAGCGTACTCTTGGGAACTGTGACGGGGACGTCTCCGGTGGCAGTGCAGATAGATCAGAAGATAACTGCCACAGCCGGCCAGCTGCTCATACCACGGTATCTGACGGATCATGTGGAACAGATGTCAATACCGGGAGTGGGTGATGTTGCGGTTACGGTGAAGAATGCCCTGAAAGCCGGAGATGCGGTTATATTGGTACAGAAACGAGGGGCGCAGCAGTACCTTGTGATAGACCGGTATTAGGAAGGAGGTGCGTGATGCTGCCAAAGACAGGAGATATCCTGGAAAATGATTTTGAGATATGCCAGATCCCATCAAAAACATTCCGGATGCATGAAAAATCTCTGTCTGACTACGTGGACGGAAAGGAAGCCATGCGCCAGGCCATATACTGTATCCTGAATACGGAACGGTATGACTGGCTGATATATAACTGGAATTATGGTGTGGAATTCAAAGACTTATTTGGCAAATCTATGGGACTTGTCAAATCAAAAATAAAGAAACGTATCAAGGAGGCGCTGATGCAGGATGACAGGATACAGGGTGTCGATGCTTTTTCCTTTAAGGAGTCCGGCCGGAAATTATCAGTGACATTCATTGTTCATACACAGTATGGCGAGATTGACGCATCCAGGGAGGTGAAAGTGTAATGTATGAAGATTCCACATATGAGGTCATCCTTGACAGGATGCTTCAGAGAGCAAAGGATGACAGTCCGGGAATAGACACAAGGCAGAGTTCCCCCATATATACAGCCATGGCACCTACTGCGGTGGAACTGCAAAATGCATATATAGGACTTGATTGGACCCTTGACCAGATGTTTGCTGGTACGGCAACCCGGGAGTATTTGATTAAGCGCTGTGCGGAATGGAACATAACCCCTCATCCGGCAACCAAGGCCGTTTTGAAAGGTGAATTTAACAAGGATATAGAAATAGGTTCCCGGTTCTCACTGGGGACCTTAAATTATGTCGCAATGGACCGTATAGAAGAAGGAGCTTACCGAATGGAATGCGAGACAGCGGGCGCTGTTGGGAACAGGGAACTGGGAACGTTAGTACCCATTGATTATATCGAGGGGCTCACAAAGGCAGAGCTAACGGAGCTTATTGAGGATGGGAGTGACGAGGAGTCCACGCAAGCCCTGCTGGAGCGATATCTGACAAAGGTTCAGAAACCTTCCACCAGCGGCAATCGGTATGATTATTACAACTGGGCCATGGAGTGTGAAGGCGTCGGGGCGGCCAAAGTATTCCCGCTGGCCAATGGACCGGGGACAGTCAAGGTCATCGTAGCGGATGCCAATATGTCCGCCGCGGGTGCTGGCCTGCTGCAGACGGTCAAAAACCATATTGAGGAGCTGCGCCCTATCGGCGCAGATGTGACCGTGGCATCTGTTGTGGAAAAGGCTGTCAATGTGTCAGCAGACATCCGGCTACAGGCAGGACGGAACCTGGGAACTGTACAGGAGGCATTCAGGATATCCCTGGCCGCATACCTGCGTAAGGAGGCCCTGGATATGTCCTATGCCAGCATGGCCCATATTGGGAACCTGCTGCTGGGGACGGATGGCATTGAGGACTATTCCAAGTTGTTGCTTAACGGTGTATCCGAAAATGTAACGTTGTCTGATGAAGAAATCGCAGTGGTGGGAACCGTCACGCTGGAGGTGATGTGATGCAGACAAGCAAATTTTACGAGAAGCTGAATAGGGTTGATGGGAATATCTACGTCATCGAGGAGGAAATCCCTCTTGTTGATGGTGTTTATGAAGCCGAGCTGCAACATGACAATATCAATATAGATACCTTGTCTGTCTGGACTGGACCGAAGCTTACCGGGGAGCGTTTGGAGACCTATACCCTATCCACTCCCAGTCTGGCGCCATGGAAGCGTATTGTCAGGGTGCAAGCGGAGGTACCAGTGGTTTATATAAGCTATGAGACCGATGGGGATATCGTTGAGGGTGATGATATTAACCGGGTACAGGAAGCCATTGTTGGGACGCAGGAGGCGCTGAACGCAGAAGAGGACCGAACCCTGGAGGCAGAAAAGAAGTTGACAGATGACCTGCAGGCGGAAAGCAACCGCGCCATGCAGGAGGAAGTCCGGCTGGCCGGCCTGGTTATTACTGAGGCGGAGAGAGCTCAAAGTGCGGAGGATGGCATACGAGCTACCATCAATACCAATAAGCCAAACTGGGACGATAAGTACACCCGGAATGAAGTTGATAATAAATTCTCCGCGCTGGAAACATCCATTGACTGGAAGGAGGCGGTTGATACCTATGATGACATTGCCACTACGTACCCCAAGCCAGATGATGGGTGGACCGTCAATGTCAAGGATACGGACTATACATACCGTTGGAGCGGCACAGCCTGGGTTGCCATCTCAGCTAATGCAATCCCTAAAGCCACTCAGAACGTGGATGGCCTGCTGTCCAAGGAAAACAAGATGGAGTACGATAATGCTTATACCCATATCAGTAGTAAATCTAATCCCCACAACGTCACAAAGTCTCAGGTTGGGCTGGGAAACGTAGAGAATAAGAGTGGAGCAGCGATACGGTCAGAAATGACCAAGGCTGAGGTGGTGACGGCCTTGGGATATACACCGCCCGAGACAAGCATTGGTTATACCCATCCAGACAGTGGCGTAAAAGCTGGAACATATCGTAGCGTAACTGTCAATGCCCAGGGCCATGTGACCGCCGGCGGCAACCATCCCCTGACCTGGGGTGACCTCAAGGGGGTGTAAGGTATGTATGGCAATATACAATATGGCCGTAATCAGTATGCCCAGGAGCGCGCCGGCAGCAATATCCCTGAGGAGTATTTTGTGGATCTGGCCCAATATGCCCCGCCTTTCCTGGCTGAGATTAGGGAGCTTGCGGAAATCTACCGGACACAGGGGTATGAGGTAGGGCAACTGCAGCACGAGCTGGAGGAACTGATTGACCAATGTTATATCGTAACGGCCACCTGGGGGCTGTCCAGATGGGAGCAGATGTTTGGCGTGGCCACGAATATGTCCCTGACCTATGAGCAGCGCAGGGAAATACTCATGGCAAAACTGCGTGGGCAGGGAACCACGACCAGGAAGATGATAGAGGATACCGCAGTGGCATTTTCAGGTGGTGAGGTGAAGGTGATTGAGGACAACCCTAGCCACCTTTTTGTTATCCGGTTTGTTGGAATTAAAGGTATCCCACGCAATATGCAGGCATTTATCGCAATGTTGGAGGATATTAAGCCGGCGCATCTGGCGTACCGGTTTGAGTACCGATATACCATTTGGCGGGAAGTTAAGCCATATACCTGGGCACAGATACGGCCCATGACATGGAGCGAAGTAAGAATATTAAAGGAGGCATAGGGTATGCAGTTAACACCGAATTATAATTTGAAGAAACCAGAGGAAACGGATCCGATTGACATACTGGATTTAAACGACAATGCGGACATCATAGATGCGGAATTCAAGAAACGCCCGGTGGCATCAGGAGGAGATGTCTCCGAGATGACCGTAAAAACCCTGGAGACTACCACAACCGAGTTCCCGGTACCGGTGGCCGGCGAAAGCACGAAGACATTTCTGGGCAAGGTTAAGAAATTTTTCGAGGACACAAAGAATTGGATGACCGGCGTCTGCTTGATTGGACAGATAGTGAATAACTGTGTGACCAACAATGCTAAATTGCCGCTGTCGGCTGCTCAGGGCAAGGTACTGATGGACCTTTATACTGTGCTCAATACCAAGAATGACAATTATGGTAAAATACTTTGGACTGGGAGCAGTTTTTTTGCCACCCCTGAGAATGTCCCTGATTGCAGTAATTACAAGGTATTGATATTTTATAACAGCATCGGTGCCTATTCGGTATGGCGTGATTCAATTTTGACTTTCACATATTTGGCTAATAGCTCCCTTTATATAGATACGTTCTCAGTATTACGGAATGGCAATACAATCAAGCTCACGAATAATACAAGATACTGCGCCGGTACAATCTCAACATCGGATATTCCGATAACTAAAATCATGGGGGTTGTCTAATGACTATTTAGTAAAATTACGCAGATATAATATGTGTACACCAACTTGCCCTATTTCATTTATGACGGTGGTTGATGTGCCGTTGTATACATATACTCCCGCCACCTTACCCTGTCCATCAACGCTACATTGATATACGGACAGCCCTTGTTTTGTACTAAATCCTATCGCGCCTATTGGGGTGTATCCTGATATGGTCGGTACGGCAATTTCTGTTATAACCACTGTGCCGGGGCCAACAGTTATTTTATCAACATTGTTAGCCCATCGTGTGGTATACAATGTTGTGAGATTGGTATTGAGCACAACAAGCAACTCGTAAACCAGGCCCCACAAGGGCCTTTTTATAATTCAAAAAAAGGAGTGAATCCATGGAAAAAATCAGAATTGGAAAGGAAGAACGACGGTATGAAATCAGCTGCATCCGGCCAGAATCTGCAAACGTCCTGGAAATCGTCTTTTCCGGCGCGATCCCGGCCATATGGGGCGACATTACAATCTATACAGATGATGGTACAGAGGCCACCACCCTGCACGGCTATGAGACAGTGTGGAAGCAGGAAGGAAATAGGGTATGGTTATCCAATGACGGAAGTGTTTACACACCTCCGGTCCCTCCGGAGCCAGCGGTACCGCCAGAACCATATGTGCCGACACTGGCAGAGGTTCAGGACAACAAAAAGGCCGAGGTAAATGCGGCCTGTGAGGCCATGATTGTATCAGGGGTCAATGTAACATTGGCGGATGGAACCGTGGAGCATTTTGATCTAAAGGAGCGCGACCAGCTCAACCTATTCGGTAAGCAGATACAGGTCAACGCAGGATTGGAGAGCATCGAATACCATACCGACACCACCCCTACAACCAACTGTAAGTACTACAGCAACGCAGACATGCAGTCCATCATCCAGGCGGCCATGTGGCACGTCAGCTACCATCAGACGTACTGCATCAGTCTCAAGGTATGGATTGATGCCTGCGAGGCCAAGGAAGAGGTGGAGGAGATTTTCTATGGTGCGGATATTCCAGAGCGATATCAGTCAGAGGTGCTCAAGTCATATCTTGTCCGGATAGCAGCCGAGATGGGGGTGGATAATGGCGCACCGGCGAATTAATAAGTATATCACCCTGTGGAGCGTAGGAGGACTACTATACATATTCCTGGAGGTTGCTTGGCGCAATAGAAGCCACTGGACCATGTTCCTTTTGGGCGGCCTATGTTTTATCGGCCTGGGCCTGATTAACGAGGTTCTGCTCTGGGATATGCCCTTATGGCAGCAGGTTGTGATTGGCGCCGGTATTATTACAGCGCTGGAGTTTCTGACAGGATGTGTGATCAACTTATGGTTGGGATGGGGAGTTTGGGACTACAGTAATATGCCGGGCAATGTTTTGGGCCAAATATGCCCGCAATACTGCCTGCTGTGGATGCCGGTAAGCCTGTGTGGGATTATCCTGGATGACTGTCTACGGTATTGGTGGTGGAACGAAGAACGGCCCCGTTATAATATAGGGCTTACGCGGAGCAGACCAAAAACAATCTGGCTGCCGGTGCATGTATAAATTATGAAAAAGGGGTGATGAATCATGGTTATAACTGTTAGTGTTATGGCGCTTATTGGAGCCATGAGCATACCATCAGCAATCACGGGATTCTGCTTTTGGCTAATACAACGGAAAATAAATAAGCGTGATGAAAAAGACAAAGAAGATAGGACCAAACGACAGAAAATTCTGGATGAACGGGAAGCAACACGGGAGAAGAATGAGCTTTATATCATTAAAAGCGTAAGTGCTTCAATTGCTCTGGGAGAGGCAACGGCCCGAGCGGTCCAGCGGATTCCGGATGCACACTGCAACGGGGATATGCACGCTGCCCTGGAATATGCACAGACAATCAAACATGAGCAAAAAGATTTTCTTCATGAGCAAGCCTTAAAGAATCTTTATTGATATGCCGGAGGAATCGGCAGAAGGAGAGGAAGGAATTATGAATATGAATTTGATGATGCAGTATATTTCGTATATGATGATTGCCATTGGATTAATGGCATTTGTGGTTTCTGTCATTACACAGGTAATAAAAGCGTGGCCGGGGTTGGATAGATTGCCAACGTCAGCAGTAGTGATTGTGTTATCTCTGGTATTGTGTCCGGCGGCGTTCCTGGCCCTGATGGCCTGGAAGCAGCAGCCTGTCACTTGGTGGATGATTTTTGGATGCATGATAGCTGCTTTTGTTGTTGCCCTTGTATCTATGGACGGATGGGAACGCCTAAAGGAAATCTGGGGAAGAACAGGGTATAAAAAATCAGAGTAAAAGGAGGTGGTCCGCTATCTCCCGGCCGACAGGGTTATAACGGTATAACTTATCAACTGCAAAAAGAAAGCGAGGTACATATTATGGCAAAAAGAAAACATGCAGCGCATATTCCCGGGAACGGAGGATACCTGGCAGAGGGGCCAGACCTGCAGGAAAAGCAGCCAACCCCATATCTGCATGAAGCACCATCGGACACACCGCATCCAGGTAAGCACCAGAGCGGTGTGGGAGGTCCAAGTGACCGTAATAATAATGGAGTAGACGACGAAGAGGAGTAAGTTGCACCGGTACAACGATAGCCCTGGGAAATTCCTGGGGCCTTTTTAGATTGGAGGAATAACATGACCGGATTAACAAGGAGACAGGCCGTAATTGACAAATATGCTGAGATTATAGGCCGTAACATATATAGCCAGTCCCTGAGGGACTACTGCTATAAATCATATAAAGATGGAAACTATTACAGCGATTGTAGCAGCTCAATCTGCTATGCCTACAAAGAGGCTGGACAGGGCTTCGGTATCACCAATACCGCAGGGATGTACACCGCAGCCGAATTGACCACTGTAGATGCAGACATATTACAGGGAATTCCGGACGCATCCAGGCTGCGTCCAGGGGATATGCTGTTATTTGCAGGCACGGATGCCAGCCGGCCGAAACGGATAGGCCATGTTGAGATGTACTGCGGTAATGGCATTATCTGTGGCCACGGTTCCGGCAGGCCATCGTATAAGGAACTGACCGCCTACTGCAGGAACCGATACAACTCCTGGGCCTCGGGTGGGTGGCGTAAGGGCCTGGTATGCGTGCGCAGATACATACAGGATGATGTTGTGGCGGAGCCGGAGCAGCCAAAGAAATCCGGCTGGGAGCAGAGGCCCGATGGGGCCTGGAGCTTTTACCTGGGCAATACCGGGAATCCAGTTAAGAATAGCTGGTACCTGGATGAGGACGGGAAGTGGTATTGGTTCGACGGTGCCGGCACTATGGTATCCAACACATGGTATCGGTATAAAGGTGACTGGTATTATCTAGGGGCGGATGGAGCTATGGTCAGGGGCCTGCAGGCCAGCGGGGGGAAGTGGTATTTCCTGAACCAGGACGGCAAACTGACCATGGAGCCGGTAACACTTACGCCAGACCAGGATGGAGCACTACAATGGCCAGCATTAGCTGACTAACATTTATCAAAACGAAAGACATCGCTTTCTCATTTGCTGAGAGGGCGATGTCTTTTACCAAATTTGTATTTCTCCCTGGTATTGCCCGGCTAGGGGCGGGGCGTGTCTGGGACGTTACAGCTTCGCTTTATTTCGTGTTTTCCTTCGCTCTGCAACTTCCTTGGGCGGCAGTGCCGCCTGTTGCATTTATATCATATCAACGACTGTAAATATTTCAGAAACATTTTGTGTAATGGTAAAGCCTGCTTCAACGTTCTGGATTCCCAGGGCCGCCGCGATTTTGTTTTTGACTTCATTTCTGTTGGCTTCCATCTTTTCCTTGTACGCCACCCATTCTTCCTCACACTCATAACAATAGCGATCATTTAATATGCTTGATTCTATCCATTCGTTCATAGCATCTGAATTCAACCGAATTACAGTAGTATGAATCAGAAGGCCGCAATCCTTAAACTGTCCCTGCGCTATTACTTCGACTTTAAATTTTCCTTCTAACATGTGTATTCCTTTCTCCCCTGGAAACCGCCAGGGGCCGGATGTGTCTTATTTTACGTTTTCGATAACGTATTTAGCACTGGTTAATGACTCGAATTGCTTTAAAAGATTATTCATCCCGTCGTGGTATTCCTCTATTGTCATCTTGCCTGAGTGAATCATATTCCGACAAATGGAATCTGTATTATCAATTTTTTTGTTTATAATAGATACTGCATAGGCTATCTGCTTTTCTGTTCCCTCTAAATTTAATTCACACTTAAATACTACTAATGGCCTCATTGAACTTCTCATTGTTATAGTGGTTTTCATATCGTTACCTCCTGATTTGTGTTTGCCGTTCCTTTATCTTATGCTTATAGTATACACTGAAATAGTGTATAAGTCAATAGCAAAATACATTTTTTTAGTGTATATTTTTGTTGCATTTATTTAAACCTATGATATAATGCAATTGTAAGGAGGTGCGAAAATGATAAAATATAAAATAGATATACTGGAAGAACTAAAGAAAAAAGGATACAGTACCTATATAATAAGAAAAAATAAATATTTGAGCGAAACTGCATTAACAAATATTCGCGCGGGAAAGCCCCTACCAATTACAGCTCTTGAATCAGTTTGTATAATGCTCAGAAAACAGCCATCAGACATAATAGAAGTAGAAGCAACCGATGAAGAAAAAATAAAGTATTTTTATGAATAACATTGACATATACACTAAAATAGTGTATACTAAAGATAGTTAAGGAAGCAACAAAACCTTAATGAATGGCCGGGGCAAGCCGGGGAGAGGAGGAACACATGAACGTGAACATGTCGGAAACAGCAAGATTAATATTAGGGCTGAGAAATGCCGGGTGGGATGAAAAGGATATAAATGATTTTATCTTATACATCGAAACCGGAGAGGAACAGTACAAACCACAGCAAAAAAATAAGCCTACGGAATAGGCTTAAGGGAATGAACCAGGGGAGGGCGGGCTTGCCACCGCTCCCCCGATTCAATAAATAGTATAACAGACTAAAATGCATAAATCAATAATATACGGCGTGGAATGCTCCCCGCCATTTGTTATGTGTGGCTATTTTTTATGTCATGCTCTGTAGGTATGACTTTCCACCCCTTATATGTGCAACACCTATAGTTTTTTCCGAGCATTGCCCGCTTGGCTCCTGCCAGCCCAGTACTTACATTTTTAAATTCTTTACTATCTGGCGCACATCCAAATACTTTTTCGCAGTTTTCCCGGAGCCAATAATTCAGGCAATGGAATTTATATTCTTTTCCATCTGGACTAATCAAATGCCAATCCTTAGCATTAATATTTGTCAAAAATTTACCGGATTTGGGACTTTTCTGTGCAGCAGGCGTTCCTAATGCGAGATTTGCTGTTTTCCCTTGCGCAGCTTTTCTGGTCCGACTTTCTTCATTCCATTTGTTTGACAGACCCGCATGTATGCGGGAACGATGAATCTTAGAGCATTCCTTTCCGCAAGTGACGGTTTTGTCGGACGGAAAACAAGGGAAAGCTTTCCCACATACGACACAAATCTTGGTACTTTTTGGCGGCCTTTTAGACAAAATCACTCACCTCACAGTCAAGTGCCTTTGCCAATGACAAGGCATTACGCAGGGTCATGTTGCCAAGGTCCCTTTCTCCAGATTCAAATTTCTGTATCTGGCGGATATTCATTCCCGCAGAGTCGGCCACCTGCTGCTGGGTCATCCCGGATAGGGAACGTTGATACAACAGTTTATTGATATTATTGTTATGGCAATCCCTGCCATAACTGGATGCGGAGCAGGCCCCGCATAGTCCATCAGTCCTGATACAATCTGGGTATCTTCTCATGATTTCCTCCATTATTTTATGATAAACAACACTTCTGCATCTTTTAAAATAACTTCACCTGCATCAAAACCGTACTCGTAACTATCGCTTGCAATCAAGGCAATGTAGGAACCAAAATATCCATTACCATTAAGAGCTTCGGCGGCTTTGGGAGAGTTTAAATCAATGGCACATACACCGTTAAGCTCTTCATCGGTCTCCTCTTCGTCAATCCATACCTTTGAATTGTGGTCCATGGCACCGAGTTCAAAAGGCTGTTCCTGAATGCGGATTCCAAACCTGCTATATTTAATATCCCAATCGTTGTTATCTATCATTTCTTTTAACTCGGCTACTGTCATTGTTTTAATCCCCTTTCCTCATCTCTGATTATATTATACGCCCAAAAGGGCGTAAAGTCAAGAGAAATTGATAAAGTTTTGAAGAAATGTTATTATAGTTTTAGGAGGAATGAGTATGTACAAGATAGGAGACATCGGACGATAGAGAGCCTGCCTGTTTATCAATATATTCTGCTGTTATTTTCCATGTAGTTCTTTTCTCCCGATTTTCATCAAAAAAGTCTACTAACCAAATATTAGTTAGTAGACTTTAAAATGTTTTCAAAATATTCTTTTTCAGCCTTTTTCCTGGCCTTTACCGCATCGTCGAAATTCTCGTATCTTCCCAGGAAAATTTTCTTACCTTGAAATCGTATGCTTGCCTGCCATTTGCTCCTTGATTTGTCCCAGTTTACACCCACTACACCAGTCTTATTCGCCTTGGTTGGTATACTTTTTATCTTAGAAAGCTGGGTACCTGCAATAAATTCTTTCCTTAATTCGTCTGGCAGATCCCTTTCTTTGTTTATGCAGCCACATGATTTGGTGTTGCCGAATACCAAAGAATCCGTATCTACTATGATCTGTTTTCCGCAGTCACAATCACATAACCAGGCAGTGCGTTGATACTTGCCCCGTATTTTAGATTTAGGGCATCTGGCTATAAGCCTTCCAAACCTTTGACCTGTTAAATCACTTTTTGTAGCGGTAAGATAGCAGGCCCTGCAGACGTTGTTTTGTCCCAGGTTTCGAGTGTCTATAAGATATGTATTTTTGCATTTTTGACATTCACACTCGTATTTTCCTGCCCCGGCATACTTTAAAACTTTGACGAATCCATACTGTTGGCCCTCTTTTTTTATTCGTCCCATATACAACTCACCCCGTCCGGTTAAACCGCTCTTTGAAATTTCCTTAGGATCACATCTTTCCACAGCAATTATTTTTGTTCTGGAATGCAACCGAGATATCCATCATCCCCCTCTTTTTCACGGACAAATATTGTAAATCTGATGAAGTCTAAAATATATGATGTTGGTTTACGTAAACCAGAATCCCAGTTTTCGATTGTACGCAACGAAATCTGATACATCGCTGACATTTTTGCCATGCTAACATTAAGCCTTTTTCGCAGACTGGGAAAATCCAGTCCTGCAAGTTGAAAAATCAATGATAAATCTTTCGTAATTTCATCAGCATCGGATGTTTTGTTCATCCATTCCTGCCAGCCAAGGTTCATAATAAACCCTTCGCAGACATTATGTTTTGTTGCCTCGTCACATAATCTGATAAACGTAGTGTATAACACGGTTTATTCTCCTTCCGGTTTCTCTGTTTTTGAATTTATGCCCATAATCTTACGCCGCCCTGGTACTGAACCACCATACCATTTTCACGAACCATACGTAACGGGTTTTCACAAATCTCGCTATCTTCCCATATATTCAGTACCACTTCAATTACCGCAGAATCATCAAACGCTTTTTCTGCTTCGGAAAATGCAATTTCATAAGATTCGTACCAGCCAGCCATATCCGCTGTATTCCAATCGCTATCACTGTTAACGGATTCAATATTTACTGCATACTCTTTTTTCATATTTATTTCTCCTTTATGTAGGCTTGTTTATCTCTTTCTTATGTATTCATTATACCACTCATTGGGTGGTACGTCAATGCTTTATTAGAATATAAAAAGATTTTTTTGCTAAAAATAGTGATTTAAATGTGCTCAATACCAAGATTGAAGATGCAAGTTATATACAGGACATCAATATTAGTACTCTGCATGCCTCGATTTTTGGAAATGCCACCAGATATGGGGACATTGTTTGCCTGGCCGGAAAAAACAATGTGAATGGTACCGCATCGTTTACACTTCCAGAAAATTTTCGTCCACCTGCAATCCGGTACGGGGGGCAGGTCACATTTACCGGTGCAGCAGGTACCAGACAACTAGAGGTATATGCTAATGGACGAGTCACACTTGATGCATACTGTGTCTTTACTGCGACATATTCTGTCAAATAGTCATTTATAGGCCCAAATACGAAAGTTACTATTGGCAATGCCATCGTAAGTCCTGTATCCGCTAAATTCAACGGTGACGCCCGTGTCGTTGGTTGTTATTTTCATTCCAACATTAAATGTTGAGGACGATCCGTTGGCATTATTTGTATCAATACATGGAACCTGTAAAGTTACAATTTCCCCATGCAAGTCAGTTAGATATGATGCAGGTTGCGTGCTAAAACGGATACCACCACCTGACGGTGAACGCCACACTGAGTAATTCCAACAGACTAAAATTGCAGACGGCTTGAAGCCGGAATTAATAACATATCTGTTTGAAAATGTGGTAATCTGTTTGTAATGTCCTCCCCTAAAAGGGGTAACTGAATCAGCACCATCCTTTATATAGCCATAGTTGCCCGCATCGTCTATCCCGAACGGAAAAGGAATATTGGTATTGAGCACAGAAAATACTAAAAAGGCAGAACCAGATACCTGGTCTGCCTAAAGAACTATTGCATTAATTTGACACCGCATTTTTCGCATACCACATGGGCATGTCCATTCACACTGCTTAAGGCCACAATCATTTTGCCGCCACAATCTGGACATTCAGCAATCCGTTGTTCGCCCCATTTTAGCTCGGACAGGATTGGAGTGATAACTCCAAACAAATTTCTCAGATAAATAATATCCTTGTCATTGTCATCGGCCAGTTTTCCGCCGGATCGAACAAATTCATCAACGAGAGAATAGTCCGGATGGTTTAAGCGCTTTGGCTCATATGTAGTAATATTTTCCTCGCACTTTCCGCAATCCGTTACAATTCCATTGATAAGCGCATCCTCCTTTACATAACAATAACCTCCGCACTCACAGGTGCATTTCCATATACGCTGGAAATTATGATTTTTCCAACTCCATTTTGTGGTTAGGACACCAAACCGCATACCAGGTATCACGTTCATGTCAACATCTCCTTTCAAGCTCTATTATAATGCAGGAAAATAAAAGAAGTTCTGGTAATTTATGGTAAACGGCTCCGTCCCACTCATTCAATGAATTCGATGGAGACACCAGCCTGGTCAAAAAAAGATACCATTTTACCATAAGTAGCCATTGACCGGGAAAGAACACTCAAGGAAACGACGACAATGCGATTAATATTGGGACGGGCCACGATCAATTCAAATAGCAGTTCAAGCCCATCACGCTCCAGCGTATTTCCGCTGACTCCATTGTCCATTATAATGGCGCAGTCTCCATAACCCATATATTTGCAATATTGCCGTATTTTAGCAACCTGACTCTTGATTTGACTATCGCTTTTCAATGCGCATCTTATATATCCTATTGTCATATACAATTCTCCTATATAGTGGTATTATACATTTACAGTCTGTTTCTTCTATTAATAGTAGTTTATTCCTCTAACACATGGTATCCGGTATGCTGGTTCATTCCCGTGAGATTGTTGAAAAGGGTGCTTTTACCTACATTGGGGTTGCCTGCTATGGCGATTATTTTATCATCAGGTGTCTGTTTTTTTATCTCCAGTCCGGAATCCACAGCTCCCATTCCGACGGATTGTTTGGTCAGACCCATTTTAATACTCCTTTTTCTTTTTTATTAGGCAATTCCATATCTGACCGGAGTCAGATGATATTTCTTAAGACAGCTGTTTTGGGGAGATATCTCACAGGCTGGTGCAGCCCTCCATTACCTCCTGTTCGCTGAAACCAGTGCAGGGCTGAACCAGTATCCCGCGGCAGTCCTCTGAGCGTATGGCGATGACAGCACCGCGAATCAGGTAGGCGCAGGGGTCTCCCAGGGGGCTTTGCCCAAGGCACTCCACCTCCGTATTTTCAACCAGGCCGATATCCAGAAGACGCCTGCGGATGCTGCCTGTGGAAGTAAGCTCTTTTACACGTGCCCGGTTTCCGGGTTTTATATCATTCAAACATAGAAATTCTTTCATAATTACAATACCTCGCAATAGATTTAGGATAGGGAAACTTTTTCTTACTCATATAGTATTACAGGAGGGACACTTTGGTTACTGATAAAGGTGGATTTTATACTATGAAAGGATATGAACGCTCTGCTTCCGATGAGATGACTTCATCCATGGAGGATTATCTGGAGATGGTGTGCAGAATGGAGGAAGAGGGGGAACCCATCCGTGTCAGCTCCCTGGCTGCCAGCCTTCACGTACGGCCCTCATCCGCCTCAAAAATGTTGGATAATCTGAGAAAAGCCGGATATATTGATTTTAAGAAATACGGCTCCATCATGGTCACGGATAAGGGGTATGAGGAGGGCAGGTATCTGCTGCACAGACACCGGGTGCTCCAGGATTTTTTCTGTACCCTCAACCATACGGAGGATGAACTGGAGCTGGTGGAAAAGATTGAACATTTTATCAATCACAGGACCGTGGAAAATATGGAGCAGGCTCTTTCTTTCCTCCGGCATAAGAATGATATGACTGGAAAAATGGGATAAAGTATTGTATAATGTGTAATATGCAAAATGATAAAGGAGAGACATTATGAACGATGATAACTATGTAGAGTGGCTTGTAAAGAGAAAAGATCCGGCATATGCCGTTCCTGTAAAAATACTCATGATTGTGGTCTGTATATTTTCCGTCCTTTCAGCGCTGCAGACCGTGTTTGGAGTAATTGTTATGACCATAGCAGGTGTGGCTACCTATTTTGTGTTCCTGAACCTGAGTGTGGAGTTTGAATATCTGTTTGCAGAGGGTGGTCTGTCGGTGGACCGTATCCTGGGAAAGGCAAAGAGAAAGAAGATATTTGACTGTGAGAAGGATGATATACAGATTGTGGCGCCGGCTGATTCCTTTGTGCTTAAGGATTATGAGAAGCAGGGCATGAAGATAAAGGATTTTTCGTCCGGCAGGAAGGATGCCAAGGTGTACGCCCTTATATACCAGAAGGGTCCGGACCATTTTAAGGTACTGATTGAACCAAATGAGAGAATGATAGGAGCCATGCGCAGAACCTTTCCGCGAAAGCTTGTGATGTAGGGCAATGGGCATATAGGGCAGGTCGGTAGAGAACGGGCCGCCGGGGACAGTGAAATAACAGCTGTCCCGGCGGCCTGTCTTTTTATTTTGCTCTATTTCAGGTTTTCACCGCTTAACATGAATTCTATCAGCCGGTCCATGTCCTCTTTTTCGTGAACCACTAATTCCAATTCCTTAATATATCCGTTGGAACACATATTGGCAATGGAAAGATACTGGGATAGCTTTGACTTTAGGTTAATCCTGTCGCCCTCCGGGGATACCAGTTCGATTTTTCCTTTACACTGGTCCACTGCTTCAAAAAAAGCTTTTACATCTGAGATATTTTCCAGTTTCATACAAAACCCCTCCGCTTCTGTTGGTGTGTGCTGCATTGTGTGAATTATGGTGGCATCAGGCACTCTAATCACTGTTATGGATACAATACAGCGCTGGTTTATAGATTATAACCAGTATATCAATGGGGAATGAAGATAACAATTCGCAATTTGACTAAAGATGAACGAGATAAACAGGGGGAGAGTGTATATTAGCAACAAAAATAAATTAAAAATTAAAAATTTAATATTGCATTATTTCATTCTATCCTTTATAATGATAGTACGAGCAAAGGAGTTGTTGAGATGAGGGTAAAAAAGAATTTAGATAAGATTATCTACGATCAGATTATTGATAGTTTTATCCTCGGTGAATATAAGATGGATGACGCTATCTCACTTGACGTTTTATGCGAAAAGTATGAAGTCAGCAGAACACCGGTGGTTCAGGCGGTGAAGCTTTTAGTCAATGACGGAGTACTGGAAAAGCTCAGCAACGGGCGTGTGGTGGTTCCCACCTTTGACCAGAACCAGATTAAGAATATCTGTGATGTAAGGCTTATGATTGAAAAGCATGCCATAGAGCATTATCTTTCAGCGGCAGCAGATGTGTCCTCATTGCTTGACCAGCTAGAGATATGTGCTAAAAAGTGTGAGGAGTATCTGGATAAGGGGGATTTCCTGGAGCTGTCCAAGACAGACCTGAGGTTTCACCGTGTGCTGGTATCCGGGGCCAGGAATGAATATCTGTCAGAGCTGTATAAGAGGATACAGGGCCAGTTCCTGGTGGCCAATTACCTTGTGCTGCCGTTGAGAAACAGGAATTTCCGTTCCACGGTGGATGACCATTATAAACTGCTGGAGTACTTAAGGAATAAGGATATGGAGCAGTCTGAAAAGATGATTGCCGGCCATATAAACAACATATTCTACATCATCACCAATCAGAAGTAACAGATGCGGAAGCAGTAAATGCAGTCATCAAAGACGCGGCAGACCAAGAAGCAGCAGTCTAGGACGCGGCAGACCAAGAAGCGGCAGTCTAAGACGCAGCATGCCAAGAAGTGCAGCGCTCCAGGACGAAGCAGCTTAAAAAAAGTAATCTATATGCAGTAATCTAATATAAGAAGTTTGGCATTAAGCTAAGAATCAGGCAATCCATGTTTCCATGAATTCAGGTCAGGAGTTCATGGGTTGTCCGGCACTTAGTTTGGTAACGTGTACTCTCAAATAAAAAATTTTAATTTTTAATTTATTATTTTGCCATAACAAATTAAAAATTGCGTTAAAGGAGAGGACAGAGATGTTTGAAGGTAAACATATTCAGGTAGGGGCCGGACGTTATATCCAGTGCCATGGTGCACTGAAGCGTGCGGGAGAGGAGATGGTATTTTTCGGAAAGAAGGCTTACCTGCTGTACGGGGACGATGTGGTGAAGGGAAAGACCAGCCAGGTCCTGGAGGAAAGCCTCAGGGAATCCGGAATTACATTTCAGTCGGAGATATTTGAGGGACCTTCCACGGAAAAGAGCTTTGGAGAGGTAGCAGCCAGGGTCAGGGAATCGGGAGCTGAAATCGTGGCAGGAATCGGGGGCGGCCGTATCATAGACATTGCCAAGGCAGCCGGGGATATGGTAGATGCCAGTATCTTTACCATACCCACATCCGCAGCCACATGTGCGGCCTACGCTGTTCTGTATGTGGTATACGGCGAGGATGGCAATGTGGACCACAGCGGTTTCCTGAATCATGAAATCAGCGGGGTCATTGTGGACATGGATTTGGTTGTCAATGATTGTCCAAGGCGCTATTTTGTGTCGGGCATCGTGGATGCCATGGCAAAAAAACCGGAATTCAGCTTTACCATGGCCCATCTGAAGGATGAAGGTATGATTGCCACCTCGGAGATAGCCACAAAGATTGCGGATTTTACCTACAGTAAGTACATGAGGGACACCAGACAGGCCCTTAAGGATTTCGATGACGGGAAGGACAGCATGCTTATAGATGATATGGTGAACATGAATATCATGCTGACCGGCATGGTGTCAGATCTGTCCACAGGAGGCAAGCAGCTGGCCGTTGCACATAATTTTTATGATGCAGTCTGCTGTATGTACAAGGACGTGAGAAGAAAATATCTTCACGGGGAAATCGTTGCCATGGCCCTGCCTCTTCAGCTGGCTGTCAACGGACGTCCGGAGGCGGAAATAGAAGAACTGAAGGCTTTTCTCAGGGAGGTGGGCATACCTGTCAGCATAAGGGAGGCCGGGGTGCCCCAAGATGGGCTGGAGGAGCTGATTACGTATGTTCACCGGGTTACGATTCCGGATGACATGGAACTTCTGGAACAAATCCGGGATGGTTTTAAGTATATCATGTAACTAAAAACATAAAAATTCAAAAGTAAAGGAGAAGGTATTATGTTGAAAAAATGGGCAGCAGTTACGTTGAGTGTAAGCCTGGCATTGTCACTGGCAGCATGCGGAGGACAGCAGGGGGCATCTTCCGGCAGCACAGGTTCCCAGGCAGGGGATACTCAGGCATCCTCCGGCGGTGAGGTTTCCGCGGATGAGGGCGATGTCATCAAGATTGGCCTCATTTCTATGATGACAGGAGACAATCCGCTGAACGGGGAGCGTATGAACCAGGGGGTACAGATGGCTGTGGACGAGTACAACGCTGCAGGCGGTATCAACGGAAAGCAGATAGAACTGACTATTGTGGACGACCAGACCCTCCAGGACATGGCTGTTACCTGTGCCAATAAGCTGATCGGCGAAGGCGTGGTGGGTATCGTGGGACCCCACAGAAGCACCAATGCCCTGGCAGTGGAGGCAGTGGTAAAGCAGGCAGGCGTAGCTGCCTTCACAGGCGGCACCACACCGCAGATCAGTACTCTGGACAATGATTATCTGTTCCGCTGCAGGGCTTCTGACAGTATTTTCGCAGAGGCGGCGGCAGCCTACGCAAAAGAGCTTGGATGCAAGAAACTGGGACTGTTCTTTAACAATGACGATTTTGGAACAGGAGCAGAGGGCGTTATCAAGCAATACTGCGCGGACAACGGCATGGAGTATGTGGAAGAAGGACATAACACGGGAGACAAGGACTTTACTCCTCAGGTTATGAAGATGAAGGACGCGGGCGTGGATACGGTTATCATATGGACCCACGACGCGGAGCTGGCAATCCATGCCCGCCAGATATACGAGCTGGGACTGGATGTGCAGGTAGTGTCTTCTCCGGGTGTTACCATGCAGCAGGTAATTGATATGTGTAAGGCGGAATACATAGAAGGCTGGTATGGAGTGACGGATTATGTGTCCACCAGCGACGACCCCACCCTTGTTGCATTTAAAGAGAACTTTGAGAAAAAGTATGAGATCGAACCGGAATTATACGCAGCATCCTATTACGGCGGCGCAGTGGCCCTTTTAGAAGGAATTAAAGCAGCAGGAACCACGGACCGCAAGGCTGTTATGGAAGCTGTCAAGGGACTGAAAGACTTAAAGGTACCCGTAGGAGTCATTACCTGTGACGAGAATAATGATTTAGTCCACAATATCAATGTGGCCCGGATTGAAAACAAGATTCCAAAGTTTATCAAAGCTGTTTCTGTGGAATAGTTTCTGGCTTATGGAGGACAGGGGACGGACCCGGCCTGAATCTGAATCCGGCCCCTGTCATGACGAAAAGGAGGTAAATGATGGGCACTATACTTCAGCTATTGATAAGCGGTATTGCCATGGGATTCATCTATGCCCTGGTTGCCATCGAGTATACCCTGATATGGAATTCCACAGGACTGCTTAACTTCAGCCATGACAAAATCATCACCGTGGGGGCATATATATTTGCAGCTACCTTCATCATTAAATTCAACATGAACAAGCCCTTAGCCATTGTGCTTACTTTCATGCTCATGGGAATTCTGGGGTCTGTAATCGCTTCCGGAATCTTCAATCCGCTGCGGCATATGCGTTCCAATATCTTTGCTGTCATGGGAACCATGATGTTAGGCAGGATTCTGGCAGAGGCCATCCGGCTTATATACGGACCGGTTCCCTTCACCATTGAGAACTGGCTCAGCGGTACCATTAAGATCGGTACACTTATGGTTACAAAGGCCAATGTCATCATATGTGTGGTGGCAATCCTGGTAGTGGCGGCCCTTCAGTTGTTTATGAATTTTACAAAAATAGGAAAGGCCATGCGCTGTGTGGCCCAGAATAAGAAGGCCGCGGCCCTTATGGGCATCAATGTGGCCCAGAACATCTGCGTGACAACAGCAGTCAGTTCCATTATATGCAGCGTCATCGGAATGCTGATCATACCGCTGTTCAATATTTCCACCACCATGGCAGCCAGCATAGGCCTCAAAGGTTTTTCAGCTGGAGTCATCGGAGGATTCGGATACCTGCCTGGAGCCATCCTGGGCGGTCTGTTCATCGGAGTGGTGGAAAACCTGGCGGTGGTGGTTCTTCCGGCTGTCTATAAAGATATTGTGTCATTTGTCCTGTTAATCATATTCCTGCTGGTACATCCCAGCGGATTCTTAGGCAAGAAGGCGTGAAAGGAGTAAGGGAAGATGAAGAAAAAGCTGAAACTTAAATCACTGCATTTTGCCGTGGGAGCCCTTGTGATTGGCGCTTTTCTGCCGATATTCATTAAAAATGATTACTACATGATGGTCCTTAACCGCGTGCTTATCAATATTATCGTGGTATTAGGCCTGAATTTCATCACTGGTCTGACCGGCCAGATGAATCTGGGCACAGCGGGAATCTTTGCGCTGGGCGCTTATTCCTCTGCCCTGTTTACCAGATACACGAATCTGACGCCCTGGCTGGGGCTGATTGCGGCAGTTATCATGGGAATCCTTATCGGCAGGGGACTGGGATATCCCAGCCTGAGAGTCAGGGGGGTATATCTGTCCCTGACCACCATCGGATTCGGGGAGGTGGTGCGCCTGCTGATTTCCAATACGCCAAAATTCACAGGAGGCACCCAGGGCATCCGCAATATACGGCCCTATAACATCGGAAGCTACCAGATACAGAGCCAGAAGGAAATGTATTACCTGTTTCTGGTATTTACCGCCATTGCTTTTTTTATTGCCTGGCGCATTGCCTATTCCAAGTGGGGGAGGATTTTCAAATCCCTGCGGGATAATGTGGAGGCAGTGGAGATGAGCGGTGTGGACATCGCTTCCTGCAAGATCAAGGCATTTACCGTGGCATCTATATTCGGTACCGTGGCAGGAGCCATGTATGCCCACTATATGGGCTATATAAACCCATCCACCTTTAACCTGGATTTGTCCACCAACTATGTGGTTATGCTGATGGTGGGAGGACTGGGGTCCGTGGTGGGAACTATCTTTGGATCAGCCATTGTCACCATCCTTCCGGAAATGCTGCGTTTCCTGGGCAATTACTATCAAATCGTGTTCTGTTCTATCATCCTGCTGGGGGCCATATTCTTCCCGGACGGCTGGGTGAGTGCGGCAACAGGCCTGTTCATGAAGATGTATCAGAGAATCAGCGGAAAGAGCTATGCAGAAGGCGGTGAATAAGAGAATGGAAAGTCTGTTGAAAGTGACGGGAATCACAAAAAAATTCCAGGGTCTTGTGGCGGTTGACAATGTCAGCATCGACATGAAGGAGCACACCATACACGCCCTCATCGGACCAAACGGAGCAGGCAAGACCACCACCGTAAACCTGATTACAGGAGTGCTGCCTCTGACGTCAGGTAAGGTGGAATTTGGGGGAAAGGACATTACCGGCATGACCACCCATGATATTGCCAGGCAGGGAATCGGAAGGACCTTTCAGAACATAAAGGTATTTCCAACCATGACTCTGCTGGAGAATGTGATGGTGGGGGGTCACCAGCAGGCCCCCATGGGAATGATGCGGGGGATTTTTGACATCAGAGGATCACGGGCAGAGGAAAAGAGGCTTAAGGAGAAGGCTGAAGAGGTCCTTAAACGCATCGGCATGTATGAGCTGCGGGGCTCTCTGATGAAGAACCTGCCCTATGGACGCCAGAAGATATCGGAGATTGGACGGGCCATGATGAATGATCCCAAACTGATTCTTCTGGATGAGCCTGCGGCCGGCCTTAACCCGTCGGAGCGGGCCGAGCTGGTGGATGTTATCTATAAGGCCTATGAGGACGGATACTCGTTTTTCATGATTGAGCACAACATGGATGTGGTCATGAAAATCAGCGACTATATAACTGTGCTGAGTTTCGGGCGCATGATAGCGGAAGGCACGCCAAAGGAAGTACAGAGCAATGAAGAGGTTATCCGCGCATACCTGGGAAGCCGGTATGTGGAGCAGGATTCCAGATAATCGGAGGGATTCTTATGTTAAAAGTCAATGGGATTGACGCTTATTACGGCGATGTCTGTGCATTGCATGATATTTCCCTTGAAATAGGCGATGACGAAATTATATCCATCATCGGTTCAAACGGCGCTGGAAAGACCACGCTCATGAACTGCATTGTGGGCTGGGTGAAGGTAAAAAGGGGCAATGTGGAGTTTAACGGACAGGATATAACCAATCTGCCCACACACAGCATAACCAGGACCGGAGTGGTGCAGATTCCAGAGGGAAGGGAAATATTCTCCAACATGACAGTTCTGGAGAACCTTGAGATGGGGAGCTACAGCATAAAGCGGTCCAAGAAGGAAATGAATGCCAAAATTGAGGAGATGTATGACTTGTTTCCGCGCCTGAAGGAGAGAATGGGCCAGAAAGCGGGATCCTTAAGCGGCGGTGAGCAGCAGATGTTAGCCATAGCCAGAGGGCTGATGGGAGATCCCAAGCTCCTGATGTGCGATGAACCATCCCTGGGCCTGGCTCCCGTGATTGTGGACGATATGTTTGATATATTTTTGAGAATCAATAAGGAAAAGCATCTGCCGATCCTGATTGTGGAGCAGAACGCCTTCATGGCCCTGGAAGTATCCAGCCGCTGTTACGTGCTGGAAAATGGGCGTATGGTAATTACTGCCTCCAGTGAGGAGCTGGCTAAAAGTGATACCATCAAAAAATCCTATCTGGGCGGATAAAGGGCGTTTCTGCCTTTATCCTGCCGTTGTGGAAGGTGAACAAGAAAATAAAAAATATTTAATTTTTTTGTTGACATTATACGAAAGATGTGTTAACTTTAAATCAGGCAAAATAATAATTTAAAATATTTAATTTTTTATTTTTAATTTAAAATTACATATTCACACCAACAAAATTTTTTATTCCAAGTGTAACTTGGGGGAAAGGGAGAAAGCTATGAAAGTGAAAGACACAATCAAGAAACCTTACGGTATCTGCCCGGCATCCATGACCATCTGGAATGCAGACCAGACTTACAACAAGAAGGGTATGGAGAAGTACCTGACCTGGCTGCTGGATAATGGCGCACAGTCTATTTCCATCTGCGGAAGCACTGGCGAGAACATTGCCATGAACATGGAAGAGCAGAGGGAAATCATCGAACATGTATCTGGTTTCTTAGGCGGTCAGGTTCCTCTGGTATGCGGTACAGGCAGATACGATACCCTGAATACCATCAAGATGAGCAGGTTCGCACAGGACCACGGTGCTGACTGTGTCATGGTTATCCTTCCATTCTACCTGAATCCTCATAAGAAGGCAGTTATGCAGCATTTCAGGGATTTAAGGGAAGCGCTGGATATCGAAATCATGGTTTACAACAATCCCTGGTTTGCCGGCTATGAGCTGAGCGTACAGGAGGTCAAGGAGCTGGTGGATGACGGTACCATACAGTGCATCAAGGCAGCCCACGGCGATCCAAACAGGGTCCACGAACTGAAGTACCACTGCAAGGATGACCTGACTGTATTCTACGGACATGACTATGCTGCCATGGAAGGCCTCCTGGCCGGAGCGGACGGCTGGCTGTCAGGTTTCCCGGCCGTACTTCCAAAGCAGTGCCGCAGACTTCAGGATGCCTGCTTCGCAAAAGATGTGGATGCAGCCATAGCAGCCCAGAACAATATCCAGCCATATATTGATTATTTCTTCTATGATAAGGTCAACGGGGTTCCCCACTGGCAGGAAATCTGCAAGTACACCTTACAGGCACAGGGCCTGGATGTAGGTCTGCCCCGCAAGCCGTTGGGCGAGCTGGATGACGCCAATAAGAAAAAGATCGAGAAATTACTTGCAGACATGGAGTAATTGACGAAAATGTAATAGGTACGGTCATTTATGATATCGGTGCATGTATTGGAAACAGGTGATACATGCACCGATTTTTTTAAGGAGAGGGATTTATGAAATGTATTGTGTGCGTGAAGCAGGTGCCGGATACCGCCAATGTGGAGGTGGACCCGGTAACCGGAGTGCTGAAGCGGGACGGGACCCAGTCCAAGCTGAATCCATATGATCTCTATGCCATGGAGTCCGCTCTTGGGATGAAAGAGCAGCAGGGGGGGACCGTGGATGTCATCACCATGGGGCCGGGACAGGCCAGGGAGGCGTTAAAGGAGTGTATGTGCATGGGAGCCGACCGTGCGGGACTGATCAGCGACAGGAAATTTGCAGGCGCAGACGTGGTGGCTACCAGCTATACCTTATCCCAGGGCATACGCAGGATGGGGGAGTATGATCTCATTCTCTGCGGCAAACAGACCACGGACGGGGACACGGCCCAGGTTGGGCCGGAGGTGGCCCAGTGGCTGGGAATACCCCATGCCTCCAATGTTCTGGAAATCAGGGAGACAAGGGAGGGACGGATACGGGTGCGTATGAATATGGACGGATATGAACAGATACAGACCATGGATTTGCCATGTCTGATTACTATGGATAAGGATGTGAATACGCCGAGGCTTCCTTCCTATAAACGGGAAAAGGAACTGCGGGAGGGATATCTGAGGGAGTTTTCCCTTACGGACCTGGAGGACCGGGATGAGAGCCACTATGGTTTGTCCGGATCGCCCACCCAGGTGGAGCGTATATTCCCGCCGGAGAAGGGTGAATGCAGGGAAATGTTCGACGGAAGCCCTGACGTGCTTGCCCATAGGATGTATCATGTGCTGAGGGAAACAAAGTTTTTATAGTTGTATGGACAGAAAGGAGAGAGGATTATGGCTGAACTGAGGATTCACCAGGAACGGCTGGATGAAGACAGCATCCACCAGCTCATTGACATATGTCCCTTTGGTGCCATCAGCTGCAGGGATGGAAAGGTGGAAATTGACTCCGGCTGCAGAATGTGCAGGCTGTGTGTGAAGAAAGGTCCTGGCGGGGCCGTGGAATATATGGAAACACAGGAACCGGGGATTAATAAGGATGAATGGCGCGCAGTGGCTGTGTACGTGGAATACAATGGAAAGGCCGTACATCCCGTGACATTTGAGCTGTTCGGCAAGGCCAGGGAACTGGCAGCCGTCACAGGCCATCCTGTGTATGCGCTGTTTATGGGGTATCAGGTGGGAGAAAAGGCAGAGGAACTGCTGGCATACGGGGTGGACCAGGTCTTTGTGTATGACAGGAAGGAGCTGGAACATTTCTCCGTCCTCACATACGCCAATGTATTTGCGGATTTCATAACCAGAATCAGGCCGTCATCCATCCTGGTAGGGGCCACCAATGCAGGGCGTTCCCTGGCTCCCAGGGTAGCGGCGCGGTTTAGGACAGGGCTGACAGCAGACTGTACAGTCCTGGAAATGAAGGAGAATACAGACCTGGTGCAGATCCGCCCTGCCTTTGGGGGAAATATTATGGCTCAGATTGTGACGCCGAAGAACCGGCCGCAGTTCTGCACGGTCCGGTATAAGATTTTTTCCGCGCCTCCGGTGACAAAGGAACCCTCAGGCACCATCCGTACCATGGAGGTGACGGAGGACATGATTGACCGGAGAATCAGGGTAGAGGAAATCATACATAAGCCAAAGGAGATTGACATATCGGAGGCAGAGGTGATTGTGGCTGTTGGAAGGGGCGTAAAAAGCCAGGCGGACTTGGAGATAATAAGGGAACTGGCCGCTGCGCTGGACGCACAGCTGGCGTGCACCAGGCCTTTGATTGAGTGCGGCTGGTTTGACGCCAGGCGCCAGATTGGGCTCAGCGGCAGAACGGTGAAGCCAAAACTCATCATTACCATAGGTATCTCCGGTTCCGTACAGTTTGCGGCGGGCATGAGGGGTGCTGAGTGCATCATTGCCATTAACACGGACAGGAAGGCTCCGGTTTTTGACATTGCCAACATCGGCCTGGTGGGGGACTGGTATGAGATACTTCCACGGCTGCTTAAGACGGTTAAGGAGGGTACGTGATGGGGTACAGGAAACTGGATGAGAGGGATATCGCTTATTTGAAAAAGGTGACAGAGGACGGGCGGGTCCTGACCGGATCCGATATAAGCCAGGATTACAGCCACGATGAGCTGGGGGGAGTGGAGCGTGCTCCCGAAGCCCTTGTAAGGGTATTGTCCACCGGAGAGGTTTCGGACATCATGGCCTATGCCAATCGGGAGGGGATTCCCGTGGTCACCAGAGGATCCGGCACAGGGCTGGTGGGGGCGGCCGTAGCTATCCACGGAGGCATTATGCTGGAGACCACACAGATGAACCGTATTCTGGAGCTGGACCGCAGGAACCTTACTGTGACAGTGGAACCAGGGGTGCTCTTAATGGATCTGGCGCAGTACGTGGAGGAAAACGGGCTTTTTTATCCTCCGGATCCAGGTGAGAAATCAGCAACCATAGGCGGAAATATCAGCACCAATGCAGGCGGAATGCGGGCCGTAAAATATGGCGTCACAAGGGATTACGTGAGGGCGCTGACAGTGGTGTTGCCCACAGGCGAGGTGGTGGAATTTGGCGGTAAGACGGTTAAGAACAGTTCCGGATACAGTCTGTTAAATCTGATGATTGGATCTGAGGGAACACTTGGGGTCATCACCCAGGCCGTGCTTAAATTGGTTCCCCTTCCGGGTAAGACAGTGAGCCTTCTGGTTCCATTTGCAGATATGGAGCAGGCCATAGAGATGGTGCCAGTGATTGTGGAGGCGCAGATACAGGCCACGGCCATTGAGTTTATGGAGCGGGAGACCATCCTGTTTGCGGAGGAATATCTGGGCAAACGGTTCCCGGATACCAGGAATGATGCCTATATCCTGCTCACATTTGACGGAAGAAATGCAGAGCAGGTGCGGGCGGAGTACCAGGAGGTGGCGGACCTGTGCCTGGAACACGGGGCTTTGGACGTGTTCATCGTGGATACACAGGAGAGGAAACAGAGCGTGTGGAACGCCAGAGGGGCATTTTTAGAAGCAATCAAGGCGTCCACTACCCAGATGGATGAGTGTGATGTGGTGGTGCCCAGGGACCGGGTGGCGGATTTTATCAAATACACCCATGAGGTGGCCAGGATACTGAATCTGCGGATTCCCAGCTTTGGCCACGCAGGCGACGGAAACCTTCATGTGTATCTTTGCCGGGATGACCTGGCAGAGGATGAGTGGAAAGAAAAACTGAGTCTGGGCTTTGAGATGATGTACGCAAGGGCGCGGGAATATGGAGGGGCAGTATCAGGGGAACACGGCATAGGGTATGCCAAGAAGGAATATCTGAAAGAACAGCTGGGGGACACGCAGATTGGCCTGATGAGGCGGATTAAAAAGGCCTTTGATCCCAATCTGATCCTGAACCCGGATAAGGTTGTCTGATATGGAGCTGGCAGTACTAACCTGCTGGCAGACAGCCGCAGGGGGATATTAGAATGGCTGATGGAACCCTATTAGTAAAATCAATGAATATTTCTCTCTGTTTTGGTTTGACAAGCCAGATAAAATTTGCTAGTATAAGATACTAATAAGAAACGGACAGTTCACGGACTATCAATATTCTGACAAAACATATCAAATCATACACGCAGAAAGAGAGGAAATTTATAATGGGTACAATTATCGGCGAAGGCATAACCTTTGATGATGTACTTCTGGTACCGGCATTTTCAGAAGTGATTCCCAACCAGGTAGACCTGACCACACATTTGACAAAGAAGATTAAACTGAACATCCCGCTTATGAGCGCCGGCATGGATACGGTAACAGAGCACCGCATGGCCATCGCCATGGCCAGGCAGGGAGGTATCGGTATCATTCATAAGAATATGTCCATTGAAGCCCAGGCCGAGGAAGTGGACCGTGTAAAGCGTTCTGAAAACGGTGTTATCACAGACCCGTTCTTCCTCTCACCGGAGCACACCCTTAAGGATGCCAACGATCTGATGGCAAAATTCCGCATATCCGGCGTTCCCATCACAGAGGGCAAGAAGCTGGTGGGCATTATTACCAACCGTGATTTAAAGTTTGAGGAGGATTTTGACCGTCCCATCAAGGAGTGCATGACCACAAAGAACCTGGTTACAGCCAGGGAGGGCGTAACCTTAAAGGAAGCAAAGGCCATTTTAGCAAAGGCAAGAGTGGAGAAGCTGCCGATTGTGGACAATGATTTCAATTTAAAAGGTCTTATCACCATCAAGGATATTGAGAAGCAGATTAAGTATCCGTTGTCCGCAAAGGACGCACAGGGACGTCTTCTGTGCGGCGCTGCCGTTGGCATCACTGCCAATGTGCTGGAGCGCGTAGGGGCGTTGGTGGACGCAAAGGTGGACGTGGTGGTTCTGGATTCAGCCCATGGCCACTCCGCCAATGTAATCCGCTGCGTGAAGATGATTAAGGAAGCATATCCGGACCTTCAGGTGGTGGCTGGAAATGTTGCCACGGCAGAGGCCACCAGAGCTCTGATTGAGGCTGGAGCTGATTCCGTCAAGGTAGGCATAGGGCCTGGTTCCATCTGTACCACCCGCGTGGTGGCAGGCATCGGCGTGCCCCAGATTACGGCAGTGATGAACTGCTACAGCGTTGCCAAGGAGTACGGCGTACCCATTATCGCGGATGGAGGAATCAAGTACTCCGGCGATGTGACAAAGGCCATTGCTGCAGGCGGCAGTGTGTGTATGATGGGAAGCATCTTTGCGGGATGTGATGAGAGCCCGGGCACCTTTGAGCTGTACCAGGGACGTAAGTATAAGGTATACCGCGGCATGGGTTCCATTGCTGCCATGGAAAACGGAAGCAAGGACCGCTATTTCCAGACAGATGCAAAGAAGCTGGTTCCCGAAGGCGTGGAAGGTCGCGTGGCTTATAAGGGAATGGTGGAGGATACCGTGTTCCAGCTCTTGGGCGGTCTTCGCTCCGGTATGGGATACTGCGGAGCCCAGGACATCACAACCCTTCAGGAGACAGCCCAGTTTGTAAAGATTTCCGCTGCGTCCTTAAAGGAGAGCCATCCTCATGATATCCATATTACCAAGGAGGCTCCCAACTATTCAATTGAAGAATAGGGATGCGGGCATAATGATTGAAGCGTAAGAAGAATTGGTCTATAATGATACCCGTCGGAACTGCTCCGACGGGTATTTCAGATCCCCCGCCATGGGCGGGTTTTAACGGGAGGACAGGCATATGGAACAAAAAAGCAGGCTGACGACGCTGTGCTATATTGAAAATGAGGGGGCATATCTGATGCTCCACAGAATCAGCAAAAAGAATGACGTGAATAAGGATAAGTGGATTGGAGTGGGCGGGCATTTTGAAGGGGACGAGAGCCCGGAGGACTGCCTGCTCAGGGAAGTGAGGGAGGAAACAGGACTCATTCTCACATCTTGGCAGTTCAGGGGGCTGGTCACATTCATCGCAGAGGGCTGGGATACAGAGTACATGTGTCTGTATACTGCGGACAAATATGAGGGGGAAATGATTCCCTGCAACGAGGGGACGCTGGAGTGGGTAAAGAAGGAGGACGTGCTGTCCCTGAATCTGTGGGAAGGGGATAAAATCTTTTTTAAGCTGTTAAATGAGGATGCCCCCTTCTTTTCACTGAAACTGGCTTACCAGGGAGACCGGCTGAGTGAGGCTGTTCTGAACGGAAAGCAGTTGGAATTGTTCGATGTACTGGATGCGGACGGAAAGAAGACTGGAGTGGTCCGGGAACGAAGCCTGGTCCACATGGACGGGGTTCCCCACAGGACCGCCCATATATGGGTTGTGAGGAAAAATGAGGATAAAACATACGATCTTCTGCTGCAGAAGCGGAGCAGGGGAAAGGATTCCTATCCGGGCTGTTATGACATTTCCTCGGCAGGCCATGTGCAGGCCGGTGATGAATTCCTGCCGTCCGCCATCCGGGAACTGAAGGAGGAGCTGGGAATTGAGGCCGGGGAGGAGGACCTGGAATTTGCGGGGTATCACAAGGGATATATGGAAGAAGTGTTTTACGGGAGGATGTTCAGGGACAGTGAAGTCAGTGCTGTGTATGTGTACAGCAAACCAGTGGATGCAGACCGTCTGACCCTTCAGAAAGAAGAGGTGGAGAGCGTCATGTGGATGGGGCTTGGCCAGTGTGTGGAGGCGGTGAGAAACCACGGGATTCCAAATTGTATATATCTGGATGAGCTGGAGATGATTGAGGGGTATTTGTGCCGGAGCCAGGAGAAATAGCAGATAACTGGATACAGGGAGCGTGGATGGACATCGGGCATACTGCCGAGGGGGCTTTTATTTTCACCTAAACCATCGTATAATGAAAAAAATGACAAAGGAGGTAAGTGCAGATGCGGTGTCCAAAATGTTCAGGCCAGATGGAAATAAACCGAATCAGAACACACCTTGTATGGGTGGATGAACTGGACCGTATTCCCGATTCCAAAAACCAGCTGGGGCCAACAATCGCTTATGTATGCACGGAATGCGGATACATAGAATTTTACAGAGATATGACATCCGTGAACTAAGGCATGCCTGTGCTGTGCTCCAAAGCGGTTATGGGACACATACTGGCAGGAGGGCAGGATAAGGCATAACAAAACAATGGGAATGAAGGCATGGGGAACCACTGTATAATGGAATGTGGGGGGATGGAAAGAAAAAAATCTGCCTGTGCAATTAAAGAAAAAATATATATATCGTAAGTTTATCGTCAGAAATAGATGTTTTTTGTAACCATGAAGTATGATATAATATCTCTAGTTTTGTTCAGAATGACCTGCTGTATGGGAGAGATATTATGAGACTTAATAAATGGAAATCATTTTTATGTATATGCACCAGCTGTACCCTGTTGATGAGTACGGCAGCTTCAGCTAATCCGGCCGCCATCACGCCTTTGGAAGAAAGCCAGGTATCTTCCTTCCAGTCCGGAAACCAGACCTCTGACCAGGGGATGGTATCGTCCCAGGGACCGGGTTCGGAATCCGGAAGTGACGGAGCGGTCATTTCATCTGACGGGCCATCCTCATCAGGAAGCCCTTCCCCGTCAGGAAGCCCGTCCTCATCAGGAAGCCCTTCCACCTCAGGGAGTCCTTCCCCGTCAGGAAGCCCGTCCTCGTCAGGAAGCCCTTCCACTTCAGGGAGCCCTTCTTCGTCAGGAAGCCCGTCCTCATCAGGAATCCCCTCCCCGTCAGAAAGCCCTTCCCTATCCGGAAGTCCGTCGCAGAATCCGCCAGCCGGTCAGGCTGCCGGGACTTTTGACCAGACGGCCGCAGCTTCCGTGCAGAAGCCGGAGATAGCTTCGGAGGGAGCCGTGCTCATGGATGCTGCCACGGGAACCGTCCTGTTTTCCAAGAACGGGGACAAACAGTTCTATCCGGCAAGTATCACCAAGCTGATGACAGCCCTGCTGGTGGCGGAGAACTGCAGTCTGGATGACAAGGTCACATTTTCAGCAACAGCTACCACGAACCTGGAAGCGGGCGCTGTATCCATCAATATGACGGCAGGGGATGTGATGACTGTGCGCCAGTGTCTTTATGCCCTGCTTCTCAAATCAGCCAATGAAGTGGGAAATGCCCTTGCGGAACATGTGGCTGGCAGCAATGCCAAATTTGCGGAGATGATGAACGCCAAGGCAGCGGCCCTGGGGTGTACCAATACACATTTTACAAATCCTCACGGCCTCAATGACTCCAATCATTACACCACACCCCATGATATGGCTCTGATTGCAAGGGCGGCGTTTCAGAATGATGTGGTGAAGACGGTGGCGTCCACGCGCACGTATACGCTGCCTGCTACCATAAAGAATCCTTCCGGCCTTACCGTGACCATTGGACACAAGATGCTGAACCCCAACGATGCCAGGTATTATCCGGGCGTTATCGGAGGAAAGACCGGTTATACGTCCAAAGCAGGAAATACCCTGGTGACAGCAGTGGAGAAGGACGGAGTCAGATTGATTGCCGTTATCATGAAGAGCAAATCGACTCATTATACGGATACGAAGGCATTGTTCGATTACGGATATGAACTGGTGAAGGCAGGCGCTTTAAGCGGCAGCGCAGGCAGTACAGGCAGTTCGGATAACGCAGGCACGACAGGCAGTTCTTCCGGCACGGGAAATGCCGGTCCGGGAACAACCTCAGCCAAGGGCTGGGTACAGGACAGCAATGGATGGTACTATGTGAAGGATAACGGGGCCAAGGCTGCCAATGAGTGGGTTACGGCAGACGGTGTTTCCTACTGGATTGATTCCAATACATATATGGCCAAGGGATGGCGCCAGGTAAACGGCAAATGGTATTTCCTGCGCTCCAACGGAGCCATGGCCAGGAACCAGTGGGAAAAGGTGGAAGAAAACGGCCAGTGGTTCTATCTGGGCGCGGACGGCGCCATGCTGACCAACACAACCACGCCGGATGGCTCGCGGGTGGATGAGAGCGGGGCGTGGGTGCAGTAATATCAGTATAGAAAAGATGCTGCGTGTATTGTATTATAAAGCGAATCTCCTAAAAGCTGCGGCTTTTGGGAGATTCTTTTTGCTTTTTGGAGAGCTTGGTTTTGGAATAGATACCCCGGGCTAACGGCTGGTGCTTACGTTTTTGCCGGCCAATTGAAAAAAAGCTGTTGCATTTGACAGAAGCGCACCCTGATATTACAATCAAAGAAACATATGCTTATCGCCTTTGGAGCAAAAGAACCGGGCTGATAATCATGGCTTCAGAAAAGGGGATAGAGGGAGGTTTACTATGTATGAAAGAATGCTTGACAAGCAGAATAAACCGGCATTTGATGATATGGCTGCGTACTGCGGCAAAGGTATGGAGTTGTTTATCCGAATCAATGAGTGGTTGTCAGATACATGCGGCACTGTGCAGGAGATTACTTTTCCCTATGGGAATAAATATGGCTGGGCTGTTGCCCATAGAAAGAAGAAAAAGCTGATTTGCAATGTGTTTGCGGAGAATGGCGCCTTTACCGTTATGATTCGGTTGTCAAACGCACAATTTCATTTGGTATATGACCAGGTTGAGAAAGAAACTCAGGAATGTATCGACAACAAATACCCTTGTGGTGACGGCGGATGGCTCCACTACCGCGTTGCCGGTGAAGCTCATTTCTGTGATATACAAAAATTGCTGGAAATGAAATGTTTATCATGAACCATGAGAGCTTCCAGCTGCTAAAGTTAATCTTTATATTCGTAAGATGTAAGAAATAAGAAATAAATACAGGCAGCAGCCCTGTTATGATAAAAACAGATAAATATATGTGGATTTTATTGGAGAGAGGAGGACTCGCCATGAAGAGAAGCACAATATCTATTCTTATAACAGCAGGTCTGCTGGCTGTTTTGCTGTCCGGCTGCCGGTTGGGAGGAGGAACGGAGGGAGAGGCAGCGGGCTCAGGAACGAAAGAGAATGTTTCCAAGCCAGCGGCCGGTACGGCCCAGGAACCGGTGCCGGAATCAAAGGTGAATCAGGAAACGGAGGAGGACGCGCAAGGGAAGCAGGAAACGCAAGGGCAGCAGGAACCGGGAGTGAACCAGGTGCCCAAATCCCAGGGGCTGGTCTCTGGCCTGCCGTATCAGTTTGCCTCAAAATATGGAATCATTCAATCGGAATATCCGGTATACGAATTGGATGCTGTAGTTGAATGCAAGCTGCCCCAAAAGGAAAAGACCATATCCCTGACATCTGCCCTCCACCAGAAGCAGGAGCTGCTTGTGAGTATGGTTTTGGATGACTATGGGGAAGTACAGAAAATCCCGGCAGGCGGGGAACCTCCCGCAGACAGCCGGTATTTTACGCTAAGTGACGGGACCATGATTGTTTCGGAGAAATATCAGGACGAACTTTGGAAATCAGGCGAAGGCCTGTTCCTCACAGGTCCCGGCATTCCGGAAGGCGGAATTAAGCCTGTGGAATCGGTGTATGCTGACTATTCGGCTTATTTTGAGGAATATGGGAACATCCGCTATATCATAGAGGCAAGATTTGAGCTCCCATCAGCTCCTGTCTCCGAAGAGCTTTTGTCAGGCTATGCAATCCGGCTTTTTGATTTTGAAAAGCCTGTGGAATTTGCCCTGAAAAGTGTGCCTGAATATGGGACGCTGGAGGAACTGGCAAAAGAGGAGAATGGAAGCATAGATACCCATGACGGTATATCCATTATAAGTATGGGGGAAAAGGTAAAGGAGGGAATCCTGATATCCTGGTATGTGTACAGTGATGAGGGAAGGCCGTCCATAGTTATTGGTTACAAAACGCCGTCCCTGGATACGGACACACCGCCCCTGGATATGCCAACCATATCCGGCAGAGGCAGACAGTATGAAATAAAGGAGTTGTCTGCCAATCCTTATTGGGACAATATGGGACATTACCGGCTGTCGGATATAAAGCAATACGGACGGCGCCTCAGATGCCTGTTCGATGTTCCCCAGGAGGAACAGAATGGGTCTTTCCGGATTCATATTCCGGGAATCACGTTTTTGAACAGTGAGGAATCCGAGCCAGTCACCCTGCCTGTCCCGGAGGACTATAAAGAATTAGAGGAAACCATTCCGTGGAAAGACGGTTCTGTGCGTATTCTCGGTATTACCAGGATGAAGCCCCAGACAATAGAATCAGAGGACGGACAGGGAAATGCCAAAGTGACGGAGAGACCCGCTGTGTACATCGACGTGGAGGCAGTGCATGAAGAGAGGGAGCTGGCGTTAAAGGGACTGCTCTGCCAGAGAAAGTTAAGATGGGGAAGATGGGAACATGAACGGTATGATTTTAATGAGAAGGGCGTTCTGAGCGGTTTCCGGATTTTTTATGAGGAAGGCGATACGGAAGTAACACTGAAATTCCAGGGAGCTGCGTTTTACTGGATCCAGCCGTATGTGATGGAGATAGGGGCAGACAAAATAGCATAAGGCAGGTTTATACCTGCCCCCACACAGGCCCCAGCAAGTCAGACTCAGTCTGACTTGTTTTTCTTCCCCTGCCGTTGTAGAATAACCTCAGAAGAAAAATCATCCGGGAAAAATCCCCCGCAGAAAAGTGAGAAATGATTCATGAAATCCATACGAAAAGAAATGACAAGGAACCATGTGATTCTGCTGCTGGTGGCCTTTATCTTCATAGCATCCAACGCCCTTGTGAATGTGGGGTCCTCCCGCCGCTACAACGGGCTTTTACAGGATTACCAGCAGGTAAACGGGCTGCTGGCTATCAATAACAGGAGACAGACCTACTTTAAGCTGTACAGCAAGAGCCACGACGAGGGGATGCTTAAGCAGTACTACGACGAGTGCGAGCTGTTTGACAGCCAGCTGCGGGGACTGGATGAGAAGATGCGAAATGACCGGAAGTGCAAGATGATGTACCGGATTGTGGGGCAGGTGGCTGAGCACAGGCGGGAGATGGCAGAGTCCTACATCCGGCCTGACGGGGACTACTATCCCAGCCTGATGGCTGATTTGGACGAGGTGGATTTGGAGATTGAGCGGTGCCTGAACCAGTTGATGAGCCAGTACCTGGAGTACCTGAACACTGCCTTTGCCAGCCACAGCAGAACCCTGGGACTTACAAACAGCATCCTGATCGTGTTTTTCATGGCAGCCAGCCTTTTTGGCATGGTGCTGAACCATCAGATGAGCACCAGTATCCTGAATTCCATCAAACGGCTGACGGACGCTGCCAGGGAAATTATGAACAATAACCTGGAGGCAGCGGATATCGAGGAGACGCCTTATGCGGAGCTGAACCAGGTATCCGCCACATTTGACCAGATGAAGCGGCAAATCAGAACCATGATCACGGAATTGCATGAGACACACCAGATGAAGGAACGGCTGGCTGAGGCGAAGATCCGGGAGCTGCAGATGCAGATGAATCCCCATTTCCTGTTTAACACCCTGAGCCTGGTAATCCGCAGTATCCAGCTGGGAGAGCGGGATACCTCCATTCAGCTGGTCAAGGCCATCTCCAAAATACTGCGGAGCAGCATTGAAATCAACACGGTATCCATTCCGCTGGATGCTGAGATTGAGCTGCTTCAGTCATATCTGTATATACAGAAGCTGCATTTAAAGGGAAGGGTGACCTTCTGTCTGGATGTACGCAAGTCATTTATGGACGAGGATGTGATGATTCCTCCGCTGACAATCCAGCCTCTGGTGGAGAACAGTATCCAGCACGGGCTGAAGGACCGGGTGAACGGGGGGAAGGTGGATATACTGATTACCGAGAAGCCGGATTATATTGAGGCTGTGGTGGCGGACAACGGTGTGGGTTTTCCGGAGGATCCGAGCCAGCCGGCCCGCAGGGATACGCCTATCCCCAAAACTTCCATCGGCCTGAAAAATGTGGAGGAACGGTTAAGGCTGTTTTACCGGAAAGAGGATGTGCTGCATATCCAGCGGACGGAGGGAATTACAAAGATTACGCTGAAGCTTTATAAATCAGACAGGCATTAGGAGGAAAGGGTTATGTTGCGTGTAATTTTGGCAGATGACGAGCAGTATGAGCGGAATTATCTGGAGAAGGTTATAAAGGAGAGTTATCCCGGCTTGCTGGAGATTGTCTACAAGGCAGTGGACGGTATGGATTTGATGGAGAAGCTGGAGGAATGCAAGCCCCAGATTGTGCTTTTAGACATCAAGATGCCCCGGATGAACGGGCTTAAGACAGCGGAGGAGGTGCGCAAAAGGCATCCGGATATCCAGATTGTGCTGATATCCGCTTACAGTGATTTCTCCTTTGCCAAACAGGCAATCAAGCTGGGGGTGACGGATTATCTGCTGAAACCCTATTTGGACTCGGAGCTTCGGGAGACACTGGATAAGGTCATTGCCAGGGTAAGGGAACGGGAGGATACCTTGTCCATGCTGTCCTATTCCAATTACCTGGTGGAGGATGGAAAGTCAGCCTTTGATTTTTACCGGGATCTGGAAAAGGATTTGCTGTGGGATGTGTTCTTTGGCCGCAGGGATAGGGATAAACTGGAAAAAGAGTTTGCCATGTGGGGAGTGGGACCGGGGTGGTTTAAGGTAGTGCTTATTTCCAGTCCGGCCCTGATTAGCATGGGAGGATTTTCCCAGGAGGTGCTGAAAAATTATTTTCACATGACAGGGGTGACGGTGCTTAACAGCATCTGGATGGACCAGATGGTGATCTGCCTCTATTCTCAGCAGCAGGATGGGTTTACGGAACTGACCGGCTGCATTACCCGCGCAAGGGATTACCTGGCAGAGGAGAGGAAAATCCCGGTGGCCTGCGGTGTCAGCGGCGCTTATGAAGGCATGGAACGGCTGACGGAAGCCTATGGGGAGGCGGCTTCCTTTATCAGGGAGTATTCCGCGCAGGAGGCGCGCCTTGCCTTTGACAGCATGACGGAGGGCATGAAACGGATCTGCGGCCTGGAGGAACAGATCATCAAATCCCTGTCCCTGGAGGACCAGGACCTGAGCTGCGTGCTTCTTACGGAGATGATTGAGGAGCTGGAGACCCTTTTAGGGTATCAGGATGTTTCGGTAAAACTGAATTTCGGCCGCAGCCTGATGACAATTATCCGGGGAATCAACCAGATACCGGGGATACGGGTCAAGACCTCGGAGGCAGCCAGGCGTTTTGAGAAGCTGGGACAGCTCAATTTTAACGGGGATAATTTAAAGTATCATGTAGAGTATTTTTCGGAAATGAAGATTCAGAGGGAATGATGTTCAGGCGGTAATGTTTGTGCAAATTTGGAAAATGACCGGTCCTGGTCAGGAGGAACGTGTTGAAAAAACAGTGGTTGATAGGGGCCGCGGCCGCAGCGCTGATTGCAGGCCTGGCGGGCGGCTACGGTATTTTAGGAAATAAGGGGGCCGCGGGAGCGGACAATGAACCGGAGATTGTGCTCTGCTACGGCGAGGTGAATCCGGAAGGCCATGTGCTCACGGATTCGGCCCAGTATTTTGCCGACCGGGTCAGTGAACTTACCGGCGGCAAGGTCATGGTGGAGATCTATCCTTCCGGACAGCTGGGAGACGATGCGCGCTGTTACCAGTCCATGGAGATGGGGGCGCTTGACTTGTACCGGGGCAACAGCATGTCCCTGGTGGACAGCGGGAATCCCATGATGTCTGCCCTGGTGCTACCCTATGTTTTCCGGGACAGGGAGCACTTTTGGAAGGTTTGCAGCAGTGATTTGGGCAGGGAAATACTGGATAATATCCAGGACTGCACCGGAATGATTGGCCTGGCCTATCTGGATGAAGGAGCCAGGAACTTCTTTACCGCCGACAGGCCGGTCCGCAGACTGGAGGATATGAAGGGGCTTAAAATCCGGGTCCAGGTGGCGTCCATGATGGGCGATACCGTGGAAGCGCTGGGGGCGGAGGCTGTGCCCATTGCCTATGCGGAGCTTTATACGGCTCTGGAGTCAGGGACCATCGACGGGGCGGAGAACCCGCCGGTGAGCTATTATTATAATAAGTTTTATAAGGTTGCCCCTTATTATGTGAAGGACAGGCATACCTATACCCCCGGAGTGATTCTGGTGAGCAAAATAACCTGGAAAAATCTGAAGAAGGAATATCAGGATGCGCTGGTTCAGGCGGCAAAGGAGACCCAGGAGTATAACAGAACGGCCATTGAAGAAGCGGATCAGAAGGCTTATGAGGCGTTGGAGAAGGAGGGGGTCACTATTCTTGAGCCGGAGGATCCGCAGGCCTGGAGCCAGGCAATGGAGCCGGTATACCGGAAATACGGCGGGGAATATCTGGACCTGATTGAAAAAATCCGGCAGATACGATAGACACATACACAATGACAGGAGGAAGGCCGCGATGGCAACAGGACTTATGAAACTGCCCGAAAACAGGGTACGGAGAAATTACACAGGGGGAGCGGGAATTGACCGTCTCCATGGAAAGGCCCGGCAGGAGGACAACAATATGCCGGAGGAATGGGTGGGCTCCATGGTGGAAGCCTCCAATCCGGGAATGGAACCTATTGCACACGAAGGGATGGCTGTGGTGGAGACCGGGGATGGCCCCAGGTTTCTGCGGGACATAATAGACGATGACCGGGAGTTTTACCTGGGCGCCGCCGGCAGGGAGGGCGGCTGGCGCCTCAGCTTCCTGCTTAAGATTCTGGATTCAGCCATGCGGCTTCATGTACAGGCCCACCCTTCCACCCGGTTTGCCAATGAAGTGATGGGAATGCCTTATGGAAAGCTTGAATGCTACTATATTCTCCATGTGAGGGACGGTATAAGCCCATACATACGTCTGGGATTCCAGCATACGCCCGGAAGAGATGGGTGGAGGGAAATTGTGGAGAAACAGGACAAGGCCCGGATGGACGGCTGCTTTGAGAAGATCCCGGTGCAGGTGGGGGAGGTCTGGTATATTCCGGGCGGAATGCCCCATGCCATTGGCGAGGGAATCACTATGCTGGAAATTATGGAGCCGTCTGATTTGGTGGTGCGGTGTGAATTCGAGCGGGAGGGAATCGTTGTGCCGGAGGACGGCCGGTTCATGGGACGGGGGCTGGACTTTTGCCTGGATATTTTTGATTATACAGAGTATTCCAAAGAAGAAATCATGGAAAAATGCAGGATAGAGCCCCGTGTATTGGAGGAAACAGACGCCTTCCGGCGGGTGCGGCTGGTGGACGGGACGCTGACCTCCTGCTTCTTTGTGGAAAAACTGGAGGTGAACGGGCCGGCACTGGTGGGGCATAACCGGAAATTCAATCTGGGCGTGGTGTGTGCCGGAAGCTGCACCATGGAAGAGAATGGACAGGTGATCCGCCTTAAGGCAGGAGACAGCTTCCTTATTGCAGCCGGGACAGAGTCGTACCAAATCCGGCCTGAGGGCAGCGCCCAGCTGGTGATGGTGTATCCGGGGAAGGATATGGACAGGCTCTAATCCAGATTCAGGTTGCGTACGGAATTGCGGATAATCAGGGAGGCTTTTAATATGGGAAGCTCTGCCCGGACCCCGGATTCCAGATAACCGTGGATAAAGTCAATGGCGGTTCCTGCCAGCTTGCGGACAGGGATGCTGACCGTTGACAGGGGAGGAGTCACAAAATTGGCCATGATACAGTCATCGTAGCCAAATACGGACATATGGTCCGGAATCCGCAGCCCAAGGATATAACAGGCCCGGTAGATATTGAAGGCGGTCATGTCGTTGCAGGCAAAGATCGCCTCAGGGCGGTCGGGCTTTTGAAGCAGCTGCAGGATCCGGCCGGGAGTGGTCCCCATATCCTCCGGGTTGATGTCAAAGAGCATGTGGCTGGGGCGGCAGTCCAGCCCGTGCTCCTTAAGAGCCTGGGCCATGCCGTCATAGCGGTCCCGGTAGGTGAGGTTGTCAAAGCTCTGAAAGATGCCGCCGATATTTTTATGCCCCAGCTTAATCATGTAGGAAACCGCCTCGTAGGCGGCTTTTTTGTTGTCCAGACGGAGGCAGTGCTCCATATCATCCTCGAAGGAGCGGTTTAAATACACATAAGGGATGTCGTACTTTGCCAGGTTCATGATGTGGTCATGCTGGCTGGTGACCGGGGTAATGATGACCCCGGCTATATCCATGCCGATTAAATTTTCTAAAATCTGTTTTTCTTTTTCCAGGCTGTATTCCGTGTTGTTCAGGTAAATGATATAGCCCTTTTCTGCTGCGCAGGCTTCCAGGTACTGTTCCAGCTTGGTGTAGTAGATATTAGTCAGGGAAGGCAGGACCAGAGCCAGGGCCTGGCGGCGTCCGGTTTTCAGGTTGACCGCCAGGGTGTTGGGGCGGTACCCCAGTTCTGCAACTGTTTCCAGTATTTTCTGTTTTGTCTCTTCTTTTAAGTATCCCTTGCCGGAAAGGGCGCGGGAAACCGTGCAGACGGAATAGCCGCATTTTTTTGCCACGTCTTTGATTGTTACCATATTCCGGTCCACCTCCCTGTGATTCTCTGAAAATGTATACACAGCTATTGTAAAGGTTTCTTGAAATAATGTCAAAATGAAAGCAGAAAAAAAACAGGAACTTTTAAAAAATAAGTCGAATTGTGAAGAATGCATAAAAATAACGTTAAAATTCTGTTAAACTTTTTTGCAGAAACTACTTGAAGGAAAATATGTAAACGTTTATACTAAATGAGGAAAATATGTAAACGTTTAGCGAAAGCTGTTACGCTGGACAACGTAAGGAAAGGGGATAACAATGAAAAAGAGAGTATTATTAGCAGGTGTTCTTACCGCAGCAATGGTGGCAATGACTGCATGCAACGGCATGCCGGGTATGGGGAATGCCCAGCCAGCTGCAACCCAGGCAAAGGAAGGGGACGGCAGTGAGGCTGCTGCAGGCGATGACAAGGTATATGAGTTAAAGATTTCAACTTCCCAGACAGAGCAGGCCCTGATTACCAGGAACTACCAGAAGCTGGCTGATGTGTTAAATGAGAAATCAGGCGGCAGACTGAAGGTAAGTGTGTTCCCGTCCGGTCAGCTTGGCAGTGACGAGGATGTGCTGGAGCAGGCCATCCAGGGCGCTAATGTTGCAGTTAACACAGATGCTTCCCGTATGGGACAGTATGTGAAGGATTTCTCCATTCTGATGATGGGTTATTTTGCAGATAACTACGAGGAGTGCTATAAGATAACACAGACTGACACATTTAAGGGCTGGACAGATTCCCTGTCCAAGGACCATGGAATTAAAATCCTGTCCTTTACATTCTACGACGGCCCGCGTCATTTTATGACCAACAAGCCAATCAACACACCAGAGGACTTAAAGGGCATGAGAATCCGTACCATCGGACAGGAAGTATGTACCGAGACCATTCAGGCCATGGGCGCTACTCCTATTTCCATGTCATGGGGCGAGGTTTACAACGGAATCCAGTCCAAGGCACTGGAGGGCTGCGAGGCACAGAACACATCTACATATCCATCCAGACTGTATGAAGTGTGCAAGTATCAGTCCAAGACAGGACACTTCCAGCTGATGCAGGGACTTATCTGCGGCCAGAGCTGGTTTGAGAGCCTGCCGGAAGATTTGCAGACACTGCTGGTTGAGACCTCCATCGAGGTTGGCCAGGAAACTGCTGCTGACGTAATGACAGAGGCTGACGAGGCTGAGAAGGCAATGGTTGAGGCAGGAATGACCATCGTAGAGCCTGACCTTGCTCCATTTAAGGCAGCCGTTGATCCTGTATATGAGAAACTTGGCTATGCTGAACTGAGAGATAAACTGTACAAGGAGATTGGTAAGACCAACTAATTCCAAGGTACATTCCGCAATACAGAAAGGAAGCTTTTAAATGAAAAAAATTTCTGCTGTTATTTTAAAGACAGAGGAGCTTCTGGCCGGTGCAATGTTATGCATGATTGCCGTTCTGGTGTTCTGGTCCGCAGTGGCCAGAACCATCGGAATGCCGGTGAACTGGGCTCAGGATGTTTCGCTGCTGGCATTTGGATGGCTGACCTTTATCGGCTCTGATATCATCATCAAGAGCGGCGGCCTGATTCGAATCGACATGCTGTCCAACCGGTTCCCCAAGGCGGTCCAGAAGACTCTGATGCTGGTGTTTGACGTTTTCATGCTGCTGTTTTTATTGATACTGATTGTTTACGGATTCCTGCTGGTATCCCAGAGCTGGAACCGTACCTTTAATACCCTGAAGATGAGCTATGCCTGGTGTACTCTGGCAGTGCCGGTGGGCTCCCTGCTGATGTTTTTCAGCATGATTGGCAAGATGCTCGGTGATATCAGGAAACCAATGAAAGAATGGGGGGTTAATTAATGTTAAGTGCTGTTGGATTTTTCTTAATTCTCCTGTTCCTCGGAATGCCGGTGGCCTTTGCCATTGCAGTGTCCGGATTTTCCTTCTTCCTGATGAGGCCTGAGATTCCGTGGACGATTCTGGTGCAGAAATCCCTGTCCACCACCCAGTCCTTTACCATGCTTGCGATTCCGCTGTTTATTTTTGCCGGCAACCTGATGAACAACACAGGTATCACATCACGTCTGGTAAAGCTGGCAAACGTGCTGACCGGCCATATGTACGGTTCCATTGGACAGGTTTCCGTGGTTCTCTCAACCCTGATGGGCGGCGTATCCGGTTCCGCTGTTGCAGATGCAGCCATGGAATGCCGTATCCTTGGGCCTGAAATGACAAAGAGAGGCTACGCACCGGGCTGGGCCGCTGCAATCAACTGTCTGTCAGGACTGATTGTAGCCACGATTCCACCTTCCATGGGCCTGATTCTGTACGGCACTGTAGGCGAGGTTTCCATTGGCCGCCTGTTCGTAGCCGGATTCCTTCCAGGTATCATTATGTGTATTTTCATGATGATTGCCACATCCTGGTCCGCACGCCACTACGGATATCAGCCTGACCATGATAAGCCGTCGCCTCCAGGGGTTATCATCAAGTCCTGTTTTGAGAGTATATGGGCGCTTATGTTCCCAATCCTGCTGATTGTGCTGATTCGTTTCGGCGTTATGACCCCGTCGGAATCCGGTGCCTTTGCCGTATTCTACGCACTGTTCGTAGGTATCTTCATTTATAAGGAACTGAACCTTGAGAAGTTTAAGAAGTGTATCGTGGACAGCGTAAAGGATTTATCCGTGATTACCATGATTCTGGCTTTCTCCGGCATATTCAGCTACGGCGTTGTATTTGACCAGCTGCCAAAGACCCTGACCACTTTGCTGGTAGGCCTGACCAGCAATAAATACGTGCTTCTGCTGCTGATTTTAATTATGCTGACTGTGTTCGGTATGTTCATGGAGACAACGGTCATCACCCTGATCGTTACCCCCATACTGATTCCGATTATCACACAGTACGGAATTGACCCGGTTCACTTCGGCATCATCATGATGACCATTGTTACCATGGGCTGTTCCACGCCTCCTGTTGGAGTTGCGTTATACACCTGTTCCAATATCATGGACTGCTCGGTGCAGGAGACCACGAAGTATTCGCTGCCGTTGTTCATAGCTATTATGGCCACGCTGGCTATCTGCGTATTCTTCCCGGATCTGGTGCTGTTCCTGCCAAATATGATTTATGGTACAAGTATGTAATCTGATTTTTATAAAGCCCGGCAAGGGCTGCCTCTAAGGGGCAGGCCTTGCCGGGCTTTTAGGATGATTATTTTTTAAATCTGGGACAGACCCATAAACCGGTCCAAGGATAATATTTTATTCGACAGCTTTAATTCCCATCTCATCTAACTGTTTCAAATGATCGCGCATACCCTGCAATACTTCCGGTGAATGTCCTTTCCATCCCATAGCTTCAGCAACAATTTTTAACGGCTGGGTTGTTCGGTATGACTTTGTCGGGTTCCCGGGAAATTTCTTATCCGTTACATTTGGGTCGTCTTCAAATTCTCCCGTTGGCTCCACAACAAAAATCCGCTGCTTTGCATCTCCCGAAGCCAGCTCTGCTCCCCAGATGGCAGCGTCCAAGGTCCCTGTAAAATAAACATAGTTGGCAACCCTGTTTTCATCATAATTAGATAAATACCCCGGCACCAACAGATCCCCCACGCTTAAATCCGCTTTGGTTCCATGAAAAAACGTGCCGGGACTAAATATAACTGAATTGCTCATGTCAAACCTCCTCAAAATATAAATTATTTTCAAGCGCTTTCAATACTCTCAGGCCAAAACATGTTTATAGCCGCCGCCATATTGATTCTTCCCGCCTTTGTTCAACAAAACCGCAGTGCTGCAAAATACGTTGATGCACATGGCTTATGTTCTGAATTTTAATGTGGGTTCTGTCTGGTGCCTTTATCTATTCTCATATTGTGCCTCAAAGTTAGATGGCTTGTTTGAATAAATAATTAGAGCTAATAAGACTCAGATAACGAAAGAAATATACATACAAAAATGTAATAAGTGGTCAAAAATGTGGAACACCGCAAAGCGTATATCACGTTGGCCTGGCTGCCGCTGTTCTTTTTAAGAATAACAATCATTCCCTGATGCGTATATTCCTGTTCTTTATACTCTAAATTTTAATGAGGAATCTGTCAAGTTGTTTCATCTAATCTTATATTGTGCCTCAGGTTTTTATGAAATCAGGGTGGGAGTCAGGCAGGATTTTGGTCAGAACATGACCTGTAAACATTTTTCAGCATAAACTGGAAAGCGCCGTTAAATACACTGTTCATCAGCCTTTCCGCTGTGCCCGTTCCTGCAGCAGCCGTTCTTTGGCTTCGGCTGTTGTTTCGCCTTCTTTTGCAAGATAGGTTTCTACAAAGGTATCTTCAATTTTGGTGTATCTGTCTACTACACTGTGCTCAATGTTGAAAAAGACTTCCGTAAGTGCCTCAGCGATTTTTTCATTTGTTTTTACAAGTTTTGATGTTGCCATAAATTATTATCCTTTCTTTTCCTATTTCTCTGCCATACAAATCTGCAGTAATTAAGAGTACTAATGATTAAGAGCAATAGCGGGGGAATTATCCGGCCTGATTTCATTCTTTTATGCCTATAGCCAGTGGAATTAAGCAAAACAGAATTACAATCCCGGCAAGGCCAATTACAATCCCGGCAGTCATTTTACCCCATATCATGCTAAAGCACATCCCAACTCCAAAAGCCATTGCACCGGCAATTCCTATCACAATTGACAAGATCACCTTTCCTGAAAATCGGACAGGCTCTTTATGCTCCATTCTTCTCCATATAAGCACTGTAATCAAAGCCAGCGCCAGACCAGCACTTCCTAAGGCAAGCCCTGGTTTGAAAGCCCCCCACTCCGGGATAAGAGCCATACACATGCCGAGAGCGAAAAGCACCCCGCTTACGGTTCCTGATATCATTGCGGCAAAACTACTTTTTTTCATGTAAAGTACCTCCTTTATTTTTATTAAATCAACGCTTGTTGGTTTAATCTGGATATAGTATAATGCATTTATAAAACAAAAAACAATCACCAATAACGGGACAAGTGTTGAGATAAAGGGGATTTTATGAATACACCCAATAACAAACGGAAGAAAGAGTCTATTGAACGGATTGAAAAGGTTTTTATCAGTTTGCTTCAGACTAACGAGCTAAATGAAATCAGTGTATCGGATATTTGTAAGCTGGCCGGATTAAACCGCACGACTTTTTATGCAAATTATACGGATATTTACGGATTGGCTGATTCTATACGGGACAAACTGGAACATAACTTATCTGACTTGTACCAAAATGAAATCACCCGGGGATTCAACAGTAACGATTATCTTAAATTGTTCTGCCACATAAAGGATAACCAGATATTTTATAAGACCTATTTCAAACTGGGGTATGACGACAGCTATAAGATTATTACTTACGATATAAACCTTGCACGGCAGCACTTTGACAATCGTTTTATTGAATATCATATGGAATTTTTTAAAAGCGGAATTACAAAAATCATTAAAATGTGGCTTCAAAACGGCTGCAAAGAAAGCCCGGAAGATATGTATGAAATCATAAAAAGTGAATATCAGGGGCGTGCGGATAGCGGGAAAGAATGTTCAGACACATTCTGACATCATCCGCCTGCATTGTTGGATGTGCATAAAATATTTGCAGGAAGATTGGCCGCATTAGATATTGATTTCCTTTTAAATGACTGTTATATTGTTAGAGTATCAATTGTTCTTTGAAAAAATCATATCTATATCGCTGTTTAAAACATAGCTGGGACCACGGGCATACGTTTAGTATCACGGATACTGAATCAGTATGGGTGCATCGTGGACACCCGTGCCGCCGGCAGTATACCAGTCATATAGTCTATGAAGCAAAGATTGTTTATGAATTTACATCAGGAGGTAATCATGAAAGGAACCTTACTCGTAAAGAACGTTAAGCATCTTGTTACATGTGACGGGGATGACAGACTGCTTGACGGTGTGGATGTGTTCATCCGGGACGGAGTCATTGCCGGAATCGGACAGGAAGCAGGAACACAGGAATCAGGAACACAGGAATCAGGAACAGCGGAGGATGTGATTGACGCATCTAATATGGTGATGTATCCCGGACTTATCAATACACACCATCATTTATATCAGACGTTCAGCCGCAATTTACCGCAGGTACAGAACATGGAGTTATTTCCATGGCTGAAAACATTATATGAGATATGGAAGCACGTGGATGAGGACGTGGTCTGTTACAGTGCGCTTACAGGCATGGGAGAGCTGTTGAAAACAGGCTGCACCACCTGTCTGGACCACCACTATGTGTTTCCCAGGTCAGCCGGGGACGGGCTGCTGGACGCCCAGTTCGGGGCAGCAGATGCCCTGGGAATCCGTTTCCATGCCACCAGAGGGAGTATGGATTTAAGCGTGAAGGACGGCGGGCTGCCTCCGGACAGCGTGGTGCAGACCGTGGACCAGATTCTGAAGGATTCAGAACGGGCCGTGAAGAAATTTCACGACAAAAGCAGGTATTCCATGCACCAGGTGGCGTTGGCACCCTGCTCCCCTTTCAGCGTGACTGGGACGCTTTTAAAGGAATCGGCACAGCTGGCCAGAGAGCTGGGAGTCAGGCTCCACACCCATCTGGCTGAGACAAAGGACGAGGAACGGTTCACAACGGAGCGTTTCGGGATGCGGCCTCTGGAGTACATGGAGAGCCTGGGATGGATGGGGGAGGATGTGTGGTTTGCCCATGGAATCCATTTTACTGAGGATGAACTGAAACGGCTGGCTGAGACCGGGACCGGGGTAGCACATTGCCCTATATCCAATATGAAGTTATCCTCCGGCGTTGCGCTGGTGCCTAAGATGCTGGAGCTTGGAGTGCCCCTGGGGCTGGCTGTGGACGGTTCTGCCAGCAATGACGGCTCCAACCTTCTGGAGGAGATGCGGGTGGCCTATCTGCTTCACCGGCTCTGGTGGAGCCGGCAGGCGCCGTCTGCTTATGACATCCTGAAGATAGCGACCAGGGGAAGCGCCCGCGTGCTGGGAAGGGATGACCTGGGACAGATAGCAGTGGGAATGGCGGCAGACTTCTTCCTGGTGGACATGAACCGGATGGAACTGACCGGCGCCCAGTTTGACCCCAAATCCATGCTGTGTACCGTAGGGCTTAAGGGCAGTGTGGATTACACGGTGGTGAACGGGGAAATCGTTGTAAAGGAGGGAAGGCTGGTCCGCGTGGACGAGGAGCGGACCGTGGAAAAAGCCAACCTGGCGGTAAAAAAATATATGGGGCGTTCGTCATGTTCTCTGCCGCTGTAGGCGGCAGGTAGGCTGGTGTTTAGTGAAGCCGTCTGAATGAAACAGAGAGACGGCAATAGAGACAAATTGACAGGCTGTACATAAGGAGCTGCGTTTATTAAACCGCGCGGCTCCTTTTTTTGCGTACCGGCAAGGATTCTGCTTCTCCTGTTTTTTCACAGTATTTTCAAACTTATTAAAGGTTGGCTAAAGGTTTCTCCGTTATGATAACTGGTAAAAATACAGATGCCCCATTGGGCAAAAGGAGGAAATTATGGAGGAAGCAATGGTAATCAGAAAGGATGGAACAGGTAAGCGGTTTGGGATTCTGGCCGTCCTTATGGCGGCCGTGTTCCTGGTATTCATGGGTACGCATACGGTTTACGGAGCCGGCGGTCTGGACCTGAATACGGACTATCCGGGAATATCGGTAAAGCCGGGAGACAGCCTGAATATTCCTGTCACACTGGAGAACTACACAGGGGCCAGTCTGAATGCAGATTTGGAGATCACTGCCATGCCTGAGGGATGGGAGGGATATCTCCAGGGCGGCAGCTATCAGGTGAGCCGCGTCCATGTAAAGAACGGGGAAGAGGGAGCCCAGGTGACCCTTCATGTGACGGTTCCAAAGGAACTGACAGAGGGGACTTACACGGTGGAGGTAAAGGCGTCTGCAGGCGAGGGTCTCGCAGCCAGTCTGCCCGTCTCGTTTATGGTAAATGAGATGAATGCGGGAAAGGGAAGCTTTACCTCGGAATACCCCCAGCAGGAGGGAACCACGGGGACCAGTTTCTCTTTCAGCACCACACTGATTAACAACGGACTTAAGACGCAGTCCTACAGCTTATCATCCAATGCACCCTCCGGCTGGGGTGTAAGCTTTACCCCCACCGGTGAGACAGCCAAGGTGGCTGCCCTGGAGGTGGAGTCCGGCGCCAGCAAGGGTATGACAGTGTCGGTGACGCCGCCTGAGGGGGTTGCGGCAGGGGAATATGACATATCCTGCAGCGCTGTATCGGCGGAGGAAACCCTTGACACCAGCCTGAAGGTGGTTATTACAGGCAGCTACGGCCTTAAGGTTTCCACCCCGGATGGCCGCCTGAGCTTTGACGCCTATGCGGGCCGGTCCTCGGATGTGACGCTTAACATTACCAATACAGGCAACGTGGATCTGGAGAATGTGACGCTTAACTCATCCCTGCCCACCGGCTGGACCGTGACCTACAATACGGAGAACAACATGATCCCGTCCATTCCCGCAGGAAGTACCACAGAAGTTATTGCCCATGTAAAGCCTTCTTCGGAAGCAATCACAGGAGACTATGTGAACACATTTACGGCATCCTGCGAGCAGACCCAGTCCAATGCGGATTTCAGGGTATCGGTTAAGACCACGACAATCTGGGGTGTGGTGGCAGTGGTCATCATCCTGTGTACGGCCGGAGGCCTGGGCTATGTGTTCCGCAAATACGGCAGAAGATAGCCTGTATGGATAGTTGGCTGGAAAGGGGTCATTGCTATGAATTATGAGGAAGAAATGATGATACGGACCGAACACCTGTCCAAATCCTACGGGGAGAAGGAAGCGGTCTGTGATTTGACACTGGAAATCCGGCGGGGGGAAATATTCGGGCTGCTGGGACCAAACGGAGCCGGAAAGACCACCACCACCCTTATGCTGTTAGGGCTGACCGAGCCCACCGGCGGCAGTGCGTACATAGACGGGAAGGACTGCGCCAGACAGGCCATCGACGTCAAGCGGATGGTGGGGTATCTGCCGGATAATGTGGGGTTTTACTCCGACATGACAGGACGGGAGAACCTGCGGTTTACAGGGCAGCTAAACGGACTGCCCAGTGATGTGACAGAGAGACGGATGGAGGAGCTTCTGGAAAAGGTGGGCATGACGGAGGCAGCCGACCAGAAGGCGGGAACCTATTCACGGGGAATGAGACAGCGTCTGGGAATTGCCGATGTCCTGATGAAGGACCCGAAGGTGGTCATCATGGATGAGCCCACCCTGGGAATCGACCCGGAAGGAATGCGGGAGCTGATGACCCTGATACGCAGCCTGGCGGAGGATGATAAAAGGACCATTCTCATATCATCCCACCAGCTTTATCAGATTCAGCAGATTTGCGACCGGGTGGGGCTGTTTGTAGACGGCAGGCTCATTGCCTGCGGAAGGATTGACGAGCTGGCAGTGCAGATGCGCCGTGAAGGGCATTATGCCCTGGAGGCAGCAGCTTTTCCCGATGACAGCGGATTCGAGGAACTGCTAAGGAGCCTTGGCAATGTGGAGCAGGTGGAGCGGACCGGCGATTTCTATGTGGTCCATTCCAGGTCAGACCTGTGCAGGGAGTTAAACCGCAGGGCCCTGGAAAAAGGCTATACCCTGCGCCACTTAAGACAGCGGGGAAATGACCTGGATGAAATTTACCGCAGATATTTTGAGAAAGGAGAGCAGAAAAATGGTGGTCTCAATCAAAAGAAAAATAAAGGATTACTTTCTTTCGGCAGGGAACAGCGGTAAGAATATGCCAGACAAAGGTGCACAGATAAGACCGTGCAATGGCATGGGCGGCATGGCGGCCTTATACCGAAAGGAGATGTCGGACCACATACGCAGCAAACGGTTCCTGATTGTGCTGGGACTGATACTGCTGACCAGCTGCGCCAGCATATACGGGGCGCTGACCGGCCTTTCGGATGCGGTTGCGTCTGATTCCAGCTACATTTTTCTGAAGCTGTTCACCTTAAGCGGAAGCTCCATCCCGTCCTTTACCTCTTTTATTGCTCTGCTGGGACCTTTTGTGGGGCTGAGCCTGGGATTTGACGCCATCAACAGCGAACGCTCCGAGGGTACGCTTAACCGTCTGGTGGCGCAGCCTATTTACCGCGATGCAGTTATAAACGGGAAATTCCTGGCAGGCGCCACAATCATCTTCCTCATGGTCTTTTCCATGGGACTCATCGCAGGTTCTGTGGGACTTTTGGCCACCGGGGTGCCGCCTTCTGCCGAGGAAGCGGGGAGGGTGCTGGTGCTGCTGTTTTTCACCTCTGTGTATATCTGCTTCTGGCTGGCGCTGTCTATCCTCTGTTCCGTGCTGTGCCGCCATGCAGCCACATCAGCTATGATTGTGATTGCGCTGTGGATTTTCTTCGCGCTGTTTATGACCCTGGTGGTGAGCATTGTGGCCAATGCCCTGTATCCCATGGGGCAGGCTGCATCGGCAGGGCAGATTCTGGATAATTACAGCTGCCAGATGAGCCTGAATCGCTTGTCGCCTTATTACCTTTACAGTGAGGCGGTTTCCACCATCATGAATCCTATGGTGCGGTCCACCAATATCATCCTGCCCCAGCAGCTGTCGGGCGCCATCAGCGGATATCTGTCACTGGGACAGAGCTGCCTGCTGGTATGGCCCCATCTGACAGGCCTGCTGGCGCTGACGGCCGTGGTGTTCGCCGCTTCCTACATCAGCTTTATGAGAAGGGAGATACGCAGCAGGTAAAAGTGCGGTACAGGTTTGTGAATTATCTGTGAAATCCACCTCTGTTCTCTTGCGGTTCATAAAGAATTGCGAGAGAATACAGGTGGATTTTTCAGACATGGCGCAACACAGGGAGTGGATATAGATGAGAGTTTTGATTGTGGAGGATAACAGACGGCTGGCTGAGTCCATCCGTGACATATTAAAGCATTGGTATGACTGCGATATCTGCGGGGACGGCAATACCGGCTGCTGGCTGTTAAAGGACGGCGGCTATGACGCAGCTGTACTGGACCTGATGCTGCCCGGAATGGACGGAATCACCCTGCTGCGGGAGGCCAGAAAAATGGGATGCCAGGTTCCGGTACTGATACTGACAGCGAAAAGCGAGCTGGAGGACAGGGTGACGGGGCTGGAAAGCGGAGCTGATTATTATTTGACCAAGCCCTTTGACATGCAGGAGCTTCTGGCTGTCATGAAGACCATTTTAAGGCGCAGGGGGGAGATGATACCCGAAAGCCTGAACCTGGGCAACGTAACCTTAAACCAGGCGGACTACACCTTAAGAGGTCCGTACAAAAGCATACAGCTGGGCAAAAAGGAGTATGACATCATGCGTATTCTGATGGTGAACCGGGATATGGTGGTTTCCAAGGACACCCTTTTGTCCAAAGTATGGGGAAATGACGCGGAGGCAGTGGACAACAATGTGGAGATTTACATATCTTTTCTGAGAAAGAAGCTGGATTTCCTCAAGGCGGATGTGATGATTGTCACCATACGCAAGCTGGGATACAGGATAGTGGAAAAGGACGGCAGGGAGGTGCTGTGATGAGGGAAATAGGCAGGCTTCGGCTTAAGTTTATCATTTACAACATGCTGGTGGTGACGGCGGTCATAGGAATAACCTTCTGCGCAGTGACCTCTGTGGTAAAGCACAGGGTAAATGACCAGGGAAGCCTGGCGCTGTCCAGGGTGGTATCAGGGGAAGAACAGTCCATGATATTTGCTGCCATGCCGCCGGTGCGGATGCCGTACTTCACTGTTCTGGTGGGGGAGGACGGTGTGGTGTCGCTGAAGGAAGGATATGGTGCTTACTGGGAACCGGAATTCCTGGAGCAGATGGCTGTCCTGGGCATGAACGGGGAGGAGGACATGGGAATACTGGACGCATACCATCTGAGGTATTTAAGAATCAGCCAGCCGGCCGGTTATATGATCGCATTTGCAGATACCACCTATGAGGATTCACTGAGAAACGGGATCATGAAATACGGCGGAATGGCCTGCGTGGCTGTGTGGCTTGGGTTCTTCGCGCTGTCCTATTTCTTTTCCCGGTGGGCCGTAAAGCCGGTGGAGGAGTCAGTCCGCATGCAGAAGCAGTTCGTGGCGGATGCTTCCCATGAGTTAAAAACGCCGCTGACCGTGATTACGGCCAATGCAGAGCTTTTGCAGGAGCGGTATGCAGGCATATCGGCAGAGGCAGACAAGTGGATGGAGCATGTGAACCAGGAGTGCAGGGAAATGCGCTCCCTGGTGGAAAGTCTCCTGCTTCTGGCCAGGAACGATTCCTATGTACCGGGTAAGGGGGAATTTACCCGGTTCAGCTTAAGCGAGCTGGTTATGGAAAAGATTCTGATATTTGAACCTTTGTTTTACCAGGAGGAAAAGGTTCTGGAATATAACATAGAAGATGATGTGTTGATGATGGGAAATCCCTCCCGGATGGGGCAGCTGATTAAGGCCCTTATGGACAACGCGGTTAAATACTGCGTACCCAGGGGACGGGCGGAGATAAGGCTGGAGAAGACAGGCCGCAGCAGGGCCAGGCTGTGGGTGTGCAGCCAGGGAGAACCCATACCTGAGGATAAGCGCACATTGATTTTCCGAAGGTTTTACAGGGATGACAGCGCCAGAAGCAGCACAAATGGCTATGGCCTGGGACTGGCCATAGCGGCAGAGACAGCCAGGAGCCACAGGGCCAGGATTGGGGTGGAGTATAAGGACGGAATGAACTGCTTTTATGTGACAGTGAAAAGGAAGAGGGGGTAATAGAGGGTGGTATTAAAAAGACAGTATTAAAAAGGGGAATGGTATTCTCCTTTTTATTTTAACAGGAATGTGTTAGAATGTTTTTATATATTGAAACAATACACGCAAACGGCTGCCGGGGCAGTCTAAGGGGAGGACCAGGAAGATGGAAGAACAACCGCGGGATGCGGAGAATACCACCAGAGCCTTTTTTAAGGAATACATGGTAAACCGGAATGTGGAAGCCACACTTGACTGGCTGATGGATGATGTACAGTGGATAGGCACTGGGAAGGGTGAGTATTCCTGCGGAAAGGAACAGGTCCTTAAGGCGCTGGACCAGGAGTTTTCACTGGACCCGGATGCCTACCAGATTATATGGGAAGATATAAAGGAGAGCCGCCTCACCTCTGACTGCGCCGTCATGCAGGGCAGGCTTACTGTGGTGCGCATACTTTCCGACGGCAAGAACTTTGCCATGGGTGTGCGCGTTACTTCCACCTGTGTCCGCACAGCGAAAGGGTTTAAAGTGGCATCCATCCATGCGTCCGTGCCTGCTGATTTTCAGGAGGAGGGTGAATTCTTTCCTCTTTCCTTTGCGGAATCCGTAAGTGAGGAATATGCCCGCCGCATGGGCAGAAGCGCCCTGGAGCTGCTGGGGAAGACTATCCCAGGAGGTATGCTGGGCACCTACTTTGAACCGGGCTTTCCGCTGTACTATGTCAATGACAGGATGCTGGACTGTCTGGGATATACATATGAAGAGTTCAGCCAGGACAGTCAGGGCCTGGTGGGTAACTGCATCCATCCCCAGGACCGGGAAAGGGTGTACGGGGTGGTCCGGGACGCCTTTGGCAAAGTCCGGGATTATGGGGTGCGCTACCGCATCCGGAAAAAGAACGGCCGGTATATCCATGTATATGAGACGGGTAATTTTGCCCAGGCAGAGGATGGAAGAGATATCTGCCTGAGCGTGGTACGGGATATTTCCGCCGAGGTGGAGGCCGAGGAGCGGCTGAAACAGGAGAACCGGGAAAAGGAACGCCAGGCCAGCCGGTACGACCAGCTGTTCCAGTCGGTTCTCTGCGGCATCATGCAGTGGAAGCCGCTGGACCGGGAACGTGTGGTGTTTAAGAATGCCAACCGGGAGAGCATACGGATACTGGGATATGAGCCGGAGGAGTTCTGGTCCCACGGAGTCTGGCAATGGAAGGAGCTGATTGCCGAAGCGGATTACCAGATGAAGCTGGACCAGCTGGACAATCTGGAAAAGGCAGGCGACAGCATGAATTTCCAGTACCGTGTCCGCCAGAAGGACGGAACGTCCTGCTGGATACTGGGAAAACTGGAGATGGTGGAGGATGGGGACGGGGAGCTGATTGCCCAGAGCGTATTTCTGGACATTGACATCCGCAAGCGCACCGAACACCAGAACCAGCAGCTTAAGGAACTGGCCGAGGCGAACAGCGCCATACTGAACATGGCTCTGGAGCACACATCCCTGTGCGAGTTTTACTATTACCCGGACCGGCGGACCTGCGTCATTCCGGACAGGACCAGCGCCCGGTACCAGTGCGGCAGCCGGTATGTGAATATGCCGGAAAGCTTTGCGGATGAGATGGTGTCGCCTGAATGCCGAAGGGATTTTATCCGGATGTACGAGGACATCCACAGTGGGAAGAGGACTGCCTCAGCCCAGTTCCTGACCGTCAAGAATTCCTGGTGCAGGGTGACCATGTCAGCGGTGGAATACGGAGAAAACGGACAGAACGGAACCGTGCTGGGAATCATAGAGGACATCACAAAGGAACAGACCATGGCTATGGCCTTGGAGGAGGCCAAATCCAGGGATTTACTGACCGGACTGTGGAACAGGGAGGCGGGGACCAGGATAGCCCAGGAGTATATGGCCAAAAAACCCCTGGGAGAGCGCTGCGCCCTCATGCTGCTGGATATGGACAACTTTACCCGCATCAACCAGGAGGAAGGCGTTGCCTTTGCCAATGCCGTTCTCCAGGAGGTGGCCGATATCCTGCGGGCTGAGACGGAGCCGGATGATATAAGGGTGCGTATGGGCGGCGATGAGTTCATGCTGGTGTTAAAGGGCAGGGGAAAGGCCGGGGCAACGGTGACAGGTCCCCGCATCGCGGCCAGGGTCCGGGAGCTGTTGCTTCAGTCGGACAAGGACATCAGCATATCGGTCAGCATCGGCATGTGCGCCACCGAGGTGGTGGACGAGTACAGCGGCCTGTACCGGTGCGCGGAGAGCACTCTTAAATATGTGAAGGAAAACTGTCAGGGCAATGCGGCCTGTTATCTGGACACCTCCAACGAGCTGGGAGAGATGCTGACGGACCTGTATACGGAGAAACACCAGCTCAATACCATAGAGCAGGGCCTGACTGAGCAGAGGGAGGATCTGGTTTCCTTTGCCCTGGACCTTCTGGGGAAGGCCAGGAATTTAAACGACGCCGTGCAGCTGCTCTTTGCCAGGCTGGGCAAGACTTACGGCCTGGACCGGGTGTCCCTTCTGGATGTGGACCGTGATTATCTGACCTGCCGCTTCAGTTACCAGTGGGCCAGGGATAAGACGGACCTGATGATGCATAAGACCTTTTACATCACAAGGGAGCAGTATGAGCAGTGGCCCGGTCAATTTGACCCGTCAGGCCTGAACAGACACGCTGTCTATGATGAGTCGTCCATGAGCTGTCTCCAGGCAGCCATATGGAACCAGGGCATGTTTGCGGGCATTCTGAGTTTTGAGGTGAAGGCGGACGGATATAGCTGGAACGACGAGCAGAGGAAGCTTTTGGAGGAGCTGAGCAAAATCATCCCGTCCTTTGTGATGAAGGCCAGGGCGGATGCCGTAAGCCAGGCCAAGACGGATTTCCTGTCGCGGATGAGCCATGAGATACGCACGCCGCTTAACGCCATAGTGGGCATGACCGCCATTGCCAGAAATGTGGTGGACCACAGGGACAGGGTGCTGGAATGCCTGGATAAATTAGAGACATCCAACCAGTATCTCATCAGCCTTATCAATGATATCCTGGACATGTCCCGCATTGAGAGCGGAAAGATGGAGTTGAATGTGCAGCCCATGGACATGGAGGATTTCGTCAGATCCCTGGAGGGCATGATGCGGCCCCAGGCAGAACAGAAGGGGCTCCGGTTTATTGTGGAAAACAGATGCTGTCAGGGGCTGGCCCTTGTGACGGACCGCCTGCGGCTGGAACAGGTACTGATTAATATTATCGGAAATGCTGTCAAGTTTACAGGAGAGGGAGGGGATGTGGTATTTTCCATTACACCGGAGGAAAGATGTTCCGGCGGCCAGCGTCTCACATTTTCCGTAAAGGACACGGGAATCGGAATTGCCAGCGAAGCCCTGGACAGCATTTTCAATGCTTTTGAGCAGGCGGAGAAAAACACTTCTGTCAGGTACGGGGGAACCGGGCTGGGGCTTGCTATTTCCAGCCGCCTGGTCCAGATGATGGGCGGTACGCTGGGAGTCCGAAGTGTTCTGGGAGAGGGATCGGAGTTCTATTTCACCCTGACCCTGCCCATTGGAAAGCTGGACGGGGAGACACCCCGCAGCAGAGAGCCGGAGCACCATGATTTCCACGGCAGGCGTTTGCTGGTTGTGGAGGACAACCTGTTAAACCAGGAGATTGCGCAGTCGCTTCTGGAGATGGAAGGCTTTCTGGTGGAAACGGCGGAAAACGGACAGGCCGCCCTGGATGCCTTCGGGAGCCATGAACCGGGATACTATGACGCGGTGCTCATGGATATACGCATGCCTGTGATGGACGGAATCGAGGCTACCAGACGTATCCGAACCATGGAGCGGCCGGATTCCAGGACCATTCCCATTATCGCCATGACAGCCAATGCATTTGATCAGGACAGCAGGAAGTCCCTGGACAGCGGCATGAACGGACACCTGTCCAAGCCCATTCGCGTGGAGGAACTGCTGGGAATGCTGGATGCATGTCTGTAAACGGATGCGGTTGTGGATATTAGATAAAAAAACAGACGGCATGTTCAGAAATCACGACAAAATTACTTAAAAAGCGGTTTTTACCCTCCTTCTTTTCTGCTATGATGAAATCATCAGAAATGAGAAGGAGGGTATTATTATGAAGAAAAAACTGGCACTTTTGTTGGCATGCTCCATGGCTTTAAGCCTTACTGCCTGCGGAGGCGGCAGCAAGCCGGCAGAAACCACGGCCGCGCCTGAGACCACCACGGCAGCAGCTTCGGAGGCTGCAAAGGAAGAGAGCAAGGAGGACGCGGCAGAAACCACAGCAGCTGAGGCTGCGGGCGGGGACATGGACGCCCTTATCGAGGCAGCCAAGGCGGAAGGCGAACTGACGGTATACGGCTCCTGCGAGGAGGAATATCTGTCTGCTGCCTGCCAGAATTTTGAGAAGCTGTACGGAATCAAGACAAAATACCAGAGACTTTCCACATCAGAGGTTTATACCAAGATATCCGAGGAAGCAGGCAAGCCGTCTGCCGACGTATGGTTCGGCGGAACCACAGACCCCTATAACGAGGCAGTGGCTGACGGCCTTCTGATGGAGTATAACGCCATCAATGCCAAGAACCTGATCGGCGACCAGTACAAGGATCCGACCAACTGCTGGTATGGTATCTATAAGGGAATCCTGGGCTTTATGGTCAATACGGAAGAACTGGACCGTCTGGGCCTGGAAGCTCCCAAGACATGGGATGACCTTACCAAGGAAGAGTACAAGGGACTCATCATGCTGTCCAACCCCAACACGGCCGGCACGGCAAAACTGCTCATCAACACCATGGTTCAGATGAAGGGACACGATGAGGCCATGGAATATTTCAAGGCCCTGGACAAGAACATTTCCCAGTATACCAAGTCCGGTTCCGGCCCATCCAAGATGGTAGGCCCGGGCGAGTGCGTAATCGGAATCGGTTTCCTTCATGACGGCATTTACCAGATTCTTCAGGGCTATGACAATATCCAGTTAATCGTTCCTGAGGACGGAACCTCCTTTGAGGTGGGCGCTACCGCCATCTTCAACGGATGCGCACATCCAAACGCAGCCAAGCTGTGGATTGAATACGCCCTGTCTCCTGACTGTGTGGACCACGCCAAGGAGAATGGATCCTATCAGTTCCTGGTATTAAGCAATGCCACCCAGCCTGAGGAAGCTACGAAATTTGGTCTGGATATGAACAATACCATTGACTATGATTTTGAGGATGCAAAGGAAAACAGTGCCAAGTATGTAGAGGACTTCTTCGCAGCTCTTGGAAGCTCCTCCGACAGCGCGGACTCCAGCCGTTTCTTGACAGAATAGGCAGAGCTTCTGCCGGTGTCCGGCACTTGGAAACGTAATGTAGTGTAAGCCTGCAAACGGGTGCTGCGTAATGGTTGACATCATTCATTACGCAGCATTTGTTACATTATGGTCCTGGTTCGGCAAAAGGGATCATAAGAAACAGAGAGGAAAGAAATCAAGAGGAAAGAATTCCTCGGGAAAGGGGGCCTCATTGTGGCCAGAAAACAGAGCGCTGAGCTGGAGCGCAAGAAATTTTTTTCAGACCCCATACTGGTGAGTATGATTGTGGTACTGCTGGTATTCCTGGCATTGTTTATCCTGTACCCCCTTCTGATGCTGCTGGTAGACAGCTTTTATTCGGAAGGTAAGATTACCCTGGAGGTATTCGGGAGGGTGCTGAGCCTGGAGCGGTTCCAGAAGGCTTTCAAAAACACCCTGGTGTTAGGCATGATTACGGGAATCGCATCCACTGCCATCGGCCTGCTGTTTGCCTATGTGGAGGTGTATGTAAAGCTTAAGACAAAGGTGCTTGAGAAGCTGTTTGCCATGGTTTCCATGCTTCCCGTTGTTTCTCCTCCTTTTGTGCTGTCTCTGTCCATGATTATGCTGTTCGGACGAAGCGGCATCATCACCCGCTCCCTTTTGGGAATCTATGATTCCAATGTATATGGGCTTAAGGGAATCGCCATTGTGCAGACACTGACCTTTTTCCCTGTATGCTATCTGATGCTTAAGGGACTCCTTAAGAATATCGACCCCTCACTGGAGGAGGCAACCAGGGACATGGGAGCCTCCCGCTGGAAGGTGTTTACCAGCGTCACATTCCCCCTTCTCCTTCCCGGACTGGGCAATGCATTCCTGGTAACCTTTATCGAGTCCGTGGCGGATTTTGCCAACCCCATGCTGATTGGAGGTTCCTACGACACACTGGCCACCACCATCTACCTGCAGGTAACAGGGGCCTATGACTCCACCGGAGCCGCTGCCATGTCCGTGGTGCTTTTATCCCTGACCGTGGTCCTGTTCCTGATCCAGAAGTATTACCTTGAGAAGAAAACCGCAGCCACCCTTACGGGAAAGGCTTCCCGTATGAGGATGCTCATAGAGGATAAGAGCGTTACGGTTCCCCTGACCATTTTCTGCGGCGCCGTGTCAGCCTTTGTTATGCTGATGTACATTATGGTGCCCTTTGGCGCGCTGTTCACCCTTTGGGGCAGGGATTACAGCCTGAGCCTTAAATGGTTCCAATATATGTTTAAGACCAGCGGACTTAAGGCCTTTAAGGACTCCTTTGTCCTGTCCCTGATTGCGGCTCCCCTGACAGCTTTTCTGTCCATGGTCATCTCTTACCTGGTGGTAAAGAAACGGTTTAAGGCCAAAGGGTTCATCGAATTTGTATCCATGCTGGCCATGGCGGTTCCCGGCACCGTGCTGGGTATCGGATATATCAGGGGTTATGCAAACGGTCTGTTCAGGACCGGCGTCATGAGCGGCCTTTACGGCACTGGCCTGATTCTGATTATCGTTTTCATTGTGCGAAGCCTTCCCACCGGCACCAGGAGCGGAATCTCAGCCCTGCGCCAGATAGACAAGTCCATCGAGGAATCAGCCTACGATATGGGCGCTAACTCTGCCAAGGTATTTATGACCGTAACCCTTCCCCTGATTAAGGATTCCTTTTTCAGCGGGCTGGTGACTGCTTTTGTGCGGAGCATCACGGCAATTTCCGCCATCATTCTTCTGGTGACACCCGATTTCCTGCTCATCACCTGCCAGATCAATGAGCAGGCCGAGAAGGGAAATTACGGCGTGGCATGCGCCTATGCAACCGTTCTGATTATCATAACCTACGGCGCGGTGCTTATCATGAATACACTGATGAAGTTCTTTGGAGTCAGCAGGAAGATAAAGCAGGAGAATTAAGCGCTCATAGCGGGACGCTGCGCTAAGCGGCCAAAGGACGCCCGCAAAGCGCCAGCGGCATGCATCGCACGTAAGCGTCTGAAAGACAGACGCCAAGTGCTCATAGCAAGGAGGAAAGTTGATATGGAGAAACAGAAAAAGGGTGTTCGTCTGGAACACATTTCCAAAATATATACAGATCCAAAGACAGGAAAGGAATTCTATGCGGTGCAGGATACCACCCTGGATATCGAGCCCGGAAGCTTCGTGACACTCCTGGGGCCTTCCGGGTGCGGCAAGACCACTACCCTGCGCATGATTGCGGGATTTGAGAGCCCGGATGAGGGGGATATCTACCTGGGGGATGAGGCTATCAATGCCCTGACACCCAATAAAAGGGATACGGCCATGGTGTTCCAGAGCTACGCCCTTCTGCCCCATTACAATGTATTTGACAATGTGGCCTATGGCCTTAAGATACGCAAGCTCCCCAAGGAGGAGATTCATGAGAGAGTCATGAACATCCTTAAGCTGGTGGAGATGGAGGGCATGGAATCACGTATGACCAACCAGCTTTCCGGCGGCCAGCAGCAGCGTGTGGCCCTGGCCAGGGCCCTTGTCATTGAGCCCAGCGTACTGCTTTTTGACGAACCATTAAGCAATCTGGACGCCAAGCTGAGGGTCACCATGAGGACGGAAATCCGCAAAATCCAGCAGAAGGTAGGCATTACGGCCATCTACGTGACCCATGACCAGTCCGAGGCCATGAGTATTTCCGATAAAATCATTATCATGAGCAAGGGAAAGGTGGAGCAGATTGGGACCCCCAGGGAGATTTACTACCATCCCAATTCCAGGTTCGTGGCGGACTTTATCGGTGAAGCCAATTTCCTGGCGGCTAGGGTCAGATCCGCAAGCGGTGAGAAAGCGGTCATCGACGTGGTGGGTCAGGAGCTTACGGTGAACAATTTCGCAAAGGCAGGGCCGGGGGATGACGTGGTGCTGGTTATCCGGCCTGAGGGAGCCACCCTGGCGGAGCAGGGGCTCTTGGAAGGCACTGTCACCTTGTCCACCTTTATGGGTTCCTATCAGTATTATCAGGTCATGGTGGGGAACATGGAGATTCAGATTACGGATTACAATCCTGTAAACCGTAGGATATACGAGGTGGGGGAGAAGGCATATCTGGATTTCGATCCCAAGGGGGTTTACATCCTGTAGACGCATTGGTACAATAGGCAGTATGAGGAATCGGATGCGTATGAAAAAGAGTTGGAGCATATATATTGCAGTGATAGGAATGTCCCTCTGCCTGGCCGGCTGCGCAGGCAGCGGGACTTCTGCGGCTGCGGGCCATGGGGCAGATCGTGCAGCAGGCACGGAGCATGGGACAGGCGCGGACTCTGGGGCAGGCACGGACCATGGGGCTGGTGCGGACTCCGGGGCAAGCACGGAGCATGGGGCTGGCACGGACCATGCAGGGGATGAGGAGCTGGTGATTTACTGCCCCCATCCCCTTGAGTTTATCAACCCTATTGTGGCGGAATTTGAGGGGCGGACCGGAATACGGGTCTATGTTCAGACCGGAGGCACAGGGGAGCTGCTTAAGATGGCGGAGGAGGGGAGCGATCCTCCCTGCGATATATTCTGGGGAGGTTCCCTGTCCACCACCAGTCCCAAGAGGGAGCTGTTTGAGGCGTACATAAGCTGCAATGAGGATATGGTGCGGGATGAGTTTAAGAACAGGGAAGGCAATATGAGCCGCTTTACGGATATTCCCAGTGTAATCATGGTAAATACAAACCTGATTGGGGATGTGAAGGTGGAGGGCTATGAGGATTTGTTACAGCCGGAGCTGAAAGGCAGAATCGCCATGTGCGATCCTGCCACGTCGTCCTCGGCCTATGAGCATCTTATCAATATGCTCTATGCAATGGGGGACGGGGAGCCGGAGCAGGGCTGGGATTACGTGGAGGACTTCTGCCGGAACCTGGACGGCATTCTGTTAGGCGGTTCCGGGGAGGTGTATCAGGGGGTGGCCCAGGGAAAATACGCCGTGGGCCTGACCTTTGAGGAGGCGGCCGCCCATTATGTGGCGGACAGGGGACCGGTAAAGCTGGTGTATATGAAGGAAGGGGTTATCTCCACGCCGGACAGCGTCTGCATCGTAAAGGGCAGCCGCCATATGAAGGAGGCCAGGGAGTTTGTGGACTTTGTCACGGGCAGGGACGCACAGACCGTTATCTCCATGAGGCTGGACCGCCGTTCTGTGAGAATGGATGTGGAGGAACCTTCCTATCTGCCGGATAAGGAGGACATCCACATCATATACAGCAGGGAGGACGAGGTGAATTCCAGAAAAGGGACGTGGCTGGAGCATTTTGCCTCTATTTACAGCAGGGTGCTTGAGGAGGATGGGGGCATGTCCGGGGAGGTGGGAAGCCAGTGAAGAAGGAACGGTATTTCCGCCACGAGCTGGAGCGCATGTTTATCGCCTACGCCATTGTCCCGGCGGTCATATTTACCCTGGTATGCGGCATGCTTTTTATGACCGTGCTGCTCCACGGGAAAAGGAGCGGCAATATTGAGCACAACCGGTATGTGGCAGGATTGCTGGACAATGTGCTGGCCCGCTATGAGGAGGGCGTGGAGGAAATGGCTTCGCAGCCCGGCTGCTTTGACAACATCCGCGATCCGGACGGGAAGGCTGAGCTGTTTGGGATATTTTACGGCATCACTAACAGTCTGGGACTGGAGGGGGATTTGTTTGTCATGGACAGCAGCAGGAACATTCTTCTGTCCAGCCGGAGTGACCTCCCCCAGTTCCTGGATGTGCCGGAGGATGTGTCCTGGGGGATATTTGACGATATGGACCGGGAGCCTCATAAGACGGCTCTCAGGCTGGCAGAAGGATGGAAGAGCGGCGACAGTACGATTGCCATAGGCCGGAGCGTGATGGAGGGGAACCGGAAACTGGGATATATCCTGTGTTCCATTCCCAGCAGCCAGTTTAAGGCCCTTGTGGACAAGCCGGATATCCAGACCATTATCGCCGATCCCTTTGGCTGGGCTTATGTCAGCAGTAATTACAGCTTCTTAAACAGCAGCAACCAGGTCATGAAGGTCCTCAGGGAGTCAGGCAGGTATTTAAGCCATGAGAAACAGATGTACCTGGTATCCAGACAGCAGGTTTCCAGGGGCGGGTTTACCGTGTATTCCATCTCCGATATCCAGAACATCGTCATTTCCCTGGGCCTGGGCAGCGGCCTGGTTATCACGGCCCTGGTGCTCATGACCCTGTGGATGCTTCTCAACTCCAGGAAGGTGACGGAGAAAAAGACAGAGGATTTCTATAAAATCCTGGATGTGATGGAAAATGCCAGGGACGGGGATCTGGAAGGTGTCATACGGATACAGAGCGACAATGAGTTCAAAATCATTGCCGACGCCTATAACGAAACCATACAGAGCCTGAGAATCCAGATGGAGAACAACAGAAAGATGGCGGAGCTGGTGTCCATGGCCCAGAACAAGCAGCTGGAATCCCAGTTCAATCCCCATTTCCTGTACAATACCCTGGAGAATATCCGGTACATGTGCAAGCTGGAGCCGGCAACGGCGGAGCGAATGGTGTTCAGCCTGTCAAACCTTCTGCGCTACAGTCTGGACGGCAGCAAGGCAGAGGTGACGCTAAAGGAGGACTTGGAGCATCTGGAATCCTATCTGACCATATTAAAGCGCAGGTTCGGGGAGCGGTTCCGGTGCAGGATTGACGTGGAGCCGGAAGCCATGGACCTGCGGATTCCCAAGCTGGTGCTCCAGCCCATGATTGAGAATGCGGTGAAATACGGGTTTGGAAAGCAGCTCAACCTGACTGTGGAGCTGAAAGCCTATATCCATGAGGGAAAGCTGATCATGATATGCCGTGACGACGGGGTGGGAATCCCACAGGGAACCCTAAGCGAGCTGACAGCCCTGCTGGAGCAGAAGGAAAATCCCAGAAGGCATTCGGGACTGTATAACATTCACAGAAGAATTGATATCCTGTACGGACGCCCCTACGGGGTGGAGATCAGAAGCGCGGAGGGCCACGGCACCACCCTGGTGGTGACCCTGCCGGTGAAAAGAGAGGAATCAGACGGATGTTGCGTGTGTTGATTGCGGAAGATGAAGAGATGATACGAAAGGGGCTGGTCTATACCACGGACTGGCTGTCCATGGACTGCGTGGTAGTGGCGGAGGCTGCCGACGGCCAGGACGGATATGAGAAGATTCTGGAGCACAGGCCGGATGTGGTCATAACGGATATCTGCATGCCCTTTATGGACGGCATAGAGATGATAAAGAAAGCCTCGGAGCAGGTAAGGTTTAAGAGCATTCTCCTGACCAGCTACGCAGATTTTGAGTATGCCAGACGCGCCATCGAGGCCAGGGTCTGCGAGTACCTGTTAAAGCCTGTGGACGAAGAGGCCCTGGCAGGCATCATGGAACGGCTGGGAGAGGAAATCGTGAGCAGCCGCCAGGTGGAGCATGTGATGGAGCAGGCGGAGATAGAGGGGGGCAACTTAAACCTGGAGTACTACATGCAGCTGGATTTGTCGGAGAACCAGTATGTATCCAGGGCCATAACTGCCATACGGGAGGATTTTGCCAGGAAGCTTAGCATAGAATCCATCTCCGATGACCTGGGAGTCAGCGCCAGCTATCTGAGCAGGAAATTCAAGGAGGTCACGGGACAGACCTTCCTGGACTTTCTCAATAAATACAGGGTACAGCAGGCCATTGTGATGCTGGGCACCAGACAGTACAGAATCAGTGAGATATCAGAGGCCACCGGATTTACGGACTACAAGCATTTCTGCTCCGTGTTCAAAAAGTATACCTCCAAATCTCCCACCAAGTTTATCAAAGGGGTGTCGTGAGAATTCGTAAGAAACCTTACAATTATCTCCATGGATGAAATTGCCTTGACCTTAGAGCGGCTCCATGGTTTATGCTGGATATGTCAGAAATGACGCTGGCCCGGACTGCTTTGTATCAAAGCGCCGGGCCATCCCCCTTTTTAAGGGGCAGTTAAACAATCAGGCATAGTGATATTTGGTCCTGTACTTGCGTAAAAAATAAAGACACAGCAGGATTCCGCCGAACTCTGCTATGGGAATGGCCAGCCAAACGCCGTCCATCCCGATGATAAAGGGCAGTACCAGCAGGCTGGTGATAATCAGGCCAAAGGTGCGCACGAAGGAAATGATGGCGGATATACGTCCGTCGGACAGGGCTGTGAACAGGGCGGAGGCAAAGATGGTGAAGCCGGAAAAAAGAAAGCTGCATGCAAATATCATGAATCCGTGCCTTGCCAGTTCATAAACAGGCGTGCCCCTGCGTGCGAAAATCTCTACCACCAGGCTGCCGCCCAGCTGGGCCATGAGGAAAACGGCCAGGGAGGAAGCTGCCGTGAAAATGAGAGAGGTTTTAAATACCTGTCTGAGCTGCTGATGGTTCTGGCTTCCGTAGTTAAAGCTGATAACAGGGGACACGCCCTGGGAAAATCCCATGAACAGTGCATTTAGCAGAAACTGGGAATACTGGATGATGGTGATGGCGGCTACCCCGTCCTCGCCTGCAAAATGCATCATCAGCAGATTGAACAGGAAGGTGATGACGCCGGAGGAAAGGTTGGTCACCATCTCGGAAGAACCGTTGAGACAGGTTTCTCCCAGCTCCTTTTTTACAATGCGGGGCCGTACGAACCACAGGCTCTTTCTGGCAGCGGCAAAGTAAATGAGGCCGATAAGGGCCGGAATGGAGTACCCGGTTACCGTGGCGATGGCTGCACCGGCAATGCCCATTCCCATGGGTACAATCAGCACATAGTCCAGCACTGCGTTGGCAATGCCTGCCAGCAGGGTGAGGAACAATCCGATGCCGGGCTTTCCCTCTGTTACAAAAAACATCTGAAACTGAATCTGAAGCATGAGGGAGGGAGCAAACGCCAGCTGCCAGCGCAGGTAGGTGACGCAGTCCTTAAGAAGCAGGTCGCTGGCTCCCAGCATACGGGAAAGGGGTACGGCCGCCAGGTTCCCAAGGACGGCAAAGACCAGCCCGATTATGATATTCAGCAGGATAATGGTGGTGAAGGTTTCCCTGGCGCTGTCAGGCCGGCCTTCCCCCATTTTTTTTGCCACAATGGCATTGCTTCCCGTGGACAGCATGACGGATATGCCCAGCACGATGTTGATCACGGGGTAGACGATATTGACCGATGAAAGGGCGTTGGTGCTGACGAACCGGGATACGAAAACCCCGTCCACAATGGTGTACAGGGACATCACCACCATCATGACAGTGGTGGGCAGCGCAAACAGCAGCAGGGACCCGAAGGTAAATTTTTTTGATAATGAATGACTCATATTAACACTCCTGTTTTGATTCAATAAAATAAGTACTGTTGGATCTTGATAATTTCAGCCGCAGGTATTATCATATGCTATAGGGTAACCCGATAGTCAAGAGGAGATTTGCGAAAATGGAAAAAAAGTCGGAACTATACTTTACCACCGGAGAATTTGCCAGGATACTGGGGGTCAGGAAACACACGCTGTTCCACTACGACGAAATAGGCCTGTTTTCACCGGCCCTAAAGGAGGAGAACGGATACAGGTATTATTTTGTATGGCAGATGGACATGTTCGAGGTCATTCGTGCCCTGCAGAAGTTGGGGATGTCCCTGGGGGAAATCAAGGAGTATATGGAAAACCGTTCTCCGGAGCGTTTCATGTCCATGATGGACGGGAAGAAGCGCCAGATTGACGAGGAGATACGGCGTCTTAAGAATATGAAGCGCTTCATCCTTCATGAGGAGGAGTCGGTGCAGCTGGCCATGAAGGCTGCTCTGGATGAGCCAAGGCTGGTGGAGAGGGACAGGGAATACCTGCTTGTGTCGGACATCAGCGCGGGGTCGGAGCGGAAGGCAGCGGTGGAGATTGCGGAGCATGTGAGAATGCAGGAAAAGTACCATGACACAGTGGGTGCGGTGGGATCCGTTTACCTGGGAGAGGACATGGACCGGGGCATATATGACCGCTATGTGAAGGTGTATACCAGGCTGGATAAGAAAACTGCCTCCCGCCGGGTTCAGAGCCGGCCGGAGGGAGTCTATGTGGAGCTGTACAGCAGGGGGCATTTGTGGGACATGGAAAAGCCCTACCGCCTCATCAGCGCCTTTGCGGGGGAGCGGGGGATCCGGCTGGGCCAGATGTGGTATGAGGATTTGATGCTGGATGAGCTGACGGTGAAGGAGTACGAACAGTATATAGTAAAGGTTATGGTGCCGGTGGAGAGTAAAGTAATAAATCCTTAAATAGACAAAGGATGCACCAGATAGTATAATGTAAAATAATACCAGATGGATGGAACGCAGCCATGACCAAGGAGAAAATCAAAATGAAGCCCAGCATATGGAGGAGAGTGGACATACAGGTATCCCTATTCACTGCAATTGTAGTGGCCCTGTTGACATTCTCCATTTTTTGGTTTCAGTACAGAATTACATACAATGATACCCTGATCAGTCTGAGGGACCAGGCAGAGGCCATATACGGATATGTGGAGAAACGTCTGGATAAGAGCACCTTTGACCTGGTACGGACCAGGGAAGATATGGAGGGAGATGTCTATAAGCAGGCCCATGAAGCTTTCCAGAGGATCAGGGAGATTTCCGGTGTCCGGTATCTCTATACCGCAAAGATGAATGAGGACGGCGAGTTCGTGTATCTTATCGACTGCCTGGATCAATCGGAGCCGGACTTCCGCTATCCGGGGGACCTGATTGAGCATGAGATTTACCCGGACATGCAGCGGGCACTGGACGGACAGAAGGTGCTTCCGGATCGGATTAAGGACACGGAATGGGGAAAAATATTTATCACCTACATGCCCATATATGATGGGGAACAGGTGCTGGGAGTGGTGGGAATCGAGTTCGAGGCAGGCCATCAGTATGATACCTACCGGAGCCTGCGCCTTCTGCTTCCGCTGTTTATCCTGCTGTTCAGCCTTGGGGCCTGTCTCGCCTCCAGACTGTTGTTCAGGCGCATATCCAATCCCTTTTACCGGGATATGTCAAATACGGATTACCTGACCCAGCTTAAAAACCGGAACGCATATCAGCTGGATATAGGAAACCGCATTGCCGGGAAGGCCCAGGAGGGAACAGGGTTTATCCTTCTGGATTTAAATGGCCTTAAGCATGTAAACGATACCCTGGGGCATGATGCCGGAGATGTTTACATTACCTGCGTTTCAAAGGCATATCTCAATATGCGGACCAGGGAGGCAGTGATGTACCGCATTGGGGGCGACGAGTTTGTGGTGGTGATGCCGGATGCGGACCGGGATAAGATACAGGATTTCATGAGACGGTTCGGGGACATGTTTAACAGGGAGGCATCCATGCCGGAATTTACCTTTTCCTGGGGATATTCCATCTATGACCCCAAGGCTGACGCGGATCTCTACAGCACGTGCCGCAGGGCGGACAAGAACATGTACATGAGAAAGCAGCAGTACTATAAGAATAAAAACACATAGGAGGATACAGATGGGACTGTTGGATAAGCTGTTTAAGAAGGGACCCAAAGCAGATGAGGTGTCAAAGGGCGGTTCGCCAATTTACCGCTATGAGGATAAGGAGAATGAGGGCTGGAGGCCGCCGGAGGCTTATGGCGTATACGCAGAGGAGATAAATGCCCATTTTCAGGGACTGTTTCCCAACCGGGAGGAATTTGTGTTCCATGAGCTTTTATCGGATTTGGTCCACATTGATGTGAACATTATGCGGCCCGATGAAACCCATCCCTACTATGTAATGTATACCACGGGCATGAGCGATATGCCCATGACTCTGCCGGAGGAAATTCAGGACAGGGAGGACCTCAGGTACGGGGAACTGTATATGTTCCTTCCAAAGGAATGGAATCCGGGTGAGGCAGGCCAGATCAACAGCGACATTGCGCAGGAGGAATACTGGCCCATCGGACTGATTAAGTATCTGGCCCGTTTCCCCCATGAGTACAGCACCTGGCTGGGATGGGGGCACACCATTCCCAATGGCCCTGATTATGAGCCTCTGGCGCCGGATACCGGAATGGGCGGCGTGGTCCTGGTACAGACCGGCGGCGATATGGGCAGCATGGAGGCAAAGGACGGCAGGAAGGTAAACTTCTACATGGTTATACCTGCATACAGGGAAGAGATTGAGTATAAGCTGGAGTATGGCATGGAGGCGCTGGACAAGCGGTTTTCCGAGGGGAACCTGCCCATGGTGCTGGATATCCACCGGCCCAATCTCTGCGCGGATTTTAAGGAGTAGGCCCGGCGCCTCCGCTTTCCATGAACTTGACCGGAGAGCATCCTACATATTTTTTAAATACTTTGATGAAATATTTATAATCCGAGAAGCCCACAAGGTCTGCGATTTCGTAGACCTTGTATTTATTTTCCTTCAGCAGGTCCACGGCCTTCTGCATCCGGTAGCGGTTCAGATAGTCGTTGAAGGTATAACCTGTAAAGCTTTTAAACTTGGAGTTTAAGTAGGTGCAGGACATGCCGCACTGTTCGCTGATATCCGTAAGAGAAAGGTGGGAACTGTAGTGGTTCCGGATGCAGTCCATCATGTACTCCACATGGCGGTTCCCTTCGGCACTGTCCCCTGTTTCCGGTTCATCCAGTATGCCTAACTTACGTTTTTCCATGTCCAGCTGCTTCAGCTCATGCCTGAGCCTGGCCGCTGCCTGCTGCTTGTCTTTAATCTTTCTGAGAGCGTCATAGAGTTCGTTAAAATTCACTGGCTTTAAAAGATATTCCGTGACTCCCAGGCGGATAGCCTTCCTGGCGTATTCAAAATCACTGTAGCCGGACACAATGACGGCGTCATAGCCGTACTCCTCTATGCTGTCCTCCAGCATGGAAAGACCGTCCTTTACAGGCATGTTGATGTCCACCACCACAATATCCGGGTTTGTTTCCCTGATTTTTTCCAGTCCCTCCAGTCCGTCCACTGCCTCTCCCACCACCACGCAGTCCGCCTCCTGCCAGTTTACCATGAACAGCAGGCCCTTGCGTATGATGTCTTCGTCCTCCACAATCAGGACCTTATACATATGTATCCTCCTCCATATCCGCGGGAAGGGTGACGCTTACCCGCGTTCCGTTTCCGGGGGAACTCTCAATGGTCAGGCCGTAGGAAGGGCCGTAGAGAAGCCGCACCACCCGGTGGGAATTATATAATCCGATATGTTCCCTGTAAATATCCTCCTGATCCAGGGCCTCCCGCAGCTCCTTCAGCTTTTCCGGGCTGATGCCGCTGCCGTTGTCCTCCACGCTCAGCACCAGTGTGCTGTCCTTTTTACGGGCCGTGATGGTAACGGATACACAGTGTTTATCCTTCATTCCGTGGACCAGGGAATTCTCCACCACAGGCTGCAGGAGCAGCTTTGGAATCATTAAGTCCATCAGTTCCTCCGGGATGTCGATATGGTAATTGAGCCTGCGGTTATAGCGCATTTTCTGGAGCAGGAGATAGTCGTTGATGTATTCAATGTCGGTCTGCAGGGGCACAATGGTGCTCCCGTAATATACGCTGTAGCGCATCAGGTTGGCAAAGGCCATGACCATCTCCGAAGCCTTCTGGGAGTCAATGGCAATCTCATACCGGAGGGTCTCCAATACATTGAAGATAAAATGGGGGTTAAACTGTTCCTCCAGCTGTTTGATTTCCATGGTGCGCTTGCGCTCCGCCAGCTCGCTGTTGTGAAGCATCAGCTCCTCGCGCTGAATCACCATGTTGCGGAACGCGTCGTTGAGCATCCGGAATTCGTCAAATACCTGGCTTTTCAGGCGGTAATCCATATTTCCCCGCCCCATTTCCTCCACCGAGGCCTGGAGCTCGTCAATGGCCTGCAGGTTCTTTTTGGTTATGCGCAGGGTCAGGGGCGGAATCATGATGACCATAAGTATTCCGGCCAGCCCCAGAAACAGAATGCCGTAGGTCACAAGGCTGCGCTGGAATTCCATGGATACCAGTGTGTACAGAATCAGGGAGCTCTCAGGAAGGACTTCCTTGTGTATGTGGTAATGCTTGTTATTAACCTTTACAATATTGCCCTTCTGCCAGTCCATCCTGTATTTGCCGGCAGGATATTTTTCCATGGGGTCCGCATTCTGCCTTCCCACTGCAAAAACCAGGTTGTCATACCTGTCTGTGATGACCACGTCGTCTAACGGGCATTCCCGCACAGCCTCGTAAATCTGTTCATCCATCAAATCGAAAAACAGGTATCCGCAGATTCCGTCTGCGTCTGCGACGGGGCGGGCCATGAGCAGGTCCCCTTCCTGTCCGTGGGCAAAATTCAGGCGGCTGGGCATGGTATGGGTCAGGTCAGGGGCTTCCTGCATTTTTTCCACCAAACTCTTATAGACAGCGCTGTTCAGGAATATTTCGCGGTTTCCCTCAAATAGGCTGGAGCTTACCATGCGTCCCTCTGTATCGGTAAGGGCAAAGGTGCTTCGTATGGGCTGGGATGTGGTAAAACCGTAGAGCAGCCGGTTGACCTGGGTGGCGGCATCCGCATTTCCCGGTTTCAGGGCATCCAAAAAGCGGTAATCTGTGGAAAAGTGTTCCAAACCTTCCTTATAGGATGACACCTGGCTGTCCAGGGCGGATGCCAGAAGGGCATTGTTCTTCCGGTTGCTTCCCACGCTGATCCACTGGACATTGATGAACAGGAACAGCCCCATCAGCACAAAGAGCAGTGAGATAATGGAGAATGCATATTTAAGGAAAGAACGCTTGATGTAATCCCTGTACTGGTTGCCTGCCATGGCGGGTACCTCCCGGAAGTAGTGAAGTACAGTGCCCTCAGGACACTGTACCTCCTATTATATCATAGATAGAGACTAAATGCTGATGTCGTTGCTGCCTGTGACCTTGAAAAATATCAGCAGGGACAGGATGCTTGTCAGGGTCAGGATGGTGGAGTAGGCCGCGGCATTGCCGAAGTTGCTGCGGATGACCTCGGCGTAGATGGCTACGGTCAGGGTCTGGGTCTTGCTGGTATACAGGATGATGGAGGAACTGAGCTCGCTGATTAAGGTGATCCAGCTCATAATGGCCCCGGAGAGCACCCCGGACATCATCATGGGCACCGTGACCTTCACAAAGGATTTCGTCTCGGTGCACCCCAGACTGATGGCGGCTTCCTCCACGCTGGGACTGATCTGACCGATGATTGCGGTGCTGGAGCGGATGGTATAGGGCATCCGCCGTATGGACAGGGATATGATGATAATAATGGCAGTGCCGCTGAGCAGCAGTGGTTTGCTGTTAAAGGCATACAGGAAGGAGATGCCCAGGACAGAGCCGGGGATGATGTAGGGGAACATGGTCACCGTGTCCAGGATGCCGGTGAGGAAGGACCTCTTCCTGACTGTCAGGTAGGATATGAGGATACCGAACACCACCACAATGGCAATGGCGCATATTCCGAACAGGTAGGTGTTGAAAATAGCTGTGTTATTGTTCTTGGAGAACAGGGTATTCCTGTAGTTTTCCAGGGAAAAGCCTCCTGTGTATACGGTTCCTCCGCCTGTTGCCAGGAAGGAGGTGACGATGACTGTAATCTGGGGCAGGATGGCGATGAGCACTACTGCATACACAAACAGATGGGACAGGATGTTGCGTGTGCCGGTGCATTTTTCCGCCACCATGGGCTTTAAGGCGGTCATGGAGTAGGTGAAGCGGCTGCCCAGATAGCGCTGGAGGAAGAAGAGAACCAGGGTTATGCCGATGACAATGACGCAGAGCGCGGCGGCAAAATGGTCGTCCGTGCTGACCTCACCCATGAACTGGCTGTAAATCAGCACCGGAAAGGTCTTATAGCCCTCGCCGATGAGCATGGGAGTACCAAAGTCAGAGAACACGCGCATGAACACCAGCAGGGAGCTGGCCAGCATGGTGGGCATTACCAGGGGGACGATGATCTGCATCACTCTCTGGAATGCGGTGCAGCCAAGGCTTTCGGCTGCCTCGTTCAGGGAATTATCCAGGTTTTTCAGGGCGCCGGATATGTACATGTACACCAGGGGGAAGGACTGGAGGGAGAATACCAGCACAATGCCCGCAAACCCATAGATGCCGCCCAGCTTTATGTGAAAGAGGCTGTTGAGTATCTTGGTGAAGAAGCCGTTGCGCCCCAACAGCTGAATCCATGCATAGGCCCCGATGAAAGGCGGGGACAGGTAGGAAATGACAATCAGGATGTTCAGGTATTTACTTCCTTTGATCTGTACGCTCCGCAGCACGTAGGCCATGGCCAGCCCCAGAACGGCAGCCACCACGGTGGATACAATGGTGACCTTAAAGCTGTTTACCAGGGTGCTCCAGTAGTATTTTCTTGCGAAGAATTTAGTAAAATAGGCAAAGCTTAAGTTTCCGTCCTCAGAAAGAACGCTTTTATAGAGCACCAGCACCAGGGGGTAGACCACGAAGAGAAGGAACAGGGCCAGGATTCCCAGTGCCATTGCAACCCATATATTTAATTTTTTCTCTCCTGCATATCTCATGAATGGTCCCTCCTGACAATAAGGCTTTGACTGCCGTCCTCAGTGAACACGTTGATTTTATGGGGCTGTACGCCCAGACGGATGGGGGTGTGGTCCGGGATGATATCCCAGATATCGGAGTTCTGTATGACCTCCATCTCCCTGCCGTCCGCTGTCTCCACAAAGTAGTGGGTGGTGATGCCAAGGAACACGCTGCTTCGCACAACCGCAGGTATGCCGCCGCTGTCCTCCCGGCTGATGATGAATTCTTCAGGACGGATGGATACCTTCACGGCCTGGCCGTCCTGCGCGCTGCGGGAAAGGTTCTCCATGGGAACGCTGTAATCCCCGATGTGAAGCAGTGTCTGCCCGTCCCTTGCCTCAATGCGCCCGTCCATGATGTTGGACAGTCCGATAAAGGTGGAAACGAAGATATTGGAGGGCCGCTGGTACACGTTTTTGGGGGTGTCAATCTGCTGGATGACGCCGCCGTTCATGACTGCGATGCGGTCCGATACAGCCAGGGCCTCCTCCTGGTCATGGGTCACATATATGGTGGTGATGCCCACCTGCTGCTGGATCCGCTTGATGGCGTTCCTCATCTCCACCCTCAGCTTGGCGTCCAGGTTGGACAGGGGTTCGTCCATAAGCAGCACCTCCGGGTGGATGACAATGGCTCTGGCCAGGGCCACACGCTGCTGCTGGCCGCCGGACAGCTTGGAGGGCATCCGCTTTTTCAGGTGGTCAATCTTTACTACTTTAAGGATTTCATCCACCTGGGACTCAATCTGGTCCTGGGGTACCTTGCGGTTCTTAAGGCCGAAGGCCACATTGTCCCGGACCGACATGTGGGGGAAAATGGCGTAGTTCTGGAATACCATGCCCATATTTCTCTTGTTGGTGGGGATGTTGTTGATGACCTTGCCGTCAATCTTGATTTCGCCGCCCTCAATGGAATTGAATCCTATAATCATGCGCAGCAGGGTGGTTTTGCCGCATCCGGAAGGCCCTAAGAGGGTGAAGAATTCACCGGGCCTTACGTCTAAGGACAGGCCGTTAATAATGGTGTCCTTTCCGAACCGTTTGATTACATTTTCTATGCTGATAGCTACACTCATGGTTTGTAACCCTCCTTGTTTTTTGTTTTCAGATAAAAAGGACTGCCTCAGCTGACCGTTTCAGACCGCCAAGAGGTGATGGGCGGTGATGGAATCATGTGGTCAGCGTAATGGGCAGTCCTTTGGGGGCATGGTTATGCCGGTGCCGTGTGTTCTGTCAGATGAGCGGGCAAAGGGTTAGTCCATGGATGTCTCCATATGCTCGCTGAAGAGGTTGGTAATTTCCGTCTTGTGCTCAGCAACCCAGCCCTCGTCGTAGTTATCAAACAGTTTGATTTCAGACTGGGGCGTCATGTAGTCAGCCAGCTTGGCATCCTTTCTGAGCGGCCTTACAGTCAGGTTGGAGCCCACTGCGTTCTGAATCTTCTCGGAGAGCATATAGTCCACAAATTTCTTTGCATTCTCAGGATGCTTGCAGTCCTTTAAAATCTGTACGGACTCGCCGGGGAATATGGCTCCTTCTTTGGGGAATACCACTTCAACCGCAGCGCCTTCCTTCACATAGTTGGCAGCCGGGTCTTCCCAGGTCAGGCCCACCACATACTCGCCTTCGGCAACGCCCTTGTATACCTGGCTGGAGCTGTTGGCCATCTTGCCGTCCAGGTTTGCGATGAACTGGTCTACATAAGCCCATGCCTCGTCAGATAACGGGTCTCCGTCCTTTCCCATGCCGTAGAGCATGGCTAACAGGGACTGGAACGCAGAGCTGGAGTTTACAGGATCCCCGAATGCAATCTTGCCCTTTAACTCAGGGTTTAACAAATCCTCAAAGCCTTCAATCTTCATGTCGCCCTTTAAGTCCTTATTGACAATCATGACCGTCGGATCCGCAAATGCAGGAGTGAAATAACCGGTGGTGTTGCGGAACGCATCCAGCATGTTTTCATCCTCAGGCGATACATATTCCATAAACAGATCCTTGGAGGCGGAGAGCATGGTCTGGTCAGCCACCCAGAATATATCGCCCAGGGGGTTATCCTTTTCAGACTGGGCCCTCTTTAGAAGCTCTCCGGTACCTGCCACTACCACCTCCACCTTGATTCCCGTATCCTTTTCAAACTCAGGAATCACGGCATTGTTGAGGGCCTCGCTTCTGGCCGTGTAGACTACCAGAACCGGCTCCTCTTCACCGGAAGCAGCGTCCTTGGCTGCCTCTGTCTTAGCAGCGTCTCCAGCCGCCTCTGTCTTGGCTGCCTCTGTGCCGGAAGGCTGCTGGGTGTCGCTGGTCTTTGCCCCGCCGGAGCTGCAGCCGGTGGCTGCCAGGGCTGCTGCCATGATGACTGCGGTTGCTTTTTGAAATTTTCTCATATGAACATTCCTCCCTTAAACATATTTTTTTGCTGCACCACATTTTTCATAACTTAATTTTAGCATTTGGGCTGGGAAAGTAAATCCGACAATCCCACAAAAAGGTGGAAAATAAACAACAGACGGAGTGAAATGATTGAAAATTTCAGTCCGTCTGCTGATATAGCTGAATGTTTACTTGTTCTTCTTGCCTTCCTTCCCCTTTTTCCCCTCTTTTCCTTCCTTGGCCGCCTTTTTATCGCCCTTTTTTGATTTCGCGGATTTCTTGGGTTCAGACTTCTTGGGCTTATCGCCTTTGGGGGAGTCGGATTTCCTGGATTTGGAGGATGTCTCCTTTTCCGCGGAGCCGGCTTCGGGGACAGGAGGTTCCTCCGGGGCGGGACTCCCTTCCGGGATGTACTCTATGATATCGCTGATATCACAGCCCAGCAGTGTGCAGAGGGTATCCAGGGTGTGGGTGGATACATGCATGTTTTTTTTCAGCCGTCCTATCTGGCCCGCGCTGAAATTGTAATGTTTGATCAGTCTGTACTGAGTCATGCCCTGGGCTTCCATGGTTGCCCACAGCCGGTCATAGCGTATCATGGCTTATCCTCCTTTTGGCTGTTAAAGTCCGTAAAACCGGGCTTTTCAATGGCTATTATCAATAAATGGATTATAACATGAAGCGGGTATAAATACAAGGAGGATTGGCAGAAATGGGAATAAAAGAGAGAAGAATGGGAATAGTAGGAATGACCATATGTCACACTGTTTTCATATATATTTAGGAGGAAAATCCATGACTGATTTTAAGACCAGCGAGACAGCTAAGAATCTTATGAGAGCCTTTGCGGGAGAGAGCCAGGCCAGGAACCGCTATACCTTTGCGGCGGGGCTGGCAAAGGAGCAGAAGATGCCCATGGTGGAGGCGGTATTCCGCTACACCGCAGACCAGGAAAAGGAACATGCGGAAATATTTTATGACTATCTGAAGCCGTTAGATAAGGAAACCATATTCATAGACGGAGGTTATCCGGTGGATTTGGAAAAGAACACCCTGGCTCAGCTGAATGCGGCAGCACACAACGAATACGAGGAGCATGACGTGGTGTACAAATCCTTTGGAGACATTGCGCAGAAGGAAGGCTTTTCCCAGATTGCGGCCACCTTCCGCATGATTGCGGAGATTGAGAAGACTCACGGTGAGCGTTTCCAGTATCTGGCAGATCTGCTGGGAGCCGGGAACCTGTATGTGAGCCCTCAGAAGGAGACCTGGATCTGCACCAACTGCGGATATATATATGAAGGAGAAGAACCCCCTCAGTACTGTCCCGTATGCCGTCATGACCAGGGCTATTTTGCCCGCAAGGAGCTGGCGCCGTGGTATCTGCAGGATACTATGCAGAAGAATAAGCAGGCAAAGTAGCCCACAGACAAAATAAGATTTTACAAAGAGGGTAAGTGGGTGGTATAATGTCCACGCAGGCAAAGCCCGGGGCCCTGATGGAACACAGCCAAATCAGGGCCGGCCGCGCCTTTGCAAATGAGACTGAAAACTGATTACCACCTATTAAGGAGAACAGATATATGCCAAATCCAATTCAAGCAGTCATATTCGACCAGGACGGACTTATGTTTGACACGGAAAGCCTGGCCGCCACATCCTGGTTTGAAGTAGGACCTAAATACGGAATCCATGTGGACGGCAATTTCCTGCGGGGAATCCGGGGATGCAAACCTGACAAGGTAAAACAGGTCTGCACACAGCAGTTCGGTGAGGAGGCCATGAAGGACTATGACAGGTTTCGGGAAGAGAAGCGCCAATACTCCTACCGCTGGATTGCGGAGCATGGCGTCCCGGTAAAAAAGGGCCTTAAGGAACTGCTTATATACCTGAAAGACCACAACATAAAGACAGCCGTGGCCACGGCCAGCAGTGAAAGCTGGACCCGGGGCAATGTCAGGGGAGCCGGCGTGGAGAAGTATTTTGACGATTACATATACGGGGACATGGTGAAGGAAGCAAAGCCAAACCCGGCCATCTTCCTGCTGGCAGCCCTGCGGCTGGGGGTGGATCCAGGGGCATGCGTTGTCCTGGAAGACAGCTTTAACGGAATCAAGGCAGCCGCAGCAGGCGGTTTTAATCCGGTGATGATACCTGACCAGGACCAGCCGGATGAAGAAATCCGGAATCTGCTGACCGCCTGCTGTGACAGTCTTACAGATGTCATCGGCCTCTTTGAGAACGGCAGTCTGTCATTAAAGCAGCCATAGCAGCCCCGGAAAAGAAGCTGTCATCTAATAAAGGAATGAATTATATGTGGAAAGAAGCCGTTTCCCTGGCCGCAGCGGCAGGCGCTGCCTGTGTGCTGCGGTCCGAGTACGAAAAAAAGCATTTTTCAGTGGAAGTGACAGAGATCATTTCCCCTAAACTGGAAAGGGACAGGAACCTGATATTCCTGTCCGACCTTCACAATAACGAGTTTGGCCGGGATAACGGGGAACTGGTGGCAGAGATTCACCGCCTGAATCCGGACGCGGTATTATCCGGCGGAGATATGATGGTCTGCAAGGGAAAGCGGGACATAAAGGTCCCGCTAAAGCTGTTCCGCCAGCTGGCAGCCAGCTATCCGGTTTACTGCGGCAACGGAAACCATGAGAACCGCATGGTGTGGGAGCGCAGCTTATACGGGGACCTCTACGAGGAGTACAGGGATGCCATGACCGCCATGGGCGTCAGCTACCTGGAGGACAGCTGTGCTTTTCTGGGAAGGGACTTAAGGATTGCCGGTCTGGATTTAGCCCCCTGTTTCTACCGGAAGGCCCTGTACCAGAAGGTGCCGCTTATGCCCCCGGGCTATCTGGAACGGAAACTGGGCAAAGGACCGTCTGACTGCAAGGAGGAGCCCTTCACCATACTTCTGGCCCATTCCCCTCTGTATTTTGATTCCTATGCCCGCTGGGGAGCGGATTTGACTCTGGCCGGGCATTTTCACGGGGGAACCATCCGTATACCGGGACTGGGGGGAGTCATGACGCCCCAGTACCAGTTTTTCTTACCCTGGTGCGCCGGGGATTTTGAGCGGGACGGGAAGCGGATGATTGTCAGCCGGGGACTGGGAACCCACTCTATTAACATCCGCCTGAACAACAGGCCCCAGCTGGTGCTAATCCGTTTGAGAAGGGCGTGACAGGCATAAAAAACCATAAAATGAATGCCACTTACAGGTGATAGAATGGAAACCATATCCTATAAGCTGGAGCATTTTGAAGGTCCCTTGGATCTACTGCTCCACCTCATTGAGAAAAATAAGATAAACATATATGATATTCCCATTGTGGAAATCACGGCCCAGTACCTGGACTATGTGCGCCATATGGAGCGGGAGGACTTAAATATTGTCAGCGAGTTCCTGGTGATGGCGGCCACGCTGCTTGACATTAAGGCTAAGATGCTCCTTCCCAAGGAAGTGGATGAGGAAGGGGAGGAAATAGACCCCAGGGCAGAGCTGGTTATGCGCTTACTGGAATATAAGAAGTACAGGCTGATGGCCGATGAACTGGCTGACAGGGAGGATGGGGCTCTGAAGCATCTCTATAAGCCCTCCACCCTGCCGCCGGAGGTTGCCAAATATGAGCCTCCTGTGGACCTGGACAAGCTCCTTGACGGACTTACGCTGGCTAAGCTCCAGAGAATCTTTGAGCAGGTAATGAAGCGCAAGGAGGACAAGATTGACCCTATCCGGAGCAATTTCGGAACCATACACAGGGAACCCGTAAGCCTGGAACAGAAGATAGGAAACGTGCTTCTTTACGCCAGGAGGAAGCGCAGATTCAGTTTCAGGGAACTTCTGGAGGGACAGCCGGACAAGCTGGAGGTGGTGGTTACCTTCCTGGCGGTTTTGGAGCTTATGAAGATAGGAAAGATTCATTTGAGCCAGGAGGAGACCTTTGGGGACATGGACATAGAGACCCTGGAGCAGGAAGGCGAGGAAGAGGAGCTGGATTTGGCCCAACTGGGTGATTTTGAAGGATGATGGATGGAATCTTATGAGTAGTAAAGACAGAATAGAAGCCCTGGAGGCCGGAGCCGGCGTGGTTGAAACCCGCACCGGAAAGCTGGCCGGAAGTGAGAAAAGAGAAGCAAAGGAGCAGGAAGAGCAGATGGAGCTTGCCTTTCCTCCTACAGAGGATGAAAAAGAGCAGGAGGCGGTTATAGAGGCAGTGCTCTTTACCATGGGAAGGTCGGTGGAGCTTCGCCAGCTGGCGGCAGCCATCGGCCAGCCGGAAGAAGTGGCCAGGAAGGCAGTGGAGCGCCTGATAAAGCGGTACAGGTCAGCCAGAAGCGGCATGGAGATAACTCAGCTGGAGGACAGCTACCAGATGTGTACCAAGGCAGCCTACTACGAAAACCTGATACGGGTGGCCTCTGCCCCCAAAAAACAGGTGCTGACGGAAGTGGTGCTGGAGACCCTGTCCATCATTGCCTATAAGCAGCCTGTGACCAAGATGGAGATTGAGAAGATACGAGGCGTCAAGTCAGACCACGCAGTGAACCGTCTGGTGGAATACAACCTGGTATACGAGGTGGGCCGCCTGGACGCGCCCGGCCGGCCGGCTCTTTTTGCCACCACAGAGGAATTTCTGCGCAGGTTCGGCGTGGGCTCGGTCCAGGATTTGCCGGATTTGGGTCCTGAGCAGGAAGCGGAGATCAAGGCAGAGGTGGAGGAGGAGCTGCAGCTTAAGCTGGAAGAACTGACGGTTGAAGCTGCATCTGAGGAAGCCGCTGTGACGGCTGAGGAAACCGCTGAGATGGCCGAGACCGCCATGGAAACCGCTGGGACGGCCGAGACCGTCATAGAAGCCGCTGAGACGGCCGGGACCGTTATGGAAACCGCTGAGACGGCCGAGACCGCTATGGAAGCCGCTGAGACGGCCGAGACCGTTATGGAAGCCGCTGAGACGGCCGAGACCGTCATGGAAGCCGCCGCGACGGCCGGGACCGCCATGGAAGCCGCCGCGACGGCTGAGGAAAACGCCGGGGACCGGGAACCGGAAGCCTGATGTCCCGTGTTTGTACACAGAGGAGATTCCCAAAGCAGTACATGAGGAATATACTAAAATAAAAAGAAAAAGTTGATATCATGCTTGGAAGTCTGATTTTAGTATTTGCTCTCTGTACAGATACCTTTGTGGCCAGCCTTGCATATGGAGCCAACCGGGTCCATGTGGGCTGGGGAAAGGTAGCTTTGTTAAACGGTATATGCAGCGGATGCCTGGGGCTGGCCCTGGGGCTGGGAAACGTTATAAGCTCTGTCCTGCCGGGGGACGTAACCAGGATCATCTGCTTTGTAAGCCTTTTTCTGCTGGGATTCATCAAGTTCCTGGATTACGGCATCAAGGCCTATATCAACCGCCATTGCTGTATCCGCCGTAATCTGAGCTTTTCCCTGTCAGGACTGAAGGTCATTGTCAATATATACGGAGACCCCATGGCAGCGGACGTGGACGGCTCCCAGTCCCTTGGATGGAAGGAGACCGTATTCCTGGCCCTGGCCATGTCCATTGACAGCCTGGTGGCCGGAACCATGGCGGCCCTGCTTGATATTCCTGTGGCCGCAACCCTGGTACTGTCATTTGCAGTGGGAGTATGTATGATGTACGGCGGCCTGTGGCTGGGGCGCAAGGTGGCTTCACGCTTCCGGTGCGACCTGTCATGGATCAGCGGTGTCCTGCTGATGGTCCTGGCGCTGATGAAGGTCCTTCACTGACACCGGGGCTAGCGGAAGATATGGATATATTACCATCTGTTTACCAGTGAAAAAAACATAAAAGCACGAAAAAGCAGCCCAGCCGGCGTAAGGGAGTTCTGATACGCTGGTCCGGGGCTGCTTTTTACCGCCGTTTTACCGCTATATATCTTTTGCCTTGGCTGACAGTCCTTCCATGTAGGCTTCTGCCTTTGATTTATCCAGAGGGTCCAATTTATCATACAGGTCCATAATCCGCCTCTGCTGTTCGTTCAGGGTAACCTGTATGCCGTCGGTGCTGTAGAACTGGGCCATGGTTATTCCCATGACTTCGCAGATACGCCGTATGGTCGGTATACTGGGAACCGTGGTACGTCTGAACAGGTTGCCTATATTATTAGGGGAAGTATCCATCTCCAGTGCCAGGCGGTAATGACTCCATCCCCGCTCTCTGCAAAGCTCTTCTATGCGCTCCAGCTCATAACTCATCATGTTTTTCACCACCATAGTCTATTATCTACAAAATCTTTTGTATTATTGTATCCCAGAGGTGAAAAAAACATTAGGCTGAAATGTAGTAGTGGGGGAATTCACTATATAATGCATAAATACACGTACAATGCATTGCTATACCATACGGCTGTTATCCCCGTATCCCATCAGGTCGTTGGGGGTGATATGGAAATAGTCGCAAAGTATCTTAAGCTCAATGTCCGTCACCAGGCGTTTTCCCTTCTCAATTCTGAGGATGGTCAGTTCGCTGAAATAATAGCCCTGTACCTGTAGCTGGGCAGCCATTTCCTTCTGGGATAGTTTTCTGCTTTTGCGCAGCTTGAAAATCTGATTGCCAATAAGATTTCTCTGCGGCTGGGAATTGTAGGAAATTTTCATAGATGTCCCTCTGTTTGGTGTAATACTTCTAAAAGTGAAGTTCCTATATGATTGTAATGAATATGAATATATCAAAGTTTCTAATAAAGAAGGAATAAAAAATAAAGTAGAAAATTCTATGGGATTATGATAGACTTGTAAAAGTGTAACAGTTCCTGCCCGTTGTCTGGACTGTTACGTAGAAGTATGAATGGGACAGGAGAAAATTATGCAGAGAATAGCGAAATTTCATAAAGTCAGTTTTGAACAGTTTAAGAAAGATTGGGCTGATACCTTTCCGGATATGCCGGAGGAAGAGATAATACATATTTATGAAGGAATCCGGCTTCCGGCCAGGGCTACGTCCGGATCCGCGGGATATGATTTTTTTACCCCGGTACCCCTTACCCTGGCTCCGGGTGAGAGCATGAAGGTTCCTACCGGCGTCAGGGCGGAGATTGACACTGGCTGGGTGCTCCAGATTTTTCCGCGCAGCAGCCTGGGATTTAAATTCAGGCTCCAGCTGAACAACACGGTTGGAATCATTGACAGCGATTATTTTTATTCAGACAATGAAGGCCATATGTTCATTAAGGTGACCAATGATTCCAGGGAGGGAAAGACTGTGGAGCTGGGACAGGGCGCCGGATTCGCACAGGGTATCTTCATTCCTTACGGCATCACCGCGGATGACGAATGCAGTGATGTGCGCAACGGCGGTTTCGGAAGTACGGATGCAAGGTAGGTAGGAATATATGGGAAGTCGTGGACAGAGGTCATACAGCAGCGGGCGCAGGCCCCAGCCAAAGGGGCAGCACCCCGGATACGGAGGAAAAAGGCCGGTTTCCAATGCAGCGCGCAGGCGCCGCAGGAGAAACCGGATTATCAAGGCGGTCATTGCATGGGCGGTCTGTATCTTTCTTGTGGGGCTGATTGCAGCGGGAACATTCCGGCTGGTGGCACACATGACCACCTCCAAGAAACGCCAGTTCCGTGCAGAGGGCATAGAGAAGCTGGAGGCAGGAGACTATGCAGGGGCCATCGGCTCCTTTGATACGGCTCTTGAAAAATCCGGCAAGGGAGCAGAGGATTTCAACCGGGATGTGCTCTTATACAGGGCGGACGCAGAGTTTCTGTTAAAGGACTATAATGCGGCTATCCACACCTATGACCTTCTTCTGGAGATGAAGCCGGACACACCGGAGTACATGTACAGGCAGAGCAGCTGCTATGCCCGGCTTGGAGATACGGATAATGCCCTTAAGCGCTACCAGGAGGCTAAAGCGCTGGAAAAGAAGGACAAGCCGGTGCCCGGCAGGCAGGAGGCCCTGCTGGCCGTAGGAAGCGCTTGTGTGGACGCGAAGGAATACGATAAGGCCATGGCGCTTTATGAAGATGCACTGAAGGGTGGGATGGAACATGGTGAAATCTATAATCAAATGGGTCTATGCCAGATGGCTGCAGAGGATTACCAGAGTGCTTATGATTCTTTTGACAAAGGGTACCAGGTAGCGGCTGCCGCCCAGGCTGCGGCTCTCCAGGAGAAAGACCGGAAAACAGGCAAGGAGACGGACAAAAAAGAAACGAAGGATGGGGATGCCGTGGAAGGGGCAGGCGGGGAAAACGCGCCGGCCGTCGCGGCAGAAGCAGACGGCTTCAGGGAACTTTTGAAGGAGCTTTCGTATAACCGGGCCGTTGCCTGCGAACACTTACAGCAGTACGATAAAGCCCTGGCATTATTTGAGGACTTTGTAAAGGAGTTTGGCTCCAATGAAGACGCGGAGCATGAGATTGCATTTTTGAAGACGAGGTAGGAATGGCGGAATTAATTGATTTGAGTGAACTGCAGGAAAAGGTAATACTGGTGGCGGTGAGTACTGCCGAGGAGGAGGACACGCCCGCTTCCCTGGATGAGCTGGAGGAGCTGGCCTCCACGGCAGGGGCTGTGACTGTGGCCAGAATCATCCAGAACCGGGAAAGGGTACATCCGGGCACCTATCTGGGGAAGGGTAAGATAGACGAGGTGAGAGAGCTGTTATGGGATACCCGGGCCACAGGCGTTATCTGTGATGATGAGCTGTCACCGGCCCAGCTCAGGAACCTGGAGGATGCCCTGGACACCAAGGTCATGGACCGGACCATGGTCATACTGGATATCTTTGCTTCACGGGCCAGCACAAGAGAGGGCAAGATTCAGGTGGAGCTGGCCCAGTTAAAATACAGGGCCGTGCGTCTGGTGGGAATGCGCAATTCCCTGTCCCGTCTGGGAGGCGGCATAGGAACCAGAGGCCCAGGTGAGAAAAAGCTGGAAACAGACCGCAGGCTTATCCACCAGCGAATCGGCCAGCTTAAAGAGGAACTGGCTGATGTGAAGCGCCACCGGGAGGTGACCAGGCAGCAGAGAGAGAAGAATTTTGCTCTTTCCGCGGCGATTGTGGGCTATACCAATGCGGGAAAGTCCACCCTGCTCAACCGTCTGACCGGGGCGGGAATCCTGGCGGAGGATAAGCTTTTCGCCACCCTGGACCCCACCACCAGAAGCTATACCCTGGAGGATGGCCAGCAGATACTGCTTACAGACACCGTGGGATTTATCCGCAAGCTTCCCCATCATCTGATTGAAGCCTTTAAGAGTACGCTGGAGGAGGCGCGCTACAGCGATATCGTCCTCCATGTGGTGGATTGCTCCAATCCGCAGATGGACATGCAGATGCACGTGGTGAAGGAGACGCTGGAGGAACTGGAGATTGTGGATAAGACCATAGTCACCGTGTTCAACAAGGTGGACCGGTTTTACGAGCTGGAGGCCATGGAGGACAACCGTGTCATGCAGATTCCCAGGGATTTCTCATCAGACTACCAGGTGCGGATTTCTGCCAGGACAGGAGAGGGACTGGAAGAACTGCAGAAGGTGCTCCAGGCCATTATACGCAGCAGGCGGATTCTGTTGGAAAAAGTTTTTCCATACAGCCAGGCAGGGCGCATCCAGACCATCCGCAAGTATGGTCAGCTTCTGGAGGAGGAATACCAGGAGGATGGAATCGCGGTAAAGGCATATGTGCCGGCAGAGCTTTTTGGAAAGCTGTATTCCGACTGAATTTAATTGGAAATATAATAAAATGCCCCCTGTCCGAAAAACCACGCAGGTATGAGGCTTTGCAGGGATTTGGAAAAAAGAGTTATAAGTACAGTTAATAAGACACAATATCTGGGATAATATAAAATGTTATTCATAGATATTGTGTTTTGTATTTCCATCTGCTATAATGGGTGCGTAGCTCGCTCCACATGGAGCGGGCCCTGCGTTTTCACAGCTGTGAAACAGCTGTATCATTCCGGGTTTAACAGACGCGGAAAAAGGGTTGAATAAAGTGTACGTGGGCTGAAAGGAGCAAGTGGTATGATTCAGGTAGTTAAAAGGGATGGGGAAGTTGCCGAGTTTAGTCTGAATAAGATAACAGAGGCCATCAAAAAGGCATTCAGGGCAACATCCAAAGATTACAACAATGAGATTCTGGAGTTATTATCCTTAAGGGTGACTGCGGATTTTCAGAATAAGATGAAGGATGGAAAGATTTCTGTGGAAGAAATCCAGGACAGCGTAGAGCATGTCCTTGAACAGACCGGATATACAGATGTGGCAAAGGCTTACATTTTATATAGAAAGCAGCGGGAAAAGATACGGAACATGAACAGCACGATCCTGGATTACAAGGACGTGGTGAACAGCTATGTGAAGGTGGAGGACTGGCGTGTGAAGGAGAATTCCACGGTTACCTATTCCGTGGGAGGGCTGATTCTCAGCAACTCCGGCGCCGTGACAGCCAACTACTGGCTCAGTGAAATTTACGACCAGGAGATAGCGGAGGCACACCGCAATGCGGATATCCACATCCACGATTTGTCCATGCTCACCGGATACTGTGCGGGCTGGTCCTTAAAGCAGCTCCTTATGGAAGGCCTGGGAGGCATCACGGGAAAGATTACCTCCTCACCTGCAAAGCATCTGTCCGTGCTCTGCAACCAGATGGTCAACTTCCTTGGAATCATGCAGAACGAATGGGCCGGAGCCCAGGCATTTTCTTCCTTTGATACATACCTTGCTCCCTTTGTAAAAGCAGATAATTTAAGCTATCCGGAGGTAAAAAAGTGCATTGAGTCCTTTATCTATGGAGTGAACACCCCCAGCCGCTGGGGCACCCAGGCACCTTTCTCCAACATCACCCTGGACTGGACTGTTCCGAATGACATGGCAGAGATGAATGCCATTGTCGGCGGCAGGGAAACGGACTTTAAGTATAAAGACTGCAAGAAGGAGATGGACCTGATTAACAAGGCATTCATCGAGACCATGATTGAAGGTGATGCCAACGGACGCGGGTTCCAGTACCCCATCCCCACCTACTCCATTACCAATGAGTTTGACTGGTCAGATACAGAGAACAACCGGCTTCTGTTTGAGATGACATCCAAGTACGGAACGCCCTACTTCTCCAACTATATCAACAGCGATATGCAGCCCAGCGATGTCCGCAGCATGTGCTGCCGTCTCCGTCTGGACCTCAGGGAGCTGCGCAAGAAGACAGGCGGATTCTTCGGTTCCGGCGAGAGCACCGGTTCCGTGGGCGTCGTGACCATCAACATGCCAAGAATCGCTTACCAGGCCAAGGACGAGGCTGACTTCTATGCAAAGCTGGACCACATGATGGATGTGTCTGCCCGCTCCTTAAAGACCAAGCGCCAGGTCATAACAAAGCTTTTGAACCAGGGGCTGTATCCCTATACCAAGAGATATCTGGGCACCTTTGAGAATCATTTTTCCACCATCGGCCTCATAGGCATGAACGAGGCAGGCCTCAATGCCAGATGGGTGGGGAAGGACATGACCCACAGGGAATGCCAGGAATTTACCAAGAACGTGCTGAACCACATGAGGGAACGCCTGTCGGATTACCAGGAGCTGTACGGCGACCTTTACAACCTGGAGGCTACGCCGGCTGAGTCCACCACCTACCGTCTGGCCAAGCATGACAAGCAGCGCTATCCCGACATTATCACTGCCGGAGCAGAGGGGGATACGCCGTATTACACTAACAGCTCCCATCTTCCCGTGGATTATACGGAGGATGTATTTGACGCCCTGGACATCCAGGATGAGCTTCAGACCCTGTACACATCAGGAACCGTGTTCCACGCGTTCCTGGGCGAGAAGATGCCTGACTGGAAGGCCGCGGCCAACCTGGTGCGCACGGTGGCCGAGAACTATAAGCTGCCTTACTATACGCTGTCGCCTACCTATTCCATCTGCAAGTGCCACGGATACCTGATTGGGGAGCATTTTACCTGTCCAATCTGCGGGGAGAAGGCAGAGGTCTACAGCCGTATTACCGGCTACTACCGTCCGGTCCAGAACTGGAACGAAGGAAAGACCCAGGAGTACAAGAACCGGACCAACTACAACATCGGCCAGTCCCAGTTAAAGCATGGAGTGTCCAGAATCACCGCGGATACCAGGGAGCGGACGGGGAGTGCCAGAACAGAGACTTCCCACCAGGGGAAGGGAGGCGCCTTGGCCCACCTGTACCTCTTTACCACCAAGACCTGCCCCAACTGCGTGTCGGCAAAGGAGTTCCTAAAGGGACAGGAATACCAGATTATTGATGCGGAGGAGCGTCCTGACCTGGCGGAAAAATTCGGTATTATGCAGGCCCCTACCCTTGTGATTGTCAGGGACGGCATCGTACAGAAGTTTGCCAACGCTTCCAACATCCGCAGGTTTGTGGAGCAGAATCATACAAGTACAGTAAAGGCATAAGGACCGGAAGATGGATACATTGTATATGTTTATGGGGGCGCTGTGCCTGGCAGAGGGTATATGTCTCTTTACAGGAAAGGATTTCCTCATGTTTATGGGCTCCACCAAAAAGGAGGACTACAACCTGGATAAGGTGTTTCAGGTGGAAAAGTGGATATTCCTTGTGGATGCTGCATGCAGCTTAGGAGTGGGCATGAACCGGTTTCCGGATGTGGTGGAAAACATACTGCTGGTTGTGTTCGGAGTCACATTGGCTGCCCATGTGTATGTGTTTAAGAGTAAAAAATTCCGGAAGGAAAATGAATAAGAATTCCTGATAAGGCCTCTTTGGTGAGAGGATGGGATTTTATCGGGAATGATGCGGACCGCCGCTCTCAGTGATTGGGAGCGGCGGTTTTTTTCGGCTCTTTGTCAATAGTTGGGGTGGGATTTGTTAAAGTCCCGCCCCAATTCTATGAAAAGGGCCCTTTTT